>Ga0116134_1000774_pt1 | contig 16378 bp, 10 predicted proteins | sample June2015DPH_19_5_FD_89737 | JGI IMG/M metagenome (GOLD analysis project Ga0116134, IMG submission 89737) | Peatland microbial communities from SPRUCE experiment site at the Marcell Experimental Forest, Minnesota, USA - June2015DPH_19_40 | ecosystem: Environmental > Terrestrial > Soil > Wetlands... | reverse complement strand
TGCCTTTCATCTGCCGCACCATCAGTTCGGAATCGCTAACCACCTTGAGCGCCTTGATCTGGTTTTCAGCAGCGTAGCGCAGCGCGGCAAGCAGTCCCTGATACTCAGCGTAGTTGTTGGTCCGGTGTCCAAGGTACTCGCTAAGCTCGGCAACCGGGTGCCCGGAGGCGTCGTTGACGGCGACCCCATAACCGGCAGGCCCAGGATTGCCGCGAGCTCCGCCATCGACGTGAGCAGTGTAAGCGGCAACCGCGGATTTCGGCGCAGTGAAAAGATTGCTGGAATCGGACGAGCGCGAATGCATGTGTAAGTTTACAACTAAGCCGCGTTCCGCTCGAGATTGGCAGAGTGGTAGTAGTGGCGGCCCCACCTTTATGCACCCTTCCACACTCTGCAGGGTGCCATTGACTCGACTGCAGATTTCCGAGTAACAGCAATCACTTATCTTCTATCTTCCCGTGGCCAGCCGGGTAGCTAGCCGCTGCGGCAGATTTGCGGCAAGTATTTTCTCCTGCGCCACCCGCAGGTTGTAAGGCACGCGATAGAAAGTCGCGATCCAAGCTTCAGAGTCGAACACGGCGAAGGCGGAGCGCCAATCGCCATCGCGGGGTTGGCCGACCGACCCGGGGTTGATGAGATAGCGGCGATCTTTGCGCAGCGGCCAGTCGGAAGATTCGGGCTGGCCCACGGTGCGATATCCGGGACGATAGGCTTCGCTGATCTCGCCCGTGAGCACGAATCCGCCCTGCAGGTGCGTGTGTCCGAAGAAGGTGACGGGGACGGGAATCGTGATGAGCGGTTCAACGGCATCGCTGGCGCTGACCATGTATTCGTCTTCGTCGAGCGCCGAGCCGTGGACGAACTGGATGCCGGGGAGTTCGTCGAGGCGGATGGGACCCTGCGGAAGCGAGCGCAGCCAGTCGAGATTCTTGGGCGTGAGCTGGTCGCGCGTCCAGAGCGTGGCCAGGCCGGCGACGGGGTTGAAGTCGTCGAGGTTCATGAGACCGCTGACGGCTTTGTCGTGATTGCCGCGGACGAAGACGTGTCCGAGAGCCTGCGTGCGGGCAATGACCTCGTTGGGATTACCGCCGTAGCCGACGGTATCGCCGAGATTGACGACGAGGTCGCACGCGGGAGCGGCGGCCAGACAGGCGTCCAGCGCTTCGAGGTTGCTGTGAATGTCGCTGAGAAGAAGGATGCGCACAGACGGAGGATTATAGCCTTTTCTGGGGAGAATACGGCGAGGTGCGGGGGCTGGTTTTCCGTAGAGACGCGACTTGCCGCGTCTCCGCGGTGGCATCACCTTCGCGGCAGATTCACGACCGGGCAGCGGGCCCAGTGTTCAGGACCGACTTCGACAAGCGGCGGGAGCTCGATGGCGCAGGTGGCGATGCGGTGCGGGCAGCGCGGTTCGAAAGGGCATCCGGGAGGAAGCTGTGCGATGGGCGGGACTGTGCCTTCGATGGTCGAGAGCGGAAGGGCGCGGTCGGTAGCAAGCGTGGGAATCGCGCGCAGCAGGCCCTGAGTGTAGGGATGCACGGGCGCGTGGAAAATATCGGCCTTCGTGCTCAGCTCGACCAGGCTGCCGGCGTACATGACCGCGACGCGATCGGCGACATGCGAGACGACGGCGAGATCGTGCGAGATGAAGAGCATCGCCAATCCGAATTTGTGGCGAAGGTCGTTGAGCAGATCGAGGATTTGCTGCTGGATAGTGACGTCGAGCGCGGTGGTGGGCTCATCGGCGATAAGCAGCTGCGGGCGGTTGACGATGGCCATGGCAATCATGACGCGCTGGCGCATGCCTCCGGAGAGCTGGTGCGGATAACTGCGGGCGCGCTCGCCGGGATCAGGAATGGCAACGTCGCGCATGCCTTCGACCGCTCGGTTCCATGCTTCGGATCTCGAAACGCCATGGTGAGCGAGGACGGCTTCGGCGACCTGCTCGCCAACGCGCATGACCGGGTTGAGCGCGGTCATAGGCTCCTGAAAAATCATGGCCATGCGCGACCCGCGAAGCTGGCGCAGCTGATCGGAAGGCAGGTGGGTGAGATGCGTGGGGAGGCCGTCGCCGTTCTGAAAAGTGATTTCGCCCCTGACGATGGCGGCGGGTGGAAGCAGGCCCATGATGGCAAGCGAGGTAACGGATTTTCCGGAGCCGGATTCGCCGACCAGGCCGAGCACTTCGCCGGGTGCGATAGAGAACGAAAGGTTGCGAACGGCGGCCACGGGTGCAGCAGCATTCGGCTGCTGGGCGGACGGCCGTGCCCGCCCAGCACGGGATTGCGGGAACTCGATAGTGAGGTCGCGGACGTCGAGCAGCGGGCGCACGAGGCCTATGGTATCAGCGCGGGCGCTACTTCTTTGGCCGCGATTCCGGCGGCACCAATCCGGCAACGCGGTAATACACTGCGAGCTGCCCGTAGTGTTCTCCCGAGTGCTCGATAAACCCCCACGCCGCGTCGGAGATTCGGACCTGCTGATTCGCGAACGGATCGACGATCAAATCGTTCAGCCCCTTATCGCCCTTTTGCTTGATCGCCGCCGCCCCGTCGGCAAAGGCTTTCTTCACAAACTCGACCACCGCGGCTTTCGTTTTGTACTGCTCGCGCTTGGGATCTTCTTCGGCAGGCGGCTTCAGTCCCATCGCCGGGTTGGTGAAAAAATAATTCGCGTTAGCCGCGTGCAACAGTTGCTCGGCAAAACTCCGCTCCGCCGGCACTGGCTTAAAGTCGTACTTGTCCTCGGGAAAATCTTCGGCCATGGCAATCAACTTCCGCCCGATGTCGTTCCAGTTCTCCAGCAAAACCTGCGATGGCCCAGCCGCCGGCTTCGGCGGCGCCTGTTTCTTCATTGTGTCTTGCGCAACTGCGAGCGCGGCAAGAATTCCTACCGCAAGAACAACTCCAACGATTTTCTTTTTCATCTGTCCATTCCTCCAGAATTCGCAGCATAAAATGACGCTGTCATCCTGAGCGAAGCGAAGGACCTACGCGTTTGATTTCGCCATGCGCCGGTCTTGCGCTCCCCACCTCAAGATGACAAACCAAACCCGCGCGAATTTACGGGCCACGATACGCCCTCGCCTCTACTCCAGTCCAGCCTTCCCCAGCATCTCTAGAAACTGCTTCTGCGTCCGCATATCGATTGACTGCGCCACCAGCTTTCCTTCCCGGTCGTACACAAAGCTCTTCGGAATCCCCTCCACCACAAACAAGTCATTCACCTTTCGCCCGGGATCGAGCAACACGGGAAACGAAACCTTGCGCTCGCGAATAAACGGCTCGACCTTCGCCGCCTCTTCATCGGAAATGCCCAGCACCACCAGCCCATTCGATCCGAAGCGCTCATAAAGCGTCTCCAGGTCCGGCATCTCCTTGCGGCAGGGCGGACACCACGTTGCCCAGAAATTCACCAGAACAACCTTGCCCCGCAGTTCCGAAAACGTCCAGGTCTTGCCCGCAAGATCTTTCAGCGTAAAGTCGAGATGCTCCCGCTTACGGTCATCCGCCTCGAGCCGCGCCATCGCCGCCCGATACTGCTCATTATTATTGAGATCAACCGGTGCCTCGACATGTTCATAGCGCACCAGCGTAGCCAGCTCAATATATGGGTACGCCGGTTCCCGCGTGGCTTTGTTGCCCGCGTCAGAATTCTTCGCCTCAGCCCAAGGCACCGGCCGCTCGCGCAACGTCTCACCTAGCGTGGTCGCGACTTCCTGCAGCGTGTCGTGCCCAAAATCGCCTTCGGTGGAAAGTCCCGCCAGATTCACCGCCAGCCGCAGCTTGTTCTCAGTCGCCGGCAACCTCCGGATCTTCAGCGCCAGATCCTTGGTAGTTCCCGCCCGAACGTCATCCGCCAGCGAGCGCAGCCCATGGATCTGATCCGCCAGCGGCTTCTCGTCCGCGCTATAGACAATTTCTTTTTTCTGCGCCGAGGCAAACTCAAGCCCAAAGGTCACGACCGCGACCACCACCACAACCAGGCCAAAGAAAAGTTTTATCCGGTGAAGAAAGCTCGTAGGTTTCATAGCCCAACCAGCTTACCAACAGACCGCCTCTCGCACCAACTCCTGGCAGGATCGGAGTCGATTTGCGTTCGTGTGGCGCGGGCGCCCTCGCCCGCGTGCCGGCACCGCCCGAAATCTCTCAAAGTTCACAAGATCTCAAGCTGGACGGAGAAGTGCAATCCCACGAAAAGCGAGAAATAAAGAGCACCCGCCCGGTGTATTATTCCGACGAATATGGACACTCTCGATCCAGCGGGAGAGTATCTGCGCATCTTCGAGCGCTATCGGCAGATGAGTGACGAGGAACTGCTGCTCCTAATCCCGCAACGCTCCGAGTTGATACCATTTGCCCAAGAAGCTCTAGCCAATGAGGTTCGGTCACGCGGGTTAAAGGCTGAGGTAGAGGACGAGAAGCCATCGACTTCGTCGCGGTTTAAGCCGCCGTCGGCTTTCCCCGAGCACGAATCGCCAAAACTCGACGATTCGGCCAGTTACAATCCTCCCGATCCCGCTTCTCCGGATGAACCGGATTCTCCCTATGACCCCGTTTCTTCGTACGAAGAAGACCGCAAGCTGGTCGACCTCTGCACCGTATGGAGCCTGCGCGACGCTCTCCAGGTCCAGAGGATCCTCGACGTAGCGGGCATCCCTTTCTTCATGGGACCGGAGAAAGCAACGGGGGTAGACGAGGTGACTTCGAATTTCGCCAATGGAGTGGCCGTGCAAATCATGCGCATAGGTTTGCCTTGGGCCTGGCAGGGAATGCAGTACTACGAACCCAAGGACGATCCAACTCCAAAAGAAAAGGAAGAACCGGCCAAGCTAGTGGTCCGCTGTCCCCAATGCCATTCCGCGGATGTCGTCTTTGAAGGTGGGACCTCTACGCTGATAGTGGCCAACGATGACCCTTCCCAAAAATACCAATGGACCTGCGATGCCTGTGGCCACCAATGGCAAGACGACGGCGTCGCGAGAGAGGAATGACCCGCTGCGCAATACTTACACTGTAACAACTACCCTGGTGCGGCTATTTAGCCACAACCGACCCTGAGCATTATCAAAGACTTGCAAGCCCGCCAGCCACGATTTGACGAGCGCCCCTTTTTTACACTATCGTTATACGTATCTTTCTATACGTACAATTATGTCATGTTCCACGTGGAACATTGTACGTACACCTGCCGTGGAAATCGTCCTCAGCTGCATCCGCTCGTACTCCCGCAGCTCATGCACTTGTAGCAACTGCCGTTGCGCACCATGATGGAGCCGCAGAGGTGGCAACTGGGAGCGTCGCCCATGTCGATCATGCTGGCCAGCGCGTCGGCGGCGTGGATGGGGCCAGTGGCGGGCGCGGGCGCCCGCCCCACACCAGGATCGGCGGAGCCGTTCAAAGAAAGTTCGCCGATACCTTCCGGAGCGGGCGTGGCCAGCGGCTTCGGACGCAGGTTCTCGAACAGGAACTGCTGCTGTCCGCTGAGGAAGCGCAGGTTCAGCCAGCGAAAGATGTAGTCCATGATCGACTTGGCAAATCCGATATCGGGATTGCTCGACCATCCGCTGGGCTCAAAGCGCGTGTGCGCAAACTTTTCGCAGAGAAGTTTCAGCGGCACGCCATGCTGCAGCGAGATCGAGACCGCCAACGCAAAGCTGTCCATGAGCCCCGAAACCGTCGAGCCTTCCTTGGCCATCTTGATAAAGATCTCGCCCGGCTCGCCATCGGGGTACAGTCCAACAATGATGTAACCTTCGTGGCCTCCAATGTTGAACTTGTGCGTAACCGACATGCGTTCTTCTTTCAGCTTGTGGCGAACAGCCCGCGGAGGAGCATCAAGATTGTCTTCTTCAACCAGCGCCAAGGCCGCGGCGTTTCGCGCCGCGTCGTCCTTGGTAGAGTTCGCCGTCTTGGTGCCAGCCGCCGAAAGCGGCTGCGACTGCTTGCATCCATCGCGATAGACCGCGACCGCCTTCAGCCCTAACTTCCAGGCCTGAATGTAAGCCTCGGAGATATCGTCAACCGTAGCAGCATTCGGCAAGTTCACAGTCTTCGAGATAGCTCCAGAAATAAAAGGCTGAGCGGCAGCCATCATCTTAAGATGTCCCATGTAATGAATGGACCGCGTCCCCTTAGCCGGCTTGAAAGAACAATCAAACACTGCTAAGTGCTCATCCTTAACATGCGGCGCGCCTTCGATCGTGCCGGTTGCGTCGACGTAAGAAACAATCGCATCGGCGTGCTCATGCGTGTAACCCAACTTGAAGAGCGCGCCGGGGACGGTGTTGTTCACGATCTTGATCATGCCGCCGCCGACTAGCTTCTTGTACTTAATTAGCGCCAGGTCAGGCTCGATGCCGGTCGTGTCGCAGTCCATCATGAAGCCGATGGTCCCTGTCGGAGCCAAGACTGTTACCTGGGAGTTTCTATAGCCGTGTTTCTCACCGTGGGCTAGGGCTTCGTCCCAGCATGCTTTCGAGGCCTCTATTAACTCGGGCAGTTGATTGGCTGCGGAACTGCGCTCCGCCTGGACGGGCGAGACGCCCGTCGCTCCACGAGCGCTGCCTATGTTGTTTACGCTGGCCCGGTGCATTCTTATTACGTCTAAGAACGGTTCTCTATTTATGTACCAGCCGGGGCAGGCTGCTCCGGGCATGTTTTCTGCGCTTGTTATTCCCAGGCGTGTTTGTACGGTATCGGTGATCGGAGTTAGCGGCTCGCATTGTTCGGCTATGCGCGAGGATTGGAGATACGCTTCGCCGCACATGATGGCGGTTACGCTGGCGGCGTAATCTCTTCCGGCGTCGCTGTCGTAAGGAAGACCGGCGGCCATTAACAAGGCGCCTAAGTTCGCATAACCTAATCCCAGCGGGCGATAGTCGTGGGAGTTCTTGCCTATGATCTCTGTGGGGTAGCCGGCGTTGTCTACGAGAATTTCCTGGGCGGTGATTACTACGTCCACGGCGTGCCTGTAGGCTTCCACGTCAAAGGTGCCGTTGGGCGCGAACTTCAGCAGGTTCAAGCTGGCTAGGTTGCAGGCGGAGTCATCCAGGAACATGTACTCGCTGCAGGGATTCGAGGCGTTGATTCTTGCTGTGTTTTTCGACGTGTGCCAGCGGTTTACCGTGGTGTCGTATTGCATGCCGGGATCGCCGCATTGCCATGTGGCTTCGGAAATCTTCTGCAGCAGGTCTTTAGCTTTGTAAGTGTTGACTACGCGGCCGTCTACTATCGCGCGGGTGGAGAAATCGGTGTCGCGCATTACGGCTACCATGAAGTCGTCGGTGACGCGGACGGAGTTATTGGCGTTCTGGAAGAAGATGGAGCTGTAGGCGTCGGAATCGGGATGCGATCCGTCGTAGCCTTGCGCTACTAACGCGTGGGCTTTGGCTTCTTCTTTACTTTTGCAATCGATGAAGTCGACTATGTCGGGATGGTCGATGTTGAGGATAACCATCTTGGCGGCGCGGCGCGTCTTGCCTCCGGACTTGATGACTCCGGCGAAGGCGTCGAAGCCTTTCATGAAGCTGAGCGGACCGCTGGCTGTGCCGCCTCCGCTGAGAACTTCGGTGGAAGAACGCAGCGGGGAGAGATTTGTGCCGGTACCGGATCCCCACTTGAAGAGCATGCCTTCGGTCTTCGCTAGAGTGAGGATGGAATCGAGCGAGTCGTGCACCGAGTTAATGAAGCAAGCTGAGCACTGCGGGCGCGTGTATCCGGTGGCGCCGAATTCCACTCGTTGGGTGGTGAAGTTCCAATGCCAGTTGGTGGCGTCGGATTTCGGCTCGACGCGTTCGCAGCCGACGTTGAACCAGACGGGCGAGTTGAAGGCCACGTGCTGGCGAATGAGCAGGTGGACTAATTCGTCGTGGAAGGTGGCGGCGTCTTCGGAGGAGCGGAAGTAACCGTCTTTCATGCCCCAGTCGCGAATGGTTTCGGCGACGCGGGCGACCAGTTGGCGCACGCCGGTTTCGCGCTCATCGGTGCCGATCTGTCCGTGAAGATATTTCGAGGCGACGATGTTGGTCGCGGTCATGGACCAGTCTTTGGGAACCTCGACATTCTTCTGCTCGAAGATCATGCCGCCCTGGGAGTCGGTGATCTGAGCGTTACGGAGTTCCCACTCGACTTCGGAGTATGGGGAGACGCCGGGCTTGGTGAAAAAACGGCGGAAGGTCAGGCCGGGGGCCTTCTTCTTAGAGTTGCTGGCGGCGGTTTGAGTTTTGATCTGGTCGCGCACTTCGGGCATTTCCTTCTCCTAATTAGATGATGGCGTATAAAGAACAGACTTCAATGTTTCATGGGTTCAAAGTTGTCTAAAGAACAGGTTTCAAAGTTTCATGGTTTCAAAGTTGAAACCAACGCTTCCCGTGGGGTCCAAACAAATAAATCGCTTCAACTTCCCGGCATCCAGCCCCTAAAGGGGCATTTGATCTCGAAGGCCTCGGTATGGCTAAAGCGATGCCGTGAGACGAAGCCTTCGTTCTCCGTGCGACTTGCAGAGACGGGGCAAGCCCCGTCTCTACGGATGAATTTCTGTTGGATCGGCCTGCGATCTTTTTCGGTAGTTGTGCTCGGGGAGCGCGGTGGCAAGGGTTGGCTCAGCGAGGCGGACGGCCTCCGCTGACTTCGTCTCGACAAGTCTCGGTTGGACTGGTCGGGCCAACTGAGAATCGCCGGCTGGGCATTCGATGCCATGGCGGGCGAACGAGGCGGCAACGAGTTCGATTAATCCTTCCATCGGGGCTCCTAATGGCGCGATGGAGACGGGGCAAGCCCCGTCTCTACACGAGCAGACTTCAGCTATGCTGAATCCACTCTAGTTCGGTTGATGAATCCCCCCGAGGGGATGTCTGGCGGGCCAGACCGGGGGAAGTCACCGCTGATTTCCATCTGCTCTCCCATCCGCTATGGGGGATGGTCTCCCATGATGGGGAAGACGCGAAGTCACCTCAACTTTGGGTCTCACCCTTGGTTTATGGTCCTCGCCTCCTTAAGAAGATTGGGAGGTCTGCAAACTTGCTCTGGGATGCTTAACGTACTCCCGTATATGGTGTCTGTCAAGAGGGAAACACAATATGTTGTAGCCCGAAAGTGGTATTGGTACCGAGTTGGGAAATTGGCTGGTTGCAGCCCGGCTTTTGCTCATTATTGATGGGAGACGGGGCAAGCCCCGTCTCTACGGAAGAAGTTACGCGACGGCACGGGTGCGATCCGCCGGCGAGGCTCTAGACACGGGCCGGGCGAGGACGCCCGGCGCTCCATTGGTTTGCGCCATGGGCACGTAGATGTCTTCGAATATAGCTTGGGTGGTGATTCGTCTTATGCCGTCGGAGGACTCGACGAGGTAATCGCCGGGGCGGCCGGATTGTTCGCGGCCGAGTACGTCGGTAAAGACGAGTGGTTCGGTGAGTTGACGAGCGCGCACCAGAAAACGGGTGCGATAGACGGTCCATTGGCTTTCAAGATTCATAGGTACTTTCTTTGACCCTCAGCACGGCTGGGGTTCGTCTCTTTCAGGTATTGACCGAACGCAGTTGCTGCTCGGCGGATGCTTTTTTTTCAGAGTGGAGCGACTGTACGCGCAGAAAAAAGGCGGGTCAATACCATAAGAATTGTGCAACGGTGGAATTCCGGTTCGCGGATTCGATGTGATGAATCCGGATCAAGGTTTGGTCGAAGGCAACTGCGGTTGGCGCACGAGGGGCGGGGTTTGAGGGACGGGCGGGAAATCGCGCGGGACGCATTTGCGCTCGACAGTCGGGATTTGCACATCGGGCGCACAGGTTTTGCTAAGGCGAGGTTGCAAGGTTTCAGGGTTTCAAGGTTTCAAAGATTCGGAAGGGAGCTAAGTAACGGTCGTTCGCTGTTCGTCGTTCGCTGTTCGCCGCTCTGACATCGCGGGTTTGCGAACGACGAACAGCGAATAGCGAACGACGCCCACGGTTTCATTGCTTCCTTGAAACGCTGCTTGCTCAGTTGCAGCCTTGGCCGTTGGTGATGCTGGTCAGCAGATTGGCGGCGGCGGTGATGGCTCGGCTATAGCAGTATCCGGTGGAGTTGGCGCCGAAATAGGTTTGCGCGCTCGACTGGTTGGAGTTGCCGGTGAAACCGCCGCTGGCATTGAAGTTGAGGGTGTCGGTAGTGGTCACACGGTTTTGGACGAGGGCGAAGTTGATAGCCTGTCCGTTGTGCTTGGCCGCCTCATCCTCTTCGAAGTACTGGTTGCTGGTGGTGGTCTGGGTTTCGGTGCCATTGGGGGCTACGAGCACGGTGATGTCTAGCAGCAGCGGCCAGTCATGGTTGACGGTATAGACAGTTTTGCCGCTGGCGTCATTGGTGGTCACTACGGAATGAAGGGTCGAGGTCTGTTTTATGTTCTGCTCGTATTCCACGTTGGTCAGTTTGAAATACTGCTGGTTGGCGAAGTTGATATCTTGAGCGACCGTGGTGGTGACCAGGCCGTGGGAGGTATTGGCGTATCCGGAGATCTGGAAGTTGTGGCTTGACTTGGTGGCGACGGTGCCGTGGATGTTGCCGTTTGGCGAGGTGGTAAGGTTTTCGGTGATGCTGGGCACGGGGACGGCTAGCGTGTCCTCGGTGAGGGCTCCGGTGACTTGAGTGGCATTTTTATCGAGATAGAGCAGGAGCGAAGCGGTGGCGGAGAAGTAGCTGTCGGCGTTGAATACGCTGAGGGCGATGGTGTGGGGCTGGCCGTCGTCCAGAGTGGCGGCGAAGGGCGTGAGGTTGACGCGGTAAGGTTTGAAGTTCAGGGTCTGGACGCCGGGGATGGGAATCCAGAGATAGGGATCGATGCCGCCGGTGAAGATCCAGGGAAAGACGGGAGCGACGCCGGCGGGAGTGCCGTCGATGGTAACTTCAGATTCGCGGAAGGCGGTGTTGCCGCAGCTTTCGAGTTCGGTGGCAACGTCGTTGGGAACGCAGGTGTACCAGAATTCGTCGTCGGATTGGCTTTGGGCGAAGACGTCGAAGAAGACGCTCTGGATGTTGGTAGGAAGGGTTAGAGTCTGTTCCAGCAGGTCGGTGGTGGTGTAGAGAGCGACGGTGCCGCCGGTGGGGCCGCCAGAGAAGGCGATGACCTGATCGGCGGCGCTGGGCGGTTGCTGATTCTCAGCCAGCGGGTAGAAGAGGACGGCGGCCGAGCCATAGAGAACGCCGGTGTAGGTTTTGTTGACCAGGTTACCGAGATCGACGGTTCCGTCTTGCGTGACAGTGAAAATGGAACTGTAGTCGGTGAGATCGCGCTCGACGTGCCAGTTACGTCCTTCGCTGGGTTGATCCTCGGCGGTGGTGCCGAAGTAGATGTTGGTGGGGCCGATCCAGATGTTGGCAGTGCGGTCGTATTGGATCCCTGCGGTAATGGAGAAGTTGGCTTCCAGAATGACTGCGGCCCAGGGACCGGGACAGGCGGCGGGCGGCGTATAGGTGAAGCTTTGGGGATTGAAGTTGTCGAACTTGAATCCTTGGTAGAGCGTGACTTTGCAGGGTGTCGTTTTCGGACGCGGTACGGGCGGATCGGCGAAGGCGGTGTTGCCGGAGCCGATCTTGAGATCCTGAGCGATGGCCATGGTGGAGAGCAGCACGAGCAACGAGATGAACGTGGCGGCGAATTTCGAAAGCTGGGAAGTGGGCATTGTAGCCTCCAAAGTGTTGGTGTGGTCAGGGGTGGTCCGCGCGGCGAAAAGCCGTGGTGGTAAAGGAGTTTAGTGAGGGGGATGGAAAACTGTCAAGCGGCGGTGGGGCTGGGACGCGGAGTTGCGCACTGGGAAAGAGACGGAGGATACATCGGTGAAGAATGTTTTTGTCTTACTCGTAGCGGTTAGTGTTGTCACTTCTTGCGCCGCGGGATTTGGGGAGGAGAACGCCGCCGCGGCGCCTACTCGTGTGGTGGTGTTGGGGACGGGGAATCCGAGTGCGGATCCCGATCGATGGGGGCCGGAAGTGGCGGTGGTGGTGAATGATCGGGCGTATTTGATCGACTGCGGGCCGGGAGTTGTGCGGCGGGCGGCGGCGGCGCAGAGGAATGGGATTGCGGCCCTGAAGGCTAGGGAATTGAAGATTGTTTTTATTACGCATTTGGATTCGGATCACACGCTGGGCTATCCCGACCTGATTTTTTCGCCTTGGGTGCTGGGGAGAAAAGAGGCGCTGGAGGCTTATGGGCCGCATGGGTTGAAAAGTATGACTTCGTACATCGAGCAGGCGTGGACCGAAGATGTGCAGATTCGGCGGCGGGGACTGGAGCAGGCGAACGCTACGGGATACAAGGTCAACGTGCATGAGATTCAGCCGGGAGGGGTGTATCGCGACGAGAACGTTACGGTCACCGCGTTTCCGGTGAAGCATGGGATATGGAAGGAAGCCTATGGGTATAAGTTCGAGACTCGCGATCGCAAGATTGTGATTTCGGGCGACACTGCGCCGACGGACGAAGTGGTGAAGGCCTGCGATGGGTGCGATGTATTGCTGCATGAGGTCTTTAACCCGCATGGCAGCGAGTTAATGGCAGAACATTGGAAGGAATATTTTCGTACATTCCACACTTCTCCGGTCGAGTTAGGAGAGATTGCCCGGCGGGCTCGGCCGAAGTTATTGGTGGTGTATCACCAGTCGCTGGAAGGATTGCCGGAGGCGGACTTGGTGGAGCAGATGAAAAAGGAGTATTCCGGGAACTGGGTGTCGGCTAAGGATCTGGAGGTGTATTAGTGCAGATGTTCAGAGCACGATTCAAACGCGACATTGTCACTGAATTTTTGCCTCCAGCTCGATCTGGGAAAACTCAAAAGGCGATCATCCTATGCGATGGGGTGCCCTCAATCCCGCGCAAACAGCCTCTGGCGGAATTTCTCTCCGGGAAGGGATACTGGGTGTTTTATCCACGCTATCGAGGAGCGTGGGAGAGCGGCGGGGAGTTTCTGGAAAAATCACCGCACGAGGACATTCTGGACGTGATTGGCGGACTGTCGAAACGGTTCAGAGAGCTTGCGTTTGGGCAGCGCTTTCGCTTGCTGGTGGATGAGGTGTTTGTAATCGGGGGAAGTTTTGGCGGAGCGGCGGCGATCCTTTCATCGCTCGACCCCCGCGTGAAAAAGGCGATTGCTAATTGTCCGGTGGTGGATTGGGCGATTCTTCCGCGCGAGGAGAAGAAAGAGACTTCGAATGCCAGTTACTCCGCGTATATTCGCGAGGCGTTCGGGACGGGATATCGGCTGTCCCCAGAGAAATTGGAAGAAACTGCGTGGTGGACAGTTCTATAACCCTGCCTATCACGCGCAGGAAGTTACTGCGTCGAAAGTCATGATGTTTCACGCGCACGATGATCCGTATGTGCCCTATCAATCGGTCAAGCGATTTGCAGAGCACACTGGGGTGAGGTTGAAGTTATTGCGGCGTGGCGGGCACTTGAGCACGGACTTGATCGTTCGAAAGTATTGGCCGCAGATCAGGGAATTCTTTGAAAATTGATCGTCGAAAATTGATCGTCCGTTTTTTTCTTTGCGAGGTGCAAGGCGCGTCATTCGCAATGGTATGCTTTGGCTGACGAGTCTTCGTCGGGCGCACTGGGCGAGCTATTGGGGATGACAAAAGCGATCTGCGCGGCTATGCTCCCGATTTCCCTTCTAATCTTCCTGCTGGTGTCGGTCTCTGTTTCTTTGCACGCGCAGAATCCGAACGGCTCGCTTCGCGGAGAGGTTCAGGACGCGAGCGCCGCGCGAGTGGCGGCCGCTCGGGTTGTCGTCAAGTCAAACGGATCTTCCATGACGCGCGCGGCCACGGCAAATGATCGCGGAGAATTCCGCATTGAGGGCCTGCTGCCCGGCTCCTATCGCGTCACCGTGACGGCCAAAGGGTTTGCCGAGGCCACAGCTGATGTCGACGTCGCCGTCAGCCTGGTGCGGGATATCGCGGTCACGCTCAAGCTGGAAAGCGGGCGCGAGACGGTGAATGTGCGGGGGAATTCTTCCTCGATCACGACCCAGTCGATTGACACGGCGAGCGCCGTGCATGAGGGTGTAGTCGGCAGCCGGGATCTGGAAGCTCTTCCGCTCCCGGCGCGCAGCTTCGCCAACATCGCTTACCTGGTGCCCGGAACCGAGCCGGTTGAGCCTTCCGATCCGACCAAGGCGCGCATCACCGCCGTCTCCACTGGCGGAAGCTCCGGCTTGAACAACGAATTGTCGGTGGACGGCGCCGACAACTCCGATGACTGGATCGGCGGCTTCCTGCAAAACTTTTCGCCCGATGGCATTCAGGAATTCGCCGTGCGCACCTCGAATGAAGACGCAGACACCGGCTGGACCACGGCCGGGTCCGTCGTGATCACCACCAAGCACGGTACCAACGATTGGCATGGAGACGGGGCTTTCTACGAGCGCGCGGCACAGCTCAACGCCCGTTTCCCGATTGAGAATCCGGCGGAATCGTGCATTGACGGAGTTTGTGAGCACAATCCCAAGCAGCCATTCTCACGCCAGAACTATGTAGCCACGCTAGGTGGTCCCATCGCAAGAAACAAAGTATGGTTCTTTACCTCATTCGAGCACGTGCATGAAAATGCCAGCATCGCCTACAGCCCCGCAAGCACCGCTCAATTTGATGCGCTGGCGCAGTTGGCGGCAAGCGGGCTGATTACCGGTATCCCTTCCATCGCTGTCCCCGCCACCGTTCCTATCCCCTTTCGCGACTATATCGGCTCGGTGCGTTTTGACTGGGCCGAGTCCTCGAAGTCGCAGTGGTTTTTGCGCACCTCCGAAGACAGCTACCTTACGCACAACGCGCTGGTACAGCAGGCAACGCTACCCTCGACCGGACTGACGACGCATAACAATTACTGGAACACGGTGATCAGCAACACTTATGCGTTCAGTCCGACGTGGCTTGGCAATTTGGTGCTCGATGCCAGCCTGTTGCATCTCACGCAGACGCGTAACTCGGATCTCGGCTTCGCCCTGCAGTTTCCTTTTAGCGTGACGGCGCTGACCGTTTCTGGTTTCGAAACCTTCGGCGACAACCAGTTCGCCACTCCCATCACTCTTTTTCCCGACCTGCGCAACCAGGACAAATACCAGTTTCGCTACGACCTGAGCCACGTTGCGGGAAGCCACGCGTTCAAATTCGGAATCGACTTCATTCATGAACCGGTGCTCGGCGGCGCGTTCGCGTCCACGGCGGAGCAGTTCACTACCTATCCTGCCGACCCCGAGTATTACGTCGCGAATCCCTCGCAATTTTTCTACCTGCCGCCAAGTTTGCCTTGCAATCCGCCGGTTACTACAGCGTCGGGCATTACTTGCACCTACAAGCCCGCCGGCAACGGCAGCTTCTCTCAGAATGTCCAACGACTCGCGCTCTACGCCGAGGATTCGTGGCGCGTATCGCACCACCTCACCGTCAACTACGGCCTGCGTTATCAAACGACTTTCGGGCTCTTCGAAGCTTCCGGACAAAGCCAGACCGCCAATGCCAGCTTTAGTCTGCTGCCATCGCTGGGATACGCCGAAGCGGTCCCCCATGATGACCGCAAGCAATTCGCGCCTCGGTTGGGCATTGTCTACACGCCAGGCAGCAGCGAGAAGACCTTGTTTCGTGCCGGCTTCGGCATGTACTACAACGACCTCGCGCAAAACGGCTGGGCCACTGCGTTTGAGGCGGTGAACCCGCATTCCGCCGCGCCGCCATCGCTCATCGATCCCAACTACAAAACGCCTTACGCCATCCACACTACCGGCGGAGTGCAGCACGCTTTTAACGAACGCTGGACAGTTAGCGCCGACTACACCCATGAGCAGGGAAACCACGGCTATCGCGCTTTTCCGTATTCCACGGCCACCGTTTTCGCATCTGACAACCGCTCCAGCTACAACGGGTTGATGTTGCATTTGCAGGGCAATATGCGCCGCTTCAATCTGGTCGCGAACTACACGCTCTCCAAGGCTCAGACGTGGGGTTGCGTGCTCGGCGAACTCTTCGACTATGTGGATGGCGTCTGCACGGCGCAGAGTGGACCGACCGCCGGAAAGCTCGACGCGTTTGGGCCCGGTGATTACGGTCCCTCGGGCGAAGACGTTCGCCATCGCTTTGTGCTCGCCGGTACGGTGTACATCCCCGGCGGTTTTGAATTGAGCACCATCACTCAGGTAGAGAGCGCGCGTCCCATCACCATCACCACAGCAGACAACAGCGGGCGCATTTATGTGAATGGCGTGTACACCAGCCTCGACGAATTCCGGGGCACGCCTTATATACAGTCGGACCTGCGCGTCGCTCGCCCAGTCAAACTTAACGAGCGCTGGCAGCTTTATCCGTTCGCGGAGTTCTTCAACATCTTCAACCGCAATAATCCAGGCGCGAATTAT
>Ga0116134_1000773_pt1 | contig 16390 bp, 10 predicted proteins | sample June2015DPH_19_5_FD_89737 | JGI IMG/M metagenome (GOLD analysis project Ga0116134, IMG submission 89737) | Peatland microbial communities from SPRUCE experiment site at the Marcell Experimental Forest, Minnesota, USA - June2015DPH_19_40 | ecosystem: Environmental > Terrestrial > Soil > Wetlands... | reverse complement strand
TCCCGTTCCTTCCGACTCATTTTCAATGTCTCCATGTTTTGGCCGGGTTTGCTACCGCAAACCCGCCCAAAAGGGGACATTTCTATCGAGTTACTATGGGGACATTCTCATGGAGTTCCGACAGGCCCAATTCCTTGGGTAGCCAAAACCGCCGGACTTTCCTATGCTTTCCCCGTGAAACTCGGCCTTGGACTTTATCGCCATCAGCTCAACGCGGAACATTACCGCTTTGCGAAGCAATGCGGTTGCACGCACCTCGTCATCCACCTCGTGGATTACTTTCGTTCCTCACGCAGCAATCAGCCCGGCGACCAGCCGGTCGGCGACGACGCCGGCTGGGGACTGGCCGGCGATCCAAACCGGCTCTGGACGTACGAGGAACTGGCCGCAATCAAAAAGGAAATCAACGCCGCCGGGCTCGAACTGGAAGCCATTGAAAACTTCGACCCGGCCCACTGGCACGACGTGTTGCTGGACGGGCCAAAAAAATTGCAACAACTGGAAAACCTCAAAACCATCATCCGCAACGTCGGCCAGGCGGGCATTCCGGTATTCGGCTACAACTTTTCGATTGCCGGCGTCGCGGGCCGCATCAAGGGCCGCTTTGCCCGCGGAGAGGCCGAGGCGGTGGGCATGGACGGCCCGCTGGACAAGCCGCTGCCCAACGGCATGGTGTGGAACATGGTCTATGACCGGAACGCCGCGCCGGGCGTTGTGCCATCCGCAACGCCCGAACAATTGTGGCAACGGCTTAAGGTTTTTCTCGACGCGCTGGTCCCGGTGGCTGAAGCCGCCGGGGTCACCCTGGCCGCGCATCCGGACGATCCGCCGCTGCCGACGGTCCGGGCCCAGCCGCGGCTGGTTTATCAACCCCAACTTTTCCAGAAGCTCATTGACCTCAAGCCGAGTCCGCGCAACGCGCTGGAATTTTGTGTCGGCACGCTGGCCGAGATGAGCGAAGGGGACATTTACGACGTGGTGGACACTTACAGCCGGCAAGGCAAGCTGGCTTACGTTCACCTGCGCAACGTCCGCGGCAAGGTGCCGTTCTACAAGGAAACTTTCATTGACGACGGCGACGTGGACGTTCTGCGCGTGATGCGGATTCTGAAACGGAACAACTTCAACGGAGTGCTGATTCCCGACCATGCGCCGCAGATGAGTTGCGCCGCGCCGTGGCACGCGGGCATGGCTTACGCGCTGGGATACCTGCGCGCCGGATTAAAAACCATCGGGAACGAACGCAGCTGACACTTTGTTCAGGGCGCAACTTGGCCCCCGCATATTCAACTGGCGGCTGGAAGCCGCCATCACTGGCACGCTGGGAAGCGTGCCGCTACACCGTGGCGGCAGGCCTCTTGGCCTGCCAGTCAGCGCGGCTTCCAGCCGCTTGATCCATTTGCCGGAGCGCGGGTGTCCGGATGCGCCCCCTGGCTCAAAGGCACTGGTAAAATCGAATCATGCCACCCGGGAGATCGGCGCTCCGATTATTTTTCCACGGGGTGATATTCAAACCAGTCGAAATCCGCCGGGCGGGCGCTCTTTTGTCCGTTGCCGGTGGCATACAGGCCCACGAACACACCGGTGAATCCGCCGACTTTTTCCGAGGACAAATCATGGGTCAACGCCGGGCCCAGCTTTTTCGCCGGACCCTTGGCCGGCTGGTAAAAAAATTCATAAGCCAGTGGCGAGGCTTCCACGGACAGAATGACATCTCCCGAACCGATTTCTTCATATTGAACCGGTTCGACGATCTTGCCGTTCAGGGTTTTTCGGAAGAAGACCTGCCGTTTGCCATCTTTCAGGGTGATGCCAATCTCGTAATGATTTTTTTCGTTGCCGCGCAGGACGAGTCCCGCCTCTTCGTTTTCATGCTGCGGGTTGAAGGAGAGCCGGGTGGAAACGCGGCACGCCAGATCCGTCTGGCGGCGGCCGACAAAAGCCGGTGAATCCTGGTCGTTCAGTGTCACCGCCGAACCGTTGAGACGCAGCCAGCCCGGACGTTCGGTGAGCGAAAAATCGCCGGCATACGGGTTCCGGAGAAAATTCCACTGGAGCCCCAAAGCCGGTTGGTTGAATTCATCCTTGGCGGGCTCTTTTTTCCATGGATGTTGCGGCAGGCGCGGTGCGGTCATGTTGGTTTCCAGCGTGCCGTTGCCATTGACCACGGGCCAGCCATCTTCCGACCAGGTGACCGGGGCCAGATACGTTTCCCGGCCCAGATGATGGAATTTGCCGCCCTGGGGGCGGATTCCCAGACAGACCAGCCACCAACCGTCGGGCGTTTCCACCAGGTCGGCGTGACCCAGGGCCTGGCTAGGACTATCCGGACGGTCACGATGGGTGAGAATGGGATTTTTAGGGTTGGGAACAAACGGGCCCCACGGGGAATCGCTGCGGGCGATGGTGACCATGTGGCCGTAACTGGTGCCGCCCTCGGCAATCATGATGAAATACTTTCCGTTGATTTTGTACAGGTGCGGTCCCTCGGGCCAGACGCCGCCGGTGCCCCGCCATACTTCCTTCAGCTTCCCGTCCAGGTGGCCGGTTTGGACATTGATTTTGGCCTGGCCGATAAAACCGTCGCCCATGCCTTCATGCCGGTCGTAATAAGCGGTTCCGTCCTCATCAAAAAACAGTGAAGGATCCATTCCGGCATGGTCCACCCAGACCGGTTCGGACCAGGGACCGGCGGGATTGGTGGCGGTCACAAAAAAATTGCCGCCGGTATCCACGAGCGTCGTGATCAGGTAAAACGTGCCGTTGTGATAACGAAGGGTCGGGGCATAAATGCCGCCGGAAGCCCGGGCGTGGTCAAGGTTCAACTGGCTTTTCCGGGTCAGGCAGTATCCGAGCTGCCGCCAGTGCACCAGGTCCCGGCTGTGAAAAATCGGAACGCCGGGAAAAAATTCAAACGAGCTGTTGACCAGGTAATAATCATCACCAACCCGGCAAATACTCGGATCGGGGTAAAAGCCGGAGAGGATGGGATTTTGAAAAGTTTTGGCAGGTTCGGCGGAATGGCCAATGGGCAGAAGTCCAATCAGGGCAAACAACCCCGCGATGGTCCATCGGGCCAACCGACCCGCCGGTTTAAATGAATTCATTGATGAGGTTCTCCAGGAATTCCTGGCGGCCGCTGACATTGGCGGCCACTTCGCCCTGCTTGAGCATGTAGGCTTCGAGTTCGGTAAAATCGCTCTTGCCGGCCTCGATTTTCGCGCCCACGCCCGAATCCCACGAGGCGTAGCGTTCTTTCACAAACTCCGCCAGGCGTCCGTCCTTGCGGATGGCGGCCGCGATTTTCAACCCGCGGGCAAAGGCGTCCATGCCGCCGATGTGCGCGTGGAACAAATCAATCGGCTCAAAGCTCTCGCGCCGGACCTTGGCGTCGAAGTTCAGGCCACCGGTGGTGAACCCGCCATAGTTGAGGACGGCGAGCATCACCTGCGTCGTGAGATAAACGCTGGTGGGGAACTGGTCGGTGTCCCAGCCGATCAGTTCGTCACCGGTGTTGGCGTCAATCGAACCCAGCGCTCCCGCCGAACCCGCCACTTCGAGTTCGTGCTGCATGGAATGGCCGGCCAGCGTGGCGTGATTGGTCTCGATGTTCAACTTGAGGTGGCCCATCAGATCGTATTCACGCAGGAAATTCAGGCACGCGGCGGCATCGGAATCATATTGATGCTTGGTCGGTTCCTTCGGCTTCGGTTCGATGTAAAACTGGCCTTTGAAGCCGATTTTCTTTTTGTAGTCCACCGCCAGGTGCAGGAATTTGGCGAGGTGTTCCAGCTCGCGTTTCATGTTGGTGTTCCACAAGGTGGAATACCCCTCACGGCCGCCCCAGAAAACGTAGCCCGCGCCGCCCAGTTCGTGGGTGACTTCCAGCGCCTTTTTCACCTGTGCGGCGGCAAAGGCAAACACGCCGGCGTTGCAACTCGTGGCTGCACCGTGAACGAACCGCGGATGGGTGAACAGGTTGGCCGTGCCCCACAGCAATTTGATGCCGGTGCGCTTCTGTTCCCCTTTCAGGACTTTGACGACGGCGTCGAGATTTTTGTTCGTCTCGCACAGTGTCTGGCCTTCCGGCGCGACGTCGCGGTCATGAAAGGCATAGAACGGCGCGCCGAGTTTTTCAATGAACTCGAACGCGACCCGCGCGCGATTCTCGGCATTGGCCACCGAATTGGAGCCATCGTCCCACGGCCGGATCGCCGTGCCCACCCCGAACGGGTCGGAGAGAGCGTTGCGGAACGTGTGCCAATAGACGACCGAAAAGCGCAGATGTTCGCGCAGGGTTTTGCCCTCGACGATTTCAGCCGGATTGTAATGTTTGAAGGCCAGCGGGTTTTTGGATTTCGGCCCTTCGTATTTGATTTTCGAAATATTTTTAAAAACAGTTTCCATGATGCAATTGGTCCTAATTCATTTGAACGAACGCTATCCGGTCAAGCCCGGCACTGGCAATTGAAAGACCCGCTTCCCGGAGTTGAGGCTTTCAATGATTTTGGGCGGCGAATCCAATCGGGGTTCCCCGCGAATTGCCCGTTGTTTGTCACATCACATATGCCCAGATAAATTATACGATCCGTGATTTTGGGGAATGGATGAAATTATGTTTCGCATGGATGATTCTCTGCTGTCGGCGGCAGACGATTTTTACAAAGGGTCATGGTCCGGGCTGGATGCGGTAAAAGCGGGCGGTGTCGGCGCCGGGGTTCTCCACACGGGAGATTATCAAAAAACGGCCAATCCGTTGAATCGTTGATTCTGATGACAAGACATTGACACCGGGACCGGGCCATTATTGACTGAATGGACGCAATTTGTGTCATGAATAACCGACGAAATACCATGCCAATGATTGCCTGCCTGGTGGCGGGCATTTTAACGGGCGCCGCCGGCCGGCTGGCAGCCGCCAATCCCCTCCCGCCGTTGCTCAATGATCCGGTGGATGTCAGCGGCGATTTCCGGGATTTTTCCGACCTATATTATCTGGCAGACCGGCTCGCGGCCTTCGATCCGGCCACCGGCACGGGAAAAATCACCTGGCAGCGCGCCCAATACATCACCCGGCAGGCGTTCGATAACATGCTGGCGGTCGTCAAACCGGTTGCCCCGAACGAATTTCCAGAAAACGAATACGCCGCCAATCCCACACTCCCGTTTTCCATCGAATTCGTCCCGCCGCGAACGGTGCGGATCCGCGTCACAAGCGGCCCGCCATATCGGAAAAATTCCGAGGAGTTGATGCTCGTGCGCAACGGCACCGTGCTGCCGCAAATCAACCCCGCCCAATCCATCCTGCAACTGGACTGGTCAAAGCTCGACCTGGTCGTTTTCGCCAAAAACTCCCCGACGGCGGAAGGACTGGTTTGTCTGCCCTCGGACAATCTGTTGCATGAGCTGGTGCTGAACAAGGACGGTAGTGCATTCAAACTGGCAAACGATCCGTTCGGCGGGAAGGCCCCTGGGACCTTCGCCTGGCGGCGAATGTCGAGTGACCGGAAGGAGTGATTCGGATGTACCTTCACAAACGAATTATCACCGGCGTTGTCGCGCTTGTCCTGCTCGGCCTGCGTGGGACGCTTCCAGCGCAAGCGTTGCCTTCCGAACCCTACGCCTGGCGTAATGTCGTCATCGGCGGCGGCGGCTTCGTCACCGGCATCATTGTTCATCCCCGGCAAAACGGCCTGATGTATGCGCGCACCGACGTGGGCGGCGCTTACCGCTGGGATGATTCGGCGCGGCGCTGGATCCCCCTCACGGACTGGATCAGCGCGGAAGACGTCAATCTCACGGGCATCGAGAGCATGGCCGTGGACCCGAACAATCCCCGGCGCGTTTATCTGGCCGCCGGCACTTACAGCCGGGGTAATGCGGCAATCCTTCGCTCGGAAGATCAAGGCCGAACGTTCAAGCGAACCGACGTGCCGTTCAAGATGGGCGGCAACGAGCCGGGCCGTTTCAACGGCGAGCGGCTCGCCGTGGATCCCAACCAGGGCGACATCCTTTTCTTCGGATCGCGGCGGGATGGGTTGTGGAAAAGCGCTGATCGTGGAGCGACGTGGCAGAAAGTTGAAAGTTTTCCAAACATCGGTTCCAACCAACCGCCGCCCGCCGCCAACGCCGCGGGCCAGCGTCGCGGCGGGGGGTTCGGCAATCAACCGGTCGGCATCATCGCCGTCGTTTTTGATCCCGCCAGCGGCAAGCCGGGCAGTCCGACCCCCAGGCTTTATGCGGCGGTGTCCACGACGGAAGCCAATCTTTATTGCAGCACCAATGGTGGCGTCACTTGGGAGGCGGTAGCCAATCAGCCGGTGGGATTGCGCCCCAATCACCTTGTGCTGTCACCGGACGGAAAGTTCTATCTGAGCTATGGCCTGGAGCCGGGACCCAACGCGATGAGCGATGGCGCGGTTTGGAAATTCAGCCCGAAAGACGGCGTCTGGACGGACATCACGCCGGTCAAACCAAAGGATTCCGACCAGCCGTTCGGCTACGGCTGCGTTGCGGTGGACGCGCAACATCCGTCCACCCTCATGGCCACCACGTTCGCCCACTGGAATCCGCACGATGAAATTTTCCGCAGCACCAACGGTGGCGCAAGCTGGGTGCAGCTCTGGGATGACAACACTCAATGGGACCATTCCAGCGCCCCTTACACCCAGACCCGATCTCCGCACTGGATGGGCACCATTGTGATCAACCCGTTCAACCCGGATCAGGTGCTCTTCACCACCGGCTTTGGCATCTGGTGCTGCACCAATGTCACGAAAGCCGATTCCGGCAGGCCGACGCACTGGGTCTTCCTCGACCAGGGACTCGAAGAAACGGTGCCGCTGGCTTTGATCAGTCCGCCCGCCGGCGCCCATTTGATCAGCGGCGTGGGCGACATTGACGGCTTCCGCCATGACAACGTGGATGTTTCACCGGCGGAAGGGACTTTCGCCGGGCCGCGATTGTCGAGCACGCGAGACCTGGCATTTGCCGCCAACAAACCCGAACTGATGGTCCGCATCGGCAATGGCGGCAGAGACCTGTCGGCGCACGCCATCATCTCCAAAGACGGCGGCAAAACCTGGGAAGCCCTCGCGAGTGATCCCCCGGGAGGAAGTAGTGGACAAGGCAGGATTGCCTTGAGCGCCGACGGCAGAACCATTGTTTGGGCGCTGCAACGCGGTTCCGCCTTCGTCACCACGAACCGTGGAATGACCTGGACCAATTGCGAGGGATTTTCCTCCGGGGCCAGTGTCGTCGCCGATCCGGTCAACGCTTCGCGCTTCTATGCGTTCGACGCCCAGGCTGGCAAGCTGATGACCAGCACAAATTCGGCCGCAATGTTTGAACCGGCTGCGGCGGCGCTCCCCAGTTCGCAGGGTGCCGGTCGCGGCGGCGTGCTGGCAGCCACTCCGGGTCTGCCGGGAGATCTGTGGGTCGGCTCCCGCAACATCGGCCTTTACCACTCCACGGACGGCGGCGCCTCTTTCACCAAGCTGAACAACGTCGGCGGCGCGGACGCGCTCGGCTTCGGAAAGGCCGCGACCGGGAAAACTTTCCCCGCGCTCTACCTGCTGGGAAGCATCGAACAACTTCACGCCTGTTACCGTTCCGACGACGCCGGCCAGACTTGGGTGCGCATCAACGACGACCAGCACCGGTTCGGCGCTCCCGACCGCCCGCTCATCATCGGTGATCCGCGCATTTATGGCCGGGTTTACCTGACCACCGGCGGCCGGGGCATCATCTGCGGCGACCCGGTTCCCATCCCGAAATAATCCATGAAACCCTCTCATTCTCTGGCTCGCATTCTGTCGGCACTCATCCCCTCCCTGGCATTGTTGTTTCCGGGCATTGCCTGGGCCGGCAATTACACCAATTTCGACGTCGCCATCTACATCCCCGTGGGCGTGGTGAAAAGTTTCGAAAACCCGGAAAACCTGACCAACGATTGGAACCGCATCCGCCGCCAGTTGAAGGTGGACAAGGTTTACATCGAGGTCCAGCGCGACCGGAACCTCGCCGGCGACGATTTGCTGGAGCAAGTCAAAAAATTCTTCCTCGACCGCGGCGTGCGCGTGGCGGGCGGCATGGCGCTGTCGGACGAGGGCGGTGGCGGCCAGTTCCGCTCGTTCTGCTACACCGACCCCGCCGACCGCCAGTTCATCAAGCGGACCACCGAACTGGCCGCGCGCCACTTCGACGAAATCATCCAGGACGATTTCTTTTTCGTCACCACCAAGAACGATTCGGACATCGCCGCCAAGGGAACGAACAGTTGGACGCAATTCCGGCTGAAGTTGATGGATGAAGCCGCGGAAAATCTCATCATCAAACCGGCGCGGGCCGTAAACCCGAAGGTCAAACTCATCATCAAATTCCCCAACTGGTACGAGCATTTCCAAGGCCTGGGCTATGACCTCGACCGGGAACCGAAATTGTTCGACGGCATCTACACCGGCACCGAAACCCGCGACCCGGTCATCACCGACCAGCATTTGCAGCAATACGAAAGCTACCTCATCATCCGCTACTTTGAAAACATCAAGCCCGGTGGCAACGGCGGCGGCTGGGTGGATACCTTCAGTGTGCGATACGTGGATCGTTACGCCGAGCAACTTTGGGACACGCTGTTCGCCAAGGCGCGGCAAATGATGCTGTTCAATTGGGCGGCCATGCTGCAATCCATCCACCCCGGCGAGCGCGAGGCCTGGCAGGATTTGCACACAAGCTTCGATTATAATCAGATGTTGCAGTCTTACCAATCCAACGCCCCGGCCGGATTGCCCGAACCCACCATCGCCCGCGTCGCCGGTTACGCCCTGGAACAGGTGGACCCGTTCCTCGGCAAACTCGGCAACCCCATCGGCATCGCCAGCTACAAACCGTATCAATCCACCGGCGAGGATTTCCTGCACAACTATTTTGGCATGATCAGCATTCCGATTGACCTGTATCCGCAGTTTCCGACCAACGCAAACCTGGTCCTGTTGACCGAGTCGGCCAAGTTTGACCCCGACATCGTCGCCAAAATCAAAGGGCAGTTGACCGCCGGCAAATCGGTGGTCATCACCTCCGGCTTGTTGCACGCGCTCCAGCACAAGGGCATCGAAGACATCGTTGAAGTGCGATACACCGACCACAAGGTGCTCGCGCATGAGTATGTCGGCGGCTTCGGCGCCGGCAATGGACGAGCCATGGGCGACGAGACGAATTCCGACATTCTGTTCCCGGAAATTGATTTCCTCACGAACGACGCCTGGGCGCTGGTGCGCGCCCTGGCCAACGGCGGGGGCTATCCGCTCCTGCTGATGGATCGTTATTCCAAGGGCATTCTTTACATCTGGACGATGCCGGAGAATTTCAGCGACCTATACCGCCTGCCGACGCCGGTGACGGCGGCGATCAAAAATTACGTGATGCGGGGCTTTCCCATGCGACTGGATGGCCCCAGCCAGGTCGCCCTGTTTGCCTACGACAACCACACGTGCATCGTGGAATCGTATTTGCCCGTTGAAACCGACGTGACGGTTTCTGTAACCGGGGAATTCACTCAACTGAAAAATCTGGTCACAGGTGAAATGATTTCCGGCCAGACGCCGGTCCAGGATCAGGAGCGCCAGCGGCGGGAAGTCCGCGAAAATTGCGCGTCCTTCACCATTCATCTGCCGCCCCACAGCTACAGCGTTTTTGCGGCGGAGAAATGATGCGCCGGACCTGTCGCGTCCAAGCGTGACGGTGTCATAGCACCATCAACTCTGGTCACTGTGGTTTGGGCTTATAACCGTCTGGATCAACTTCAATCAGGTTGTTGTTATTCAGCAAAACCCGCCCAGCCTCCATTTTGGCCGGAGCGTCAATCAACCAAAAATACTTTTCGTGTTCTGACAATGTGGCGCGTTCTGCTCTTGCAAAAATCGTGAAACGCTTGTTGCACGGGTAAGTAAGTGAAAAGTTGCCGTCGGCGTCGGTGTTTGCTTTTTTTACGACCGTAGGTGTAAAACCATAAAAATAATCATCCACAGTTGGGGGGGTTGGCACAAACGGTGGCTTATTCTTGATAGTTTCTAAATGCGATTTTGCAGTGTCTAACCTTGATTGCGCTTGAGTCAGGCGTGACTTGGCCGCATTCAACAACGATTCGGCGTCGTGAAGTTTGTTTGCCTGAAATTCATCTACTCCGTTTTTGATTTTTTCCAATGCCTGTTGGTCGGCGTGGATTTGTGCATACGTATTGGCCAGATCATTTGTGCAGTCAGCTAGATCTTTCCTGTAAGCCTGCTTTTGTTCAGCCTGCTCCGCCTGACTACTACCAGCCCAATGACCACCGAGTTGTCCGTTTCGGTTGACAGAATCCAAAACCCACGTTTGGGGCGAATAAGGTTTACTGATTTCGTGTTCCAGATACCCTATGTTTTGCTGTTTACTTAGAATCTGTCCGGTTCGGAAGGCTAAATCCTTTTTGATTTTTACATAAACAGCGTTTGTCAAAAATGGTTGAGCAGCCATGAATTGGTCGTATTCCTTTTTAACTGGGTCAAACTGCTTTTGTGCCTCTTCAACGTTTTGCTCGGCATTGGTGACATTGTTTTGCCGCGCTTTTACGTCAAATTCGGCGTTGGCCATATCGCGCTGGCGAGCTTCCAGCATGGCTTGTGTCACTGCCTTCATTTTGTCGCTAATGACAGCCTGCCTTTTTTGCAAAGAATTCGTGACCTGTTGCCTTTCAATTAACAGAACCTCCACCGCCCCAAGTCTGATATTCTCTCTACCGGAAGTGGCAATGAAAACTTGTCCGGATATTGCGGTTTCTTTTGGTTTGCAACCAGCCAAGCCAATCACTCCCGCGATTGCGACAAGGATAAGGCTTTTGAGTTTCATCCGCGTCTTTCCCACGTGTGATTCGATTCAACCACCACCGCCCGTTATGTCAAGCGCGGTATTGTTCTTGTTCACCTGTTGCAAGCCCGGCCAATGGCGCGATTTAGCGCTGGTTCTTTTCTGCCAGCGTTTGATTTTCAGGATGCGGCCAAGGCGGATGGCGTAGTAGGCGTTGCGGCCTTTGCCGTGCCGCGCCAAACCGTGAAACTGCACAAGCATTTCCGGCGCTTCGGTCGCGTAACCGTTGCGGAAATGGATCACGTCGTAATGGCGGCCCTCCAACCGGCGACGCCAGTACGGAGTACAGTTGCGATATTCCGTCCGCTTCGTTCCCGCCGCAATCTGCGCGAACGGATCGCGGTTCAGAATGAGATGTAAAACTTCCGGCATGGTTTTTTTCAAGATTACGCCGGTTTGATGCAGTCTGGCGAATCGTTCCGGGCGTTGTTTACCAGTTTGGAGACGCGATAACAATCCATGTCCTCGGCTGGATAGGGCCGGAGCAACGATTTTACCGCCTCCCCGTCGCGCCGCTCGTCAATCCACCACAACCAATGGTCGGGATGCACAATGACTGGCATCCGGTCGTGAATCGCCGCGACCATTGCATTGGCCGTGGTGGTGATGATTGAAAAGGTTTCCACCACGCGGCTGGGCGGCGGCTCGTCCAGATCGCCAAAATCAAACTCGCCGGATTTTGGCGGGCGAATCCATTTCTCGTAAATCCCGGCGAAACAAAAAAACGAATTGTCCCGCATCGTGAACCGGAACGGGGTTTTGCCGGTGGGGCGAGAGTCCACGCGAGCCATGGTGGGAAGCCGACCTTCGGCCTGCCATTCGTAAAAACCATCGGCGGGAATCAGGCAGCGTTGCTGCTCCATCGGCTTGCGAAAGCTCGGTTTCTCAAAAATCGTTTCCGCCCGCGCGTTAATCAACTTGTCGCCGATGCTTTCGTCTTTGGCCCAGGACGGAATGAGGCCCCAGCGCATGAGTTTTATGACCGGCTGGAACTGGTCGAGGACGATGACGGGGGCTTGCTGGCGCGGGGCGATGTTGTAATCTAAATAAAAAATGATTTCAGCGGTTTTTTCATCTGATTCTTCTTTATCTTTGGTGTGGCGGGAATTGGGGTTCACGTTTCTTGCTCTGATTGGTGGTGTGCTCGTTTTGGCTGGGCTGTGGAAGGAGCATAAATCAGAAAAACCTTGGTATTCAAATCTTTCTGATTTCAGGGCGCGGAAATTAAGGGCGGAATGCGGTTGGAAAATGGTGATGTGGGGAATCTTTATTGAAACGGTAATCGGTGCGGCGTTTGTCGCGAATGATGTTTGGGACATTTGGCATATCAATAACAAGGCGGCGAGCGCCGACACGCGCAATCTGCCGATTAAATTTATTTCTGGATATGCTCGTATCGAAGTGCAGCCGCATGGGGAGCGAGAAATACAATTTGTAAAAAATTTACACCAGACATTGCCCAATGATGAGCCGGTGTTCAGCAATGAAGAAATGAATAAAAGCGAAGGCGCTCTTTTAATTTTTGACACACTTCCGAATAACGATCCTGAAACTGGAATTGCAGAAATGGGAATTGAGGCGCAGGTGGTTTTTTTGGGAACTGTTGTAAGCAATAATCTGCCGTATGTTCCAAATATCTGCTTTGATTTGACCTTTGATTCTAGGGCCGGGAGAACGGGTGATGTAGGATTGTGGAATCCCAATGCCGTGACATTTAACGAATTAAAATTTGTGCAGATTGAGGGGCTTGGAAACAATGAAGTGCAACCCCCTTTGGAGGTGATTGGCGGCGAAATAGTCGTTTGTGTGAATGGAAGTTGGCAAAAAACCTTCTTAATACCTCCACAAACAAACCAGTTTTGGAGGGTTTCCAGCTTTGAGACAAATAACGCATTCGTGCCGGCTGGATACGGCCTCGTAACCAATTTTATCAAAATTCCGCAGCAGTGACTTTTATACGTCCATGAAGAAATTTCGCGCCAAATCCGGCCTTGTAAAGCGCCCCAGCATTTCAAATTAAGGCACTGCCCCAAGCCTCAACTCCTTGCTTTAGGATTTTTAAGTGTTCAGGATTTGCCATGCGTTCCTCGCTTTTCCAACGGCGGCATCCGCCCAAATCAAAGCCAAAGAGTGACAGCCAAAGAGTGCGCTTTCGCGTAAGTCGGTCGTGATCCAATATCATGTCCACGCGCTGTGGTGTGACTGCAAGAGCAAGTCGCGGCGGGACACCTGGCAGAAATGGTTTGATCGTCACGGCCGGAACCGGATTGAGCCGGTCAACCGCCGGGACGACGTGGCGGATTATTGCGCCAAGTATCATCATCGGGGTGATTTCTGGTGCAGCGATTTGCGCTACCGATTCAATGGGTGATTTGCCCACCGATTATGTCGCGCTCGACGCGCGCCGCATCCTCGGAGAGGAATACGAGCAACTAAAGCGGGAACGCGATGACCTCAAGCAATTCAAGTCGCACCAACAGGAAGTGCCGCAGTTGTGCGACTGTTCCAGTCTTACGGCTTGGCGGGATCGGACGTCCGCACATTTGATTTACTTTTCAGTTCTAAAGCCTTCGCCAGGTTGTTGTGGGCGTCGGCGTAATCCGGTTTGAGGCGGATGGCTTCCTGGAATTGGCTGATCGCCTCGTCGATTTGCCCATTCCTAGCCAGGGCGGCACCGAGGTTGTTGTGGGCGTCGGCGAAGTCCGGTTTGAGGCGGATGGCTTCCTGGAATTGGCTGATCGCCTCGTCAGTTTGGCCTTGGTTAAGAAGAGTGATACCGAGGTTGATGTGGGCGTCGGCGTAATCCGGATTGAGGCGGATAGCTTCCTGGTATTGGCTGATCGCCTCGTTGGTTTGGCCTTGGTTGAGGAGGGCGATGCCGAGGTTGTAGTGGGCCTCGGCGTAATCCGGATTGAGGCGGATGGCTTCCAGGTATTGGCTGATCGCCTCGTTGGTTTGGCCTTGGTTGAGGAGGACGACGCCGAGGTTGTAGTGGGCCTCGGCATAATCCGGATTGAGGCGGATGGCTTCCTGGTATTGGCTGATCGCCTCGCCGGTTTGGCCTTGGTTGAAGAGGACAACGCCGAAGTTGTTGTGGGCGTCGGCGTAATCCGGATTGAGGCGGATGGCTTCCTGGTATTGGCTGATCGCCTCGTCGATTTGCCCATTCCTAGCCAGGGCGGCACCGAGGTTGTTGTGGGCGAGGGCGAAGTCCGGATTGAGGCGGATGGCTTCCAGGTATTGGCTGATCGCCTCGCCGGTTTGGCCTTGGTTGAGGAGGGCGATGCCGAGGTTGTAGTGGGCCATCCAGCAATCCGGGTTTTTGGCCAGCGTGTCGCGCCATAGTGTTTCCAGGTTCCGGTAAATCCCGGCCTGCCGCCAGGTCAGGAGGGCGAGCCCCGGCAGCACGATTGCGGCAAACCCATAAACCACCGCCGGCGTGCGCAGAGATTCAGCCACCCGCACCACCAGTGCCGCCACCAGTGCGATGATCCCAAGAGCGGACAGATAAACCCAGTGATCCCACACAAATGAATAACGCATGCCATACGCATTCATGAACCCCAGCACCGGAAACAGTGTCCCCACATAAAAGAACAGTGCGGTCACCGGCCCGCGCCCAATGCGCCCCCGGGCCAGCCAGAGTGTGAAAAGGGTGCCGACGGCGGTAGCCGGATAGAGCCATTGCCACCCCGAACCGGCGTTGGGCTGCCAGCGCGGGTAAACGAAGCAAAGATTCGCCGGCCAGAACAGTTTGCCGGGGTAAAACCAGAAGGCATGACCGGCAATCAAACAGCGTTGCGGGAATGTCAGGGCAAAGTCCGGCCCTTGCGCGCCGACATGGTATTTCTCCAGCCAGGCGGTTACTGCACAAAGACCAAAGGCCAGGGTGAAAAAGGGCAGGGTCGGCAACACGTCCACACGCCACCGGATTTGTCCGCGCTGCCACCAGCCAATCAACAGAATGGCCGCCGGCAGGGAAAAGGTCGTCGTCTTGGCCAGCAACGCACAGAGAAACAGGACCAAAGCCAGACCGTAAAAAAGTGACGGGTGGTGCTTGCTGCGTGACGAGTCAGGGACGGGGGCGGTTTTCCCCGTTCTTTTCACCCACTGCGCATACCGTCCATAGGCCAGCAATGCGCCGAGGTAAAGGACCAACGAGAGCACATTCTTGCGTTCGGTGATCCAGGCGACCGATTCGACCATGACCGGATGAAGCGCGAAGAGGGCACTTGCCAGCCAGGCGCCGGGCACTTGGAGCCGGAACAACAACCGCCAGAAGAGCAACGCGGCCAAGGCGTGCAGCAGGACGTTCTCCACGTGGTAGGGCGTCGTCCAGAACTTCCAGAGTTGATAATCCAGCCAGAAGGTCGTGCCCGAGAGCGGGTAATACTGTTGCAGGGCGGTGGGCTGGAACCAGATCAAGCGCAGACCGGAGGTATTCTGAAACAGCGGTGCCAGGTTGGTGGTCCACGAGTCATCATCCCAGACAAAACCACCGCGCAGAGCGGGGAGATAGGCCAGGAAGACAAGGAGAACAATCAAGCCGCCCTGCCAGACCGGCAGCGTTCGTCCACGAATGGACATTCGCTCGGGGAAGGTCTTTTGTGACACACGATTTTTTTACCCGCAAAGGCCAGCCGAGGCAAGTCTCGTGGTCGGGGTACACCATCAAAAATCTTCAAAGTTTAACGACGGTTAGGCTTCGCGGCCAAGTCGAACGCAAACTAATGCGCACGGGTTGCCCTGGTGGTGTCGGATTTGAAACCAGTTCTGCGAAGGGTGACGTGGCGCAGGGCTGGTTGCAACGCCATCCAAAATCAAGGGGGACTGTAATTATGCGTGCAACCTGAAACACGCGCTCAGGCTGCTCAACCCAACCACGGACAATTCGGATATGATTAGCAACGAGCAAGCAATGGCGATAAGAGAAATCGCAAAGACGCTGGGAACGCTAAAGACCCTGGAACAAATCTGTGATCGAATGAAATGCAGGGTGTCGGATCTTTTTGACGAGGAAAATTGAAGGCGTTAACCGGCGACCCATACTTTGGACCGCCGATCAAACTTTTTCTCCGTCTATCACTCGCCCCACGCCGGAGTTTTCGCACAGGCTCGCGATTTGTTAGGCGGCATGGTCATCTGCTCAATGCTAAATAATCTCTAAATGTGCGCCACGCGGTCTCGCCCTCACGAAGCACGGGAGTACCATAACAGCCCCGGATGCCAGCCTGCCGCCGCGGGCTGCGAAAATTTTGCAGGCAGCGTGATAAATGCAATCATAAAAAAGGCCCGAAGCCTTTCGCTTCGAGCCTTTGAATCAAACCCGGTATTATTACGGCAGAATGTGGGGGTTGCTGGTAAGGGTGCTCAGCGAGCAAAGCGGATTATTGCCCACCGTAGTCTCAGTATAAGTGCCGTTAGCCGGACACGGAGGAATGCTGCTGGCAGAGTTCAACTTGATGTAGGGCGTCAGGTCGCCGGGAAAGTT
>Ga0116134_1000772_pt1 | contig 16392 bp, 18 predicted proteins | sample June2015DPH_19_5_FD_89737 | JGI IMG/M metagenome (GOLD analysis project Ga0116134, IMG submission 89737) | Peatland microbial communities from SPRUCE experiment site at the Marcell Experimental Forest, Minnesota, USA - June2015DPH_19_40 | ecosystem: Environmental > Terrestrial > Soil > Wetlands... | reverse complement strand
GCGCGGACCAAGGCTGCCCAGGGATAAGAAGTCACAGATCGATCGATCCCGCGCTCTCCAAATGTTTATTCAAGGTGCGGCGGATTTATTCCTCGATCTCCTCAGCCGATTTTACTTCGATCGTATCGCCTTTGTCACTTTCACTTATCGTGCCGGTGATTTCGACCATTTTGCCTTCCATTTTGGACAGGTCCTTACCCTTGGCAATGTAATCGCCTTCATCGGTCTCGATTACGAACACCTTCCCGTGCTTGACTACGGTGCCGACGATCATCTCTTCCTGAGCTGCTGAACTGGTTTTGGTGGGCGCAAACGGTGAAAAGACAAAGACCAAAAAAAGAGCTGAGAGTGCGATAATGAAACGTCTGGGCATAAATCCTCCTCGTATCGATCAATCTATTACGGGGTTCTTCAATACCAGAATCGTCCCCCAAAGTACATCGAAAATGGGATTCCGGAATTCAGGAATTTAGCAGGGTGATGAAAAAGCATTGGATTTTCCACATCAGGGCGAAAAACCCTATAGACGTCACCCCGTACCGGCTTCCGCCGGCATGACGGGAAGCCGGTACGGAATGATGAAATCATTTGCAATGTTCAGGCGTTGCTCCCACCAGAGCACCCTTTTTCATCACCCTGTTTGGCCGGGTATTATTTTGGGTGGTTGTTAAGATTTGTGTTGAATCCGCTTATTTCTTGAGATTAGAATCCAAACCGGTCCGAAATTCATTGATATCCGTATCGAAGCCTGCGATTTGGCATGTGGGTTGCCTGAAAATAGGCGAACCTTCCGGGTAGAGAGTCACGAGTCAGGAGACAAGAAGTAAAAATCCATCACTCTGGGACACACGATCCCGGACTCGAACGACGGGGGGCCCCCGGGAGTTGTTGACAAATGGAAAAAAGATTCCACTCCGATCTGGAACAGCTCAAGATGACAATCCTCGAGATGGCGACCCTGGCCGAAAAAGCACTGGAAAATTCTATAAAGGCCCTGGTGGAAAGGGACGACGATCTGGCCATAGAAGTGTTGAACGGGGACCGGGAAATCGATCTGCTGGAAGTGGAAGTGGACCGCCACTCGCTCAGACTTCTCGCTCTCGATCAGCCTATGGCGCGGGATTTGCGATTCATAATCGGCACCTTGCGGATCGCGGTAGAACTCGAGCGCATAGGGGACCAGGCCGTAAACATCGCTCAAAGGGCGCTAACCTTGAACAAGCGCCCGCCTCTTCCACGTAATTTCGCCATCGAGGAACTGGGCGATACCGCCCTTGACATGCTACGCATCGTAATATCTTCTTTTGTGAACCAGAATGCGGACATTGCCACGGATGTCTGCAAAATGGACGATGTTGCCGACGCTCTCAATTACCGTATTCTCAAGGATGCTCTCGACTATATGACCAACGAGGCGCCTGCCGTGCAAAGGTCGGTCGAGACCATTATAGCTGCCCGATGTCTCGAACGCGCCGCCGACCAGGCGACCAATATTGCTGAAAGCGTGATTTTTATGGTCAAGGGAGTCAATATCAAGCACCATTGTCAGGCAATCAATGAAAGTGTACCGGTCAAGGGTTAAGGGGGAAAAACCAATTCACGGGTTCACCTGTTCACCTAAGTTCTTGGAGACTTAGATGAAAAAAGCGCTTGTTCTCATATGTCTATCTCTTTTTTTGACGGGTTTTGTCTCTATCAGCCAGGCTCATGAGGTCACCCTCAAGGCATTGGAGGGGGGCAAATGGGCTATCCTGGATGCAGGGGGGCAAGAAATCGGGACGCTTGCAAAGGTGGATGAAGGGGGCTACAGCATACTGCCAAAAGGGGGGCAGTATCTGGGAGTAGTTAAAAGCAACGGCGACTTGCAGTTGCTGGTCCGCCATGCGACTGTCTCTCCCTCTGAAGTCCAGCTCTACCTGGATGTGCTCGAGGCGATAAAGACGCTCAAATAGGGTGCATGCCCCTGCACCTCGTATGAGAGACTATGTGCAACACTGAGCAGAAGAGCATCATTTCTATTGCGCACCTGAGTTCTTGGAGGCTTAGATGAAAAAAGCGCTTGCTCTCATATGTCTATCCCTTTTTTTGATGGCCTTTGTCGCTATTAGCCTGGCTGATGAAGTCACCCTCAAGGCCTTAGGCGAGGGCAAGTGGGCTATCCTCGATGAAGGGGGGCAAGAACTCGGGACGCTTGCAAAGGTGGAGGAAGGGGCCTACAGCATACTGCCAAAAGGGGGGCAGTATCTGGGAATAGTTAGAAGCAACGGTGATTTGCAGTTGACGGGCCGCCATCCGACTATGTCTCCCGCTCAAGCCCAGCTTTACCTGGATGTGATCGAGGCGATAAAGACCCTCAAATAGGGCGCATGCCCCGGCAAAAGGGCTGCCATACCAAAGCGGCGAGCCCATAACTTTTCCGGTCTTCCCATTGACCTTTTTTGCAAATCATGCAGCGCAGGAGCGCGCAGATTTCAGAGTCTTCCGAATAGGTCTTGCCTTCGAAGCTACAATATTGGATCACCTGCAGGGTCTCCATTTCTTTCTCTTTTCAATAAACAAAGATATAGTTCTCATTAAAAGTTAAACATCCGGGGCCTCGTTGCGAATAGTTTGTTTAATCTACCTTACGAGAGAAAAATATGGCACTCTACCTTGTTCAGCATGGAAAAAGCCTTTCGAAAGAACAGGACCCCGAGCAGGGCCTGTCTAAGGAAGGCTACGCAGATGTAAACCGCATAGCGGGGGTCGCAGCGGGCTATGGTGTGCGGCCTACGGCTATAAGGCACAGCGGCAGGAAGAGAGCGCGGCAGACAGCGGAAATCTTTGCCGAGGCGCTTCGGGGAGAAATGAGCAAAGTCGAACCGATTTCAGGCATTGGTCCTCTCGATGATGTCGCCGCAGTTGCAAATACGCTGAAAACCGGCGATAATCTCATGCTCGTAGGGCATTTGCCTTTCATGGAACGGCTTACGGGTTTTCTTATTACCGGGTCGGCTGAAAGGCTTATTTTCAAGTTCCAGAACGGGGGGATCGTCTGCGTGGACAAGGACCCGGACACCCAGTGGTGGTTCATAAAGTGGACCCTGTCGCCCAGGATCGAATAACTCTCAGAGCATTCACCGCAGTTGTCTCCTGTGGACGCTGAGAACGGCGGTGGGAAAAGAGGCAAGGGCAAACATGAGCGCCGCAAAAATCCGGGAGTCGGTAATTGCCGGGACTTGGTACCCGTCCGATCCTGCGCTGCTCAAAAAGGAGCTTGTCAGGTATCTTGACGGGGCCCGTCCGTCCGATCCTGAGGGGGAACTCACCGGTCTTGTCGTTCCGCACGCGGGGTATATCTATTCGGGAAGCGTAGCTGCCTGGTCTTATAAGCTCCTTTTGAAGAGTCGCTTTGACCGGGTGCTCATACTCGCCCCCAGCCACCAGGCAAGTTTTGCCGGAGCGAGCATCTACAATCTGGGAGGATATCGCACCCCTCTGGGCATTGTCCCTCTGGACCTCGATCTGATTGATGAGCTCTATAAGAACACCGCCATCATACACTACGTCCCGCAAGCAGACTCCAGGGAGCATTCCCTGGAAATCCAACTCCCCTTCCTCCAGGTCGTGTTGGACACCTTCAGTCTGACGCCCGTCATAATGGGGAGCCAGCACTACGATTTTTGCCTCGAGCTGGCCGAGGCAATTGCGGAGGCGTGCGGTCCCAAGCGAGTATTGATTATCGCGAGCAGCGATTTGTCGCATTACTACCCTTACGAGAAAGCGATGCTGCTGGACGGGGTCTGTCTGGATCGGCTGAACTGCTTCGATCCGCAGGGGCTTGCCGCTGAAGTGGAAAATCAGAGGACCCAGGCTTGCGGGGCGGGGCCGTTAATCACCGTGATGCTTGCAGCCAAAAGGCTCGGGGCGGACCGATGTAAAGTGCTCAGCTACGCTAATTCGGGTGATGTGACTGGTGACAGGTCCGAGGTTGTCGGGTATGCCGCCGCCGCAATTTACCGGAGCGAGATTTAAGCGATGAAGAAGCTCGAAAGCTCTGATGCCCGCAAAGCTGGGGTGGATCTGGGATTGAGCGCCGAAGAAAAGGAAACGCTTCGTGAAGTGGCTTTTCAGGCGATCCGCTGCCGCTGCATGGGTGAAGCCATGCCCGATATTGCGCTGGAGGCCCCAAGGCTTAAAGAGCCTGGAGCGGCCTTCGTCTGCATCCACAAAGGCAAGGACCTGCGCGGGTGCATCGGAATGATCGAGGCCCGCGCTCCTCTTTGGGAAACCATAAAGAGAATGGCGGTTGAAGCCGCTTTTGGAGACCCTCGATTTTGCGCCATCGCCGAGGATGAACTTGAAAAGATCGACATAGAGATATCCGTTCTGACCCCGATGCGGCGGATCGGCGATCTTTCTGAAATCGAAATCGGAAAGCATGGACTCTTCATCCGCAGAGGAGTGCGCTCAGGACTTCTTCTGCCGCAGGTTGCAACCGAACACAACTGGGACCGGAAACAGTTTCTCAAGTGGACCTGTCACAAGGCCGGACTCCCGGAAGAAGCCTGGAAAGACAAAGACGTCGAGGTATATGTATTTTCGGCGGATGTTTTTTGAATCGTTTCGAGGGATTAAATGGGCAGGTTACTCTACATCAGCGAATGCAAACGGCGCATTGCCGCCAAAAAAGGATTCAGTCCATGGGGGCGCCGTTTCGGGATTTCGCTTGACGACAATACGTCCATCCGCCGGCTTGATAATCCGGTAATCAAGTACCTGGTCCGGGGCAACGAGGATTCATCCTCGGCTCTCTACGAGCTTATTATGGGAATGAAGGGACTTGGCCTGGCTCCTCGGTTCCATTACCTCGACAGCGAATCTAAAATGAATGTGACCGACATCACGCTGTTCCTGCTCGACCTCGTTCGCTTCGAGGCAATGCACCGGCTGGGCTGGCTCGATGATTACCCCTTCCTGAAGGTCCCCCTGGTCGATCTCATCCAGGCTTTCCAGGAACAGTTTTCGGCGGCCAGGCATAACACGCCCGCCCTTTCGAGCGCCCACCCGCTCTACGAAGAGTATGTAGCCGAATTTGAAGGTGACCGGCATTCATTCATTCGAAAACTAATTCCCGAAGCTATAAAAACTTTCTGCGACACGGAAGATGACGCCGAGACGTAGATACGCGGGTATGGAACGAGTTTTCGATCAAAAGTGGCTATCTCGACCCCAATGATGCCGATCAGCTCGATAAACAATACGAATTCATATAAATCGATCAATGTTCCGGCCGACCATGAAGACCGCTCTTTTTTCCACCCTGCCTGATCTGGAACAACAATGTCCTCTCAGAGGTTGATTTCAACCAGATGATATACGAAAATGCTAAATGGAAAGGCGACTTAGTTCAGAGTAACTGATCTCACCGAGGATCTCTTCGATCATCTCACACGCTGCTTCACGTTCGCAGGTGGTTCAGTGGATTGGTTCACATCGCCATCGACCTCAAACCATTGTGATTTTCCATAGTTACGAGAACTTCGGGTCCTTGCCGCTGGTGCAGGTGATTTGTTATAAGCTATATTACGGACAAGCCCTAAACTTAAATTCCGCGCGAACCGGGACTGAATTGCATTCATAGGACCATGCCCGAATCGGATTCGGGTTCGGCAAAAGGCTAAATATGAGCGATTCGACGATGAGTTTACTTATTGATGCTTTACTGGAGGGTGACCAGGCTCGATCGGTGGCTGAGGTGGCAAAACTTCGGGAGGCAGGCGCCGGCATCGAACGGATCGTGGTGGCCGGCATCGGCAAAGCAATGGAGCAGCTCGACGGCAAGTGCACGATAGATCAGTACAATCTGCTCGAGATCATGCTCGCGGGCAGGGCGGTAATGAGTGTCATGAAAGAGCTTTTTCCCAAAGGTGAGTTGTCCGGGATACCGAGTCGGGGCACGGTAATCGTCTGTAGCCTGGAAGGCGACGTTCACGATTTAGGGAAAAACATCCTGAAAATGGTTCTTACCGGAAAAGGCTACAGGGTAATAGACTGTGGAAAGGATTGCCCTCTTGATAAGCTGATTGACACAGCAGACAAAGAGCATGCTCATTCGATCTGCATAAGCGGTTTGATAACCACTGTGATCCCGCAGGTAAAAAGAACCAGGGACCTTGCAGCCAAACGCGGTCTCGGGCAAATCAAGATTCTGGCGGGTGGCGCCGCGCTCAAACAGGCAACGGCGGAATATCTCAATGTCGATTATGTGGCGGAAACAGCTTTTGACGGCGCGCGTTATCTTGAATCGGCAGTTTAGCAGGTGCTGGAAAAGAGCCTGCTTGTGGCAAAAAAACTCTAAAAGGGAATTTCAATCTTTTTTCAGCGCATGTGTGGATCTTTCATTTTCCGGACTGACCAAAAGGTTTTTTTAAGCAAAAAATTTCAGATCGGGGGCATGGGATGAGAAGCATCGAAAGGATTCAAGCCACCGTTGATTTCCAACCTGCGGACCGGATGCCGGTGATACCCCAGGTATTCGGGCATACCGCCATAATCGCCGGCAAAACCATTCAGGAATATGTTCTTAGCGGTAAAGAACTGGCGGATTGCCAGATAAAAGCTCTTAAGCTATACGGCCATGACTGTGTTTTTGCTGTTATGGACGTAAATATCGAAACTGAGGCCCTTGGGTCAAAGCTCGTTTATCGCTCCCACGACTATCCCTACGTGCAGTCGCATGCCTTTAGCAAAGGCACGAACCTCAATCTGCTTCCCATACCCGATCCGTACCTGGAAGGCCGAATGCCGGAAATTCTGGAAGCACTGGGCATAATGCGGCGAGAAGTGGGGGAAGAAGTTCTGGTTGCAGGCTGTGTTCTTGGGCCAATGACCCTGGCTGTTCAACTGGTTGGAATAGAAACAGCGTTATACATGGCCATAGATGATCCCGGGGCTTTCGAAAGACTGCTGGATTTCGCCACCCGTGTGCTAATCCGCTTTGCAGCCGCCCAGATCGAGGCTGGGGCGCAAGTGGTTCTCGTATTCGATCCTTCCGCTTCGATGGCCGTAATACCTCCGTCCTTTTTCCGCGAGTTCGAGCTTCCGAGGCTGAACAAACTTTTCGAAGCATCAAAAACAGCCGGCACATCGAAGGGTTGGCTCCACATTGCGGGACCGGTTACGCCTGTTCTTCCCTATTACGGAGAAACAGGGGCTGACATTTTCAATTTCGACTATTGCGTCGATCCCCATGAGGTAATGAGTGCAGCACCACGGCGTTGCTTTGATGGCAACATAAAGTCTCTGGATTTCGAGACAGCTCAACCTGAAGACATTTTTAACGAGTCGCTCAGGCTGATGGGGTTATTTTCCACCAGGGGTGGCTTCATTCTTTCGTCCGGTTGTGAAATTCCGCCGGGAGCCAAGCCTGAAAATGTGGCGGCCCTTGTATCGGCGACTCGTGAGGGGAGATAGTTTTTGCCTTTAGTTACGATCAAAACCGGCGAAGGAGATCGCCATATTGAGTTTTACCCTGGTCAATCCCTTAGAGAAATTCTGGATTCAACGAGTTTTCGGGTCCGTTCCGGGTGCAGGGGGACCGGTGCGTGTGGTCTATGCCGCGTAAATGTAAGGACAAATGATCCGGCAGGACCCAGCCTGATAGAGCGCGTATACCTCTCAGAGGATCAAATCGCATCGGGTGTCCGGTTGGCCTGCCAAATCAAACCTGAGCAGGACATCGAGGTAACGGTCCTTAACCGGGAGCCGGTTTCTTCGTGGAGGGCGATGCCGGGCGCCTCCCGACGCTTTACCCGCCTTGCATCAGAGCTGCTCCGATCCCCTGGAAACGCTTACGGGGCTGCTGTGGATATCGGGACGACTCACATCAGCGTATCCTTTTACGATCTTTCAACCGGCGAATGGTTTGCCGGGCGCCACGGCCTGAATCCGCAGGCGTGCTTCGGCGCAGACGTTGTGACCAGGCTCATTGCCTATAACGAGTCACGGGAAGCGGCTCGCACTTTGAGGGGCCTGATCATCGATGCAATCGGCTCGGCCGCTATGGACATGGCTGTCCGCGAGGGCATCGGCCTGGAGCAGGTTGTAAAAGTGACTTTGGTGGGCAATACGGCCATGCTGGCGGTGTTTTCGGGGCGAAACTGCGACCTGCTGCTTCAGCCCGCTTACTGGATGGCGCCCATAGGCTGCGTTCCGGAAAATCCGCGGGAACTATCGGCGACCTGGGGGATCCACCCGGAAGCAATCATCGAGGTCGTGCAGCCCCTAGCCGGCTTTGTTGGTTCCGATCTTTTGGCCGGCGCTGTTGGTACGAAACTTGTCGAAGAAGAACCCGGCGCCCTTTTGATCGATTTTGGGACGAACTCCGAGATCGCTTTATGGGATGGCGAATCTTTGTGGGTCACTTCCGCTGCCGGAGGCCCTGCCTTCGAGGGGTGCGGCATCAGTTGCGGAATCCCTGGCGGGCCGGGGGCCATTTCCCAGGTCCGCGAACACCCCGGCGGTGCGGGGCCGCCCGGTGGCGCTTGCCCGAATTTCGAGGACGTGATTTTTTGGAATAAACTGGCATGCTCCGATCTCGAATTTCGGACCATAGATGATGAAAGGCCCATTGGTCTTTGCGGCTCCGGAATAGTCGATCTTATCGCATGCCTGGTGAGGTCCGGCCAACTTACCAGCATCGGGCGCTTTTCACCCGAAGTTCCACAGGGCGGAATCGTTCTTCTTAATGGAGACCGGCAACAACTGCGGCTGACCAAAAAAGACGTGGACATTTTCCAGCGTGCGAAAGCAGCCATATTCGCCGGGGTTCAAGTCATGCTTTCGATGGCGAAGCTGACTCCCGGGCAATTGCGGCGAGTCTATATCGGCGGAGCTTTCGGCCATTTTTTGAACAGGGAGAATGCAAGACAGATCGGACTTCTGCCCGATCTGGAGTCCAATGCCATCGAGCTTTGCGGCAACTTTGCTCTTGGAGGGTGCGAAGAACTCCTGATGTCGGAAGATTCCGGGAAGACCTTGAACAAGATCAAGAGCAAGACACGGCTAATCAATATGGCCCAATGCGCCGAGTTCGACGACTTTTTCATGGAAGGGCTCTATCTTGGCACGTGGAGAGATTGTAACCGGAGATGGTGATGGGAATTTATGAAGAATTCTGAATTTAACGATCGCGCCTACCTAGATGCATTCATGAGAACAGCTCAGTACCTCGCCTCCTTGACAACGCACGAGGACGTCTGGAATCATATTGCAGAGCTGATGGTCAAGTTTTACGGCGCCGATTCGGCGGGTTTTGCCAGACAGCTCGAAACTAGCGAAATAGAATTCCACAACTTGAGGCCTTCAGATCGGTCCTGCCGCGCTTTCCCGGAGTCCCCGGAGATCTTGGAAAGTGTTAGAGAGGTGCTGCAAACCGGTTTTTTGGCCTGGCGCACCCTGACAGTTTTCGAAGAGCCGTATACGGTAGTCCTGCTACCGATTGTGGTCGGCAGCGAAACTGCCAGTGCCATGCTTGTCGGGCATGTGACGGCCGGACCAATCTCAAGAGAGATACTCAACGTATATCTGGCAGTCGCAGGTCTGGCAGGGACAACTGTAAACAAGCTCTTATCGGAAGCAGAGCTGAAAGAACACCGTGCGCATCTCGAAAAGCTGGTGTCCGAGCGCACAAGGGAACTTACCAGGACCAACGAGCGTCTGGAATTGGAGATAACGCAGCACATAAAGGCGGAACAGGAGATCAAAAGACTCAACGAAGAGCTGAATAAGAACATCATTGGACTCGAGGAAGCCAACAAGGAGCTTGAATCATTCAGCTATTCCGCCTCCCACGATCTGCGCGCGCCACTTCGAGCGATCATTGGCTTCGCCAGGAAGATACTCGATGAGAAGGGGGCTTCCTTCGATTCGGAGACAAACCGGAAGTTCGGAATAATCCAGGAGAATGCCCAAAGGATGGGGCAACTGATTGACGATCTGCTCAGGCTTTCACGCCTTGGCCGGACCGGACTGAATCGGTCAAAACTGAGCATGGAAGGCCTTGTGCAGGAAGTTTTGGCGGAAATTCGGTCGGCAGATTCCGAACGCGAGTTCAAAGCCGAAATTGATGAACTCCCCGCGGCATACGGCGACCGGGCCATGATACGACAAGTCCTGTTCAATCTTTTGGCAAACGCCGTGAAGTTCAGCCGAGGGAAACAGGATGCCCGAATCGAGGTGGGCAATATCAAGAGTCCGGGGGAGCAGGTTTATTATGTGAGAGATAATGGTGCAGGGTTCAATATGAAATACTACAATAAACTGTTCGGTGTTTTTCAGCGCCTGGTGAGCGAGAGCCAATTCGAAGGGACAGGAGTCGGGCTGGCCATCGTTCAGCGGATAGTCCAGCGGCACGGCGGCCGGGTCTGGGCCGAGGGAGAAATCGATAAGGGGGCTACTTTCTATTTTACGATTTCACCAAAGGAGCAGGAATGAACACGGCTGATGTCGAAATAGTGCTGATTGAAGATAACCCGGCCGACATAGAGCTTACACTTGATGCACTGAAAAAGAAAAACCTGGCCAACAAAGTTAAGGTGCTCACTGATGGGGAGGAAGCACTTGATTACCTGTTTAATTCCTGCGGCCTTACGGCCGACAGAGCGGGTTGCCCTTTCCTGATCATGCTGGACCTGAAGCTGCCCAAGGTCAGCGGGCTCGAAGTGCTGGAAAAGATCCGCTCCGATGAACGGACCAAGTTTATTCCCGTGGTTGTCCTGACCTCTTCGGAAGAAGAAAAAGACAGGGTGGAGAGCTACAACCTCGGGGTAAACAGCTATATTGTGAAACCTGTGCAGTTCGACACCTTTGCCAATGTGGTCTCAGAGATAGGATTTTACTGGGTTTTTCTCAATAAGCCCCCTTACTGAGTGTCCCGGAGGTAAGCCGATATGCTCGACGATCAGCCCGATGGCCGCCTCAAGGTCCTCATTCTGGAGGACATCTCGACCGATGCGGAACTTGTGGAAAGCGAACTTCGTTCCGCCGGGATCGAGTTCGCGGCCAGACGGGTGGACAGTGAAGAGTCTTTCCTGAAGGAACTTGAAGATTTTTCGCCCGAGATTATTCTTTCGGATTACTCGCTTCCCTCTTTTGACGGAGAATCGGCCCTTTTGATAGCTGCCGGGAAAGCTCCCAATGTGCCCTTTATTTTCGTTACCGGTGCGCTCGGGGAGGAGCGTGCTGTTGACCTTTTGAAAAGCGGCGCCACGGATTTCGTGCTGAAGGATCGGCTTTCACGTCTTCCGCATTGCGTCAGCAGGGCCTTGAAAGAGGCTGAAGAAAAGAAGCTGAGGCAGCGGGCCGAAGACGAGTTGCTGCTTGCACATGCGGGGCTTGAACGGAAGGTCGAAGAGCGGACAAAGGCCCTGCGGCTGACAATGGAGGCGTTGCGGTTGCGTGATGAGGAACTTCGTAAATCGCGCGATGAACTGGAACTGCGGGTCCAGGAGCGCACAGCCGAACTCAGTGCCACAATAGCGAGGCTGGGAGTGTTAAACCAGGAACTACAGGAATTCGCTTTCGTAGCCTCCCATGATCTGCAGGAACCCCTGCGCAAGATACAGACATTCTGTGATTTGGCTCAAACGAGATGCGCATCGGCACTTGACAGTGCAGGACAGGCATACTTGGAACGCATCATTAACTCGGCATCCCGGATGAGGCAACTTCTTGACGACTTGCTCCAGTTTTCAAAGGTTGCAACCAGACCGGAGATGTTCAGAACAGTTGATTTGGGAAAAATCATATTGGAAGCGGCGGATATTTTTGAAGAAAAGATAAGAGAAGCTGGCGTCTCGATCGAGACCGGGGACCTTCCCGAAATCGAGGCAGACGAGACCCAGATGCTGCAACTCTTTCAAAATCTTGTTGGTAACGCTTTGAAATACCGCAGCGAGCAAAGCCTTCGAATCAGGATCAGTGCAAAGCAGGATGGACGTGGGTATTGCGAATTATTCGTCGAGGACAACGGCATCGGATTTGAGCAGCAGTATGCGGAGCGCATTTTCAAACCTTTCCAGAGACTGCATAATCACACTGAATATGAAGGCGCCGGAATGGGCCTGGCAATATGCCGTAAAATCGCTGAGCGGCATGGTGGAAGCATCCGGGCGGAAAGCGAACCGGGGAAAGGCTCGGTATTCATAATCAGGCTTCCCGTAAGGCAAAGCAAATTGAAGGGAATATAATGGCGAGAGAGGACCAAAAGACCGTCCTCATGGCTGATGATGATGCAGATGATTGCATGTTGGCGGCTCAAGCGTTTGCAGAAAGTGGAAGCAAGGCTGCTTTCGATTGTGTTGCAAACGGAAATGAACTGCTGCTCTATCTTTCGGAGCGCTCCCATTCCGATTCAAAAAGGCTACCCGATCTGATCCTCCTTGACTTGAATATGCCTCGCAAGGATGGCCGCGAGGCCCTCCTTGAAATCAAATCCCGGCCCGCGCTGAGGCATATTCCGATTGTCATTATGAGTACATCCAAAGAGAATAGGGACATTGACTTCACCACCAAAGCAGAGGCAAAGTCATTTATCACCAAACCTTCGAGCTTCGGTAAATGGGTGGAGATAATGAGTGCACTGAGAAAGGAGTGGCTCACGAATACGGCAGAATAAGGGGCCTCCTGCAGAACTCCATCCTATGCCAATCCCGGCAATCAAAGTCACAAATTCTCGCCCAATCGCCTGACAGGTCTTAAATTTAGTTGGGAGTTTCCGGATGGACACCGCCTAATGTGGAGCGCCCGCGGTATCGCGCCTGTTTTACCCTGTGTACGGAGGACAGCCGGCGCTCTCAGGCACCATACCATGCAACAGGGAATTTCGAATGCACAGCAAGTCGATTGAACAGTATCTGCACGAGCATTTTTTCCTTGGAGAGCAGCATGCGCGCAATGAGCGCATGACATGGATCGTTATAGCGCTTTGCGGCGCGATGATGGTTGCAGAGATCGCGGGCGGCCTGTGGTTCGGTTCTATGGCGCTTGTCGCAGATGGTTTGCATATGAGCACGCATGCCAGCGCACTGTTAATCGCGGCGCTGGCTTATACTTTGGCGCGAATGCATGTGCGCGACGAGCGTTTCACTTTCGGGACGGGCAAATTCGGTGATCTTGCTGCTTTTTGCTCAGCCCTCATACTCGCGATGATTGCTGTTTTAATATTTTCGGAGAGTTTTTGGCGTCTGTTGCACCCCGTGTCGATTGCCTTCAGTGAAGCCATTTTTGTCGCCGTGCTCGGCCTTGGCGTGAACCTGACGAGCGCCCGGCTTCTGCGCCGTCAACCAGGTGATCGTAATAACGACGATCGCAGGGATAATGCTGAGAATCATCATACTCACCATCATCACGACCTAAACCTTCGAGCGGCTTACGTACACGTACTGGCCGATGCTGCGGTCTCTCTGATGGCGGTTTTTGGCCTGACCGCCGCCTGGCGCATGGGCTGGATCTGGATAGACCCGGTCGTGGGCATGATCGGGGCATGCGTAATCATAAACTGGTCCTGGGGCCTGGTGCGGGCGGCAGGTTCAGTCCTGCTCGACATGCGCCCGGACGCAGCGCTCTGCTCGGAAATACGCAGACGACTGGAAAAAAACGGAGACCGGGTCGCCGACCTGCACGTATGGCGGATCGGGCCAGGGCATTTCGCCACTGCGGTATCAATCGTCTCAGATGGGTCTGAACCGCCGGTTGCTTACAGAGCACGGCTTGCCGACTTGCATGGATTAACCCACACAACCATTGAGATTCAGCCTTGCTGTGGGCAGGACCTTGGCCCCCACGGGCCGCACGCCAAACATCCGGAGGTACAAAGCCGGCAAAAAAATAAACAGACATCAGTATAGGCCCCCAGACTATGCCCAAAGAGCGTTTCCATCTCTACCTGGCCGATGAGCTTCTTAACAGATGCGCCGGCAGCCTGCCGTCAAATGAAATCCGCAGCCTACCCACCAACCTGCGAGTTGCGGAGTTTTCTATAGGGGCTATTTCTCCCGACATTTTTTACTACGATTTGCCTTCCTTTGAGTTATCCCCTCTGGGCAACGCGCTGCATGATCTAATCGACCGGGAAGGAATTTCCATTATTTCCAGATGGATTGCCCAAAACTCTTCGATGCTTAAGACCACCCACGCAAGCGCAGTCCTGTGGGGGATTGGCTTCGCCTGCCATTTTCTCACCGATGCGCTGTGGCATCCGGTAATAAACGAGTTGAGCGGCTCGCGCCTTGTGCGGGATTACATTGGGGTGAAAAGGCTCTCCAAGATTGAAGGCCACCGGTTGCTCGAATCCGAGCTTGAAGCCCTCTGGCTGGCGAGATCAAGCACGCCGCAAAGATACGATGAACTTCTGAGGGACTTCAAAAGAGACCGGGGCCGGCTTGTCGAGATCGCATCCTTTTATCGCCGGTTCCTGGAATTTGTGGGACTGAGCGCCGGCGTTTCCGAGAGGCGGATTGTCAAGTGCTGCCTGTGCCAGAATTTTCTTCTGCGGCTGTTCGCAAGCAGGATGTTGGGCGGCAAAAGGGACCGTCTGCTGTCGCTTCCGCCAACCCGTGCCCTGGGCGCGCTCGTGACGCCTGCGCGGCCCGTCCTGCCGGCTTTGTTCTCACACGCTTTGCCGGAAGATCGAAATCCGTTCAGCGACTACTTCATGGAACAGGCGCTCATTTCTCTGGAAGCCGATTTGTGCTCGCTTGCAAAACGGCTTTCACAATCCCGTCCCGGTTGATCCCCTCCGAGCTGTAGAGTTCTTCTGGTGTTCCGGAAAAGCCGTATCTTTTTACCCCAAGCCGCACCAGCCTGCACGCAAGAGCATTTTCGGCCAGAATGACGGCGACCAGAGATCCAAGACCGGTATCGATATGATGGTCCTCGGCACATACAACGAGGCCCGTTTTGGCTGCCTGCAAGATTGCGTCGATGTCCAGCGGCTTGATCGAGGCAAAATTGAGAACGGCCGCCCGGATACCGTGATTTTTTGCCAGCTCTTCGCTTGCCTTTACCGCTTCGTGAATCGTAGGACCATAGGCTAGTATGGCCGCCTGGTCGCCATGCCTGAGCCAGTCGGCCCTGGCGGGTGAAAACCGGTAATCGCCGCTGAACGCAGGTTGGCCCGATTCGTCAAGGATTGCTGGGAGTTTTGATCGGCCCATGCCTACAAAGAAGTTGCCGGGCCGCTCGGCCACATACCGGACGATCCTGTCGGTCTGGTTCGGATCGGCCGGAAGGAATACGGAAAAGCCGAACAGGTTCTGGAGCAATCCGATATAGTCGATGCACTGGTGCGTCTGGCCGTCCTCTCCGACGTCCAGTCCAAGGTGGGTGCATACCAGCTTGAGGTTGGAATGGTTGATGTCGTTCAACCTCATCTGGTTGAAGACTTCCGTGACCCCGAAAATCCCGAAAGTACTGAAGAAGGCGGCAAAACCCTCCCTGCTGATGGCTCCAGATGCCGTTGCGGCGTGGTGTTCTTGGATGCCGGATTCAAAGAAGGCGTTGCCCGAAACCTTGTGGAACCCCTGCATTTTCACCGAACCTTCCAGGTCGCAACTAAAGCCGATAACTTTGGGGACTGTCCCGGAGTTGTTGATTGTGGCCAGATCCTCGAGGGCGGACCCATAAGCAGACCTGTTATCGGTAATAATTCCGGGGCCGTAAGTCCTGGGGGCGCCGGTGTCGATGCTGGGATAAACGGGCTGTAGCGAGAAATGTTTTTGAAACACGACGCAGGCGTGCCGCTTTTCCTTGAGTTCAGCTATGGGGTTGTCGAGTCCAAGTCCCTCGAGGGCTTTTGCGGCCTCTGATTCATTCAGGACGGAGCCGTGGTACTTTGCCTTGTTTTCCATGAACGCTACGCCCTTACCCATTGTGGTGCGGGCGATAATAGCCGAGGGAAAGCGCGGGTCTCCGGCCTCATAGCGGTAAACCTTTCGAAGCGCCTGAAAAATCTGCTCGAAATCATGGCCGTCTTCGATATAAACCACGTTCCAGTGAGCTGCCGCATAGTCGGCCCTTATTTCCTGGGGCATTACCGAGTTGGTGCTTCCACAGATCTGGAGGTAGTTGCGGTCTATGAGGACCCCGATGTTGTTGAGGCCAAATTTTACTGCGAATCGGCGCGCCTCCGAGATTTGTCCCTTCTGCTGTTCACCGTCCCCCATGAGCACGAAGACCCTGTTTTTCTTCCCCTGGAGGTTCAAACCCAGCGCCATTCCAGTCCCGGCTGAAAGGCCCTGTCCCAGGACCCCGGTATTCCATTCGATACCCGGAACACAGGATTCGACATGCCCGGTAAAAGACGATCCGGCGCGCCGGAACTCCATGCAGAAATCGTCTTCGTTCAGATAT
>Ga0116134_1000769_pt1 | contig 16429 bp, 11 predicted proteins | sample June2015DPH_19_5_FD_89737 | JGI IMG/M metagenome (GOLD analysis project Ga0116134, IMG submission 89737) | Peatland microbial communities from SPRUCE experiment site at the Marcell Experimental Forest, Minnesota, USA - June2015DPH_19_40 | ecosystem: Environmental > Terrestrial > Soil > Wetlands... | reverse complement strand
GTCTGGGTCGAGCACGAGCAGGACCGGTGCGAGCCCGCGCGAGAACCGGGCCGCGATCGTCCGCAGGGCCTCCACCGCGGCGGGGTCACCGCGGGCGGCGGCGGCGAACACCGCCTCCGCGGTCACGGCGCCCGGCGCCGCGTCGATGAACGAGGGCAGCGCCCCGCCCCGGCGCCGCGCCGCGGCCCGGGCCACCTCCGCGATCGCCTCCGCGCCCACCAGCCGCTCGAACGGCCCCCGGCCCGCCTCGTCCGGCTGCGCCGTCGTGCCCTCGTCCAGGGCCAGGAAGCCGATCTCCCCCGCCGCGTTCGCGGCGCCCCGGTGCAACTGGTCACCGATCAGGACACCGGCCCCGACGCGCTCGCCCCACAGGATGAACACGACCGTGTGCGCGTCCCTGGCCAGCCCGTGCCGCCGTTCCGCGAGGACGGCCAGGTTCGCGTCGTTCTCGACCTGGACCGGGCAGCGGAACGAACGGCGCAGCTCGCGGGCCAGCTCGATCTTCCAGCCGGGCAGCTGGGGGGCCAGCACGACGGCACCGCGCGGCCAGTCGACGAGGCCCGGCGTCCCGGCGGCGACACTGGCGACGTCAGCGCGGCGGATACCGGCCCGGCCGAGTGCGCTGGTGGCCGCCGTACGCAGCGCGGCGAGCAGGTCGGCGCTGCTGCTCGCGCCCGAGGTCACCCCGCGGTGCTGGGCCACGATGGTCCCGGCCAGGTCGGCCACGGTGACCAGGGCCTGGTTTCGCCCGATGTCGATGCCGACGACGTAGGCGGCCTCTGACCGGAACCTGACCAGCCGGGCCGGACGGCCGGAACGGACGGCCCCGTCGTGGCCCGGCTCGACGTCGGCGACCAGGCCGCCGGCGTGCAGCTGATCCACGACCTGGCCGACGGTCGGCCGGGACAGGCCAGTCCGCGCGGCCAGATCGGACAGGCTGAGCGGTCCCGCCCCGCGCAGGGCGGCGAGCACGTGCGCGCTGTTGATCTGGCGCAGCAGCGGTGGCGCGCCATGCGCGGGCGCCGCTGGCACTCCGCCGCCGGGCGCCGCTGGCACTGCGCCGCCGGATGCCCGCGCGGAGCCATGCGCGGCCGCGCCAGGCTCGGTTCCCGGGCCGCCGGATGCCGACGACTCCATCCTTCCCCCCCTGGCCGGCGCGGCCGCCCGCCCTTGACCCGCACGACCGCGTGCAGCATGATATGCAGCAATATTTAATAAATACTCTTTCATATGTCTTCGGACAACCGGCTGCGTACCGCAGGCCGGATAGCAGGAGGCCATTCTCGTGAGGTTTACCAGACGCAGAACACGCTGGGCCCGGTGGGCCGGCCCGGCCGCGGGCGCCTGCGCCGCCGCCGTGACGCTCGCCGCGTGCGGGGGCAGCAGCGGGGGCAGTACGGCCGGGGGAAGTTCGTCCGGCACGATCAGCGTCGTCATGGCCCAGTACAGCAGCAAGACCCAGCCGTACTGGACCTCCCTGGTGTCGCGCTTCGAGAAGGCGAACCCGAAAATCAAGGTCAACCTGCGGGTCATCGACTGGGACACGCTGCTGCAGCAGGTGCCGACGATGATCCAGACGCACTCGTACCCGGACGTCCTCAACTTCAACGCGTACAGCACGTTCGCCTCCTCCGGCCTGCTCCAGCCGGCCAAGGACGTGCTGTCCCCCAGCACCGAGGCGGACTTCGAGTCCTCCTTCCTGGGCAGCGACTCGATCAACGGCACGCAGTACGCGATCCCGTGGATCGCGAGCGTCCGCGCGCTCGGCTACAACAAGCAGGCGTTCAGCAAGGCCGGGATCACGTCACCGCCGACCACGTGGGCGCAGTTCGAGACCGACGCGAAGAAGACGGAGAAGGCCGGTTACACCGGCGCCTGCATCGCGCTCGGCTCGGAGGAATCCCAGGCCGAATGGTCGCTGTGGATGTGGTCCAACGGCGGAAGCTGGACCAGCCCGTCCGGCCAGTGGTCGGTCAACAGCGCCAAGAACATCCAGGCCATGGCCTTCCTGCGGAAGCTGGCCAACACGGACAAGGTGACCGAGCCCAACCCGGGCTCGACCAACCGCACCGACGGCTGCTGGTCGCAGTTCGCCGAGGGCAAGGTCGCGATGACGGAGATCATGCCGCTCGGGACGTTCCAGTCCACTTCGATGAAGGGCTCGTCCGTGCAGTGGGCGTCGGCCCCGTGGCCGCGGTCGTCCGCCAGCATCCCGCAGTTCACGTTGGGGGTACAGGACCTGCTGATGTCGTTCAAGAAGCCGGGCAACACGGCGATGGTGCGGACGTTCCTCGATTTCGTCTACCAGAAGAGCAACTACCTCAGCTTCGTCCAGGGCGAGGGCTTCCTGCCCACCACCAACTCGGCGAGCGCGGCCATGGCCAGCGACCCGGTGACCGGTGAGGGCATCAAACTGCTGCCGGAGGCCAAGTTCTACCCGGCCACCAACCCGGCGTGGAACAAGGTGCAGAGCACGGTGCAGAGCCAGCTGGGTACGGCCATCGCGCCGTCCGCCAATCCCAGTTCGGTGCTCGGCCAAATCCAGCAGATCGCGCAAACGTCGGGATGACGGCGGCCGCATCGCGGCGCGACAGCAGCCGGCGCGGCGGCGGGATCCTCCCGCTGTTGCGCCGGCTGGCTCCGGTGTGGTGGCTGGGGCCGAGCGTCCTGCTGATCGCCCTGGTCATCGTCTACCCGGCGATCGAGATGATCAGGACGTCGTTCCTGAAGGTCAACTCGATCGGCCTCACCGAGGGATCGGCCGGGTTCGGCGACTACCGCAACCTGTTCGGCGAGCCCGCGCTCGGCCACGTGCTGCTCAACACGGTGCTGTGGGTCGTGCTCGTCGTCGCCGCGACGATCGTGATCTCGCTCGGGCTCGCGCAGTTCCTGAACAAGCGGTTCCCCGGCCGGCGGATCGTCCGCTGGGCGCTGATCGTGCCCTGGGCGGCGTCGCTGGTGATGACCGCGACGGTGTGGCGGTACATCTACGAGGGCAGCTACGGGATGCTCAACCGGGTGCTGCTCGACCTGGGCCTCATCCACACGCCGGTCGAGTGGTACCAGGACAATTCCACCTCGTTCTGGTGCCTGATCATCGTGGGCATCGTCGTATCCATCCCGTTCAGCACGTTCGTCATGCTTGCGGGGCTGCAGTCCATCCCGGCGGACGTCTACGAGGCGGCCCGGGTGGACGGCGCCGGCCCGGTGCAGACCTACCGCAAGGTGACCTTCCCGCTGCTGCGGCCGGCGCTGCTCACCTCCACCGTGCTGAACACCATCTACGTGTTCAACTCCTTCCCCATCATCTGGGTCATCACGGGCAAGCTGCCCGGCGATCAGACCGACACCACGGTCACGTTCATGTACAAGATCGCGTTCACCTACCGCCTCGATGTGGGCGAGGCGGCGGCGCTCGCGGTCATCAACGTGGTCTTCCTGCTCATCGTGGTCAGCATCTTCCTGCGCCGGGTCCGCTGGACCGCGGGCGACGAGACCGGAACGCGGCGCTCCCGGGGCCGCGGACGGCGGGGCCTGCGCACGCGGACGGCGGTGCTAGCCCGGGGGGGCGACCCCCCGGAACCCCCCGCAGGCGCTCCGCGCCCCGCTGCGGTACCCGCCGACACACAGGCCACTCACCGGGCGCAAGGCCCGGTTCGCTGGGCCGGGTACGGACGCCTGGCCGTAATCTATGCGGCGATGACCCGGGCGGCTCGGCTGCCGCTGGTTACCGGCGCGGCGATGACCGGGGCGCTGCCCATCCCGGCCGCTCCCGTTCATCCGGCCGGGCCGAAAACCGATGATGCCGAACGGACGGCGGTGAGCGCCGTCCCGCCCCGCGGGCCCGGCCTGCCGCAACGCCTGGGTCAATCCCTGGGGCGGGCCTGGTCGCCGGTGCGGCCGGTGGGGCTGACCGTCGCAGGCGCGATCGTGGCGGCCTTCTTCCTGGCCCCGTACGCGGTGATGTTCCTGGGCGCGCTGAAGTCGAACGAGGACCTCTTCCACAGCCCGGCGCTTTACCTGCCGACACACTGGGAGTGGGGGAACTTCGCCAGCGTCTGGAAGCAGATCCCGCTCGCGTCCTACCTGGCGAACAGCCTGATCATCGCGGCGGTCTCGACGGCGATCGTGCTGCTGGTGTCGTTGCCGGCCGCCTACTTCACCGCGCGGCACGAGTTCCGCGGCAAGCGCGCGTTCCTCTACACCGTCCTGGTCACGCAGATGTTCGCACCGGTCGCGCTGGTCATCGGGATCTTCCGGGAAGTGAACCTGGTCAACGGCGCGGTCAACAGCTACTGGGCGATCATCCTGGTCGACTCCGCGTTCAACCTGGCGTTCTCGGTCTGGATCCTGAACGGCTACCTGGCCAGCATCCCCAAGGAGATCGAGGACGCCGCCATGGTGGACGGCGCGGGGCCGCTGCGGACGATGTTCCGGATCGTGCTGCCGCTGGCCCGGCCGGGCATCGTGACCGCCGTGATCTTCACGTTCATCCAGGTCTGGAACGAGTTCGTGGTGGCGGAGACGATCTTCAACAATCCGACCCAGAACCGGGAGACGCTGACGGTCGGGATCAACGCGTTCGTCGGCCTCTACCAGACCCAGTACCAGTACCTGTTCGTGGCCTCGATCATCGGGATCGTCCCCGTGGTCGTGCTGTTCGCGTTCATCGAGCGCTACCTGGTCAGCGGCCTCACCGCGGGCAGCATTAGATAGAGGAAAGGCCGCGCGCCCGGGCATGGCCCGGGCGCGCGGCCGTCAACGGGACCCCCGACGCGGGTTACGGGCCGTGGCGGCGCGAAGCGCCGACCGCCCAGCGAACCGGGCCCTTGCGGCCCGGTGAGCGGCGGTGCTACGGCGAGCACCGCCGCCGGGGCGCGAAGCGCAGCGGGGGGGGCTCCGGGGGGGGCGTCCCCCGGGCAATACTGTTACGGCTGGAGGACGCCCTCGATTTCGAGGTCCAGGGTGACCTTGTCGCTCACGGCCACGCCGTTGGTGCCGGGGATCGCACCGTTGAAGCTGACGCCGAAGTCGCTCCGGCTGATCTCGCCCTTCGCGGAGAAACCGGCGCGCGTGCCGCCGTACGCGTCCGGGCCGAAGCCGTTGAGCTCCAGCTTGAGGGTCACCGGCCGGGTGACCTCCCTGATCGTGAGGTTCCCGTCGAGCAGGAAGTCGTCCCCGTCCGGGCGCACGCCGGTGGACTGGAACGTGATCGTCGGGTGCTTCTCGACGTTCAGGAAGTCCTCACTGCGGACGTGGTTGTCCCGGTCGGCGTGGCTGGTGCTGATCGACGCGGTGTCGATGGTGGCCGAGACGGTGGACTGCAGTGGGTCGGCGCCGGTGGTAAAGGTGCCATCGACCTTCTCGAACTTGCCGCGGACCTTGCTGACCATCATGTGCCGGACGATGAAGCCGACCTCGGAGTGGACCGGGTCGATCGCCCACGTACCCGCGACGTAGCCGGGGATCTCGGTAGCAGCAGTGCTCATAGCGTCTCCTATCGTTCTCTGCAGGAAGTGCAGTTCTTAACCGTGCTCAGGTTCCTAATAGTAACCACAATATATTTGAAGCGTCAAATTCCCTGTTTGAAGCTTAAAGCTTTCTTGTTAGGCCTGTATCCTAGTTACATGGCAGTAACCAGTACCGATGGGGCAATGCGGGCGGACGCCAACGCGTCGCACCTGGTTGCGGGCGCGGCAGCGCCGTCCAGCGGTGCAGGTGGCGGGCTACAGGGCCTGCCGGACACCAGTACCGGGCGCCCGCCGCTGTCGGGGTGCCGGGCGCGGGCCATCCTGGACCGCGTCGGTGACAAGTGGTCCGTCTTCGTGATCGACCGGCTGGGGCAGGGCAGCCACCGGTTCAGCGAGCTGCGCCGCGGCATTGACGGTATCACCGGCCGGATGCTGACCGTCACCCTGCGCGGACTGGAACGCGACGGCCTGGTCTCGCGGACGATCCATCCCGTCATCCCGCCCCGGGTGGACTACGAGCTCACGCCCATGGGCCTGACCCTGCTGAAGACGATCGAGCAGCTCATCGACTGGGCCGACAGCCACGTCGCCGACATTCACGCGGCCCAGACCGCCTACGACGCCCGGCACGCGCCGGACCCACTGGACGCGCCGGAGCCTCCCGGCCAGGGTGACCCCGAGATCGCCGCCTGCGAAGCCGCCGAGTCCGCCTGCGACTGAGTATCCCGTTGTCCTGGGTGCTGGTGTGACTGGGCTGAGGCTCCCGCCGCGGGCAGGCGCGCGCTATGTCCGTTAATTAAAAATGGGCGGGAGCACAGCCAGCCCCGATGCCAAGATGGCGGCCTGACCGCACGCCTTGCTGTTCTGGACGCCGGTGTGAAGCGGCCCCTTAATGAGCGCCGTTTCACGGCGTAGGCTGCGGGCGGGAGGCAGCCATGGAGTTCGAGCACATCCTGGTCGAGCGTTCGGGCGATTTCGCGACCGTCACGATGAACCGGCCGCGGCGCCGCAACGCACTCTCGCTGGCGCACATGCGCGAGCTGATCACGGCCTTCCGTGACATCGGCGACAGCGACGCCCTGGGGGTCGTCCTGGCCGGGAACGGGCCGGTGTTCTGCGCGGGGCACGACTTCGCGGACGTCGTCGACGGCGACCTGCCCGCCGTCCGTGCCCTGCTGATGACCTGCACCGAGCTGATGACGCTGATCCAGCAGGTGCCGCAGCCGGTGGTGGCGCGGGTGCACGGGCTGGCCACGGCGGCGGGCTGCCAGCTCGTAGCCAGCGCCGACCTGGCCGTGGCGAGCGAGGACGCCGGGTTCGCGGCGCCGGGCGGCAAGGGCGGCTGGTTCTGCCACACGCCGATGGTCGCGGTGGCGCGGAACGTGGGGCGCAAGCGCGCCGCGGAAATGGCCCTGTCGGGGGACGTCATCGATGCCCGGACCGCGCTGGACTGGGGGCTGGTCAACCAGGTGGTGCCGGCCGCGCAGCTCGGCACGGCCGTGCAGAGCCTCCTCGACCGCGTGACCCGGGGTTCCGCGGAGAGCAAGGGCATCGGCAAGCAGGCCCTCTACGCGCAGATCGACCTGGACCAGCCGAAGGCCTACGCCTACGCCGTCGAGGTCATGGCCGCGACCAGCCAGTTGCCCGACGCCCGCGAGGGCATGATGTCGTTCCTGGAGAAACGCAAGCCCCGCTGGCGCCGCGGCCGCTAGACGGCGGTCCGGCCCGGGGCGGCCCGGGCAGCACCCCGGGCAGTCAGCTCCGCCGATGGTGGAGGTAACCGGCCCGGTGGGCAAACGGGCGGCGCAGGCATAACGCGGGCAGCGCCCCGGGGCGTGGGAATAGCGCCCGGGCGCGCGGGTTCGGGCTGGCTGCTGGCCCGGGTGATCAGCTCGGGGGTGAAGACGATGCGGCGGTGCTCGTGCTGCGCCGGGCGGTCGGCCTCTTCGAGCAGCAGTTCCGCGGCGGCCTGGCCGAGCTGGTACTTGGGCTGGCGCACCGAGGTCAGCGGGACCGCCGAGTCCGCGGCGAAGTCGATGTCGTCGTAGCCGACGATGGCCACGTCTCCGGGGACCTGCGCGCCGAGCTGGCCCAGCCGGCGGACCAGCCCGAGGGCCAGCAGATCGTTGGTGCAGAAGGCCGCGGTAGGTGCGGGGCCACGGATGGCGGTGGGGCCGGTGATAAGGGCGGGGTCGGTGACAGGCCCGGTACCGGTGATGAGGGCGGGGTCCACGGGGATGGAACCGGCCGCGAGCCCGGAGGCACGAAGCTGGTCGCATGCGTCGGCGCCGCAGCGGGTGTTCATGGCCGGGACCGGGATCTCCAGCAGGACCTCCGCCGGGTTGAAGCCGGCCTTGCGCACCGCCTCGTAGGCGCCGCGCCGCCGGTCCGCGCACTGCCGGATGGCCAGCGGGCCGTTGACCAGCGCGATACGCCGGTGGCCCAGCGCCAGCAGGTGCGCGACCGCCAGCTCCCCGCCGCGCCGGTCGTCCACGGCGACCGAGCAGTGCCCGGCCGGCCCGGGGCGGTCGAGCAGCACCACCGGGGTGCCCCGCTCGCGAATGCCCTTGATCGTCGGCGCCCGGCCGTGCACCGGCGTGATGAGGATGCCGCGGACGCGCTGCTCCTCCAGCACGCGCAGGTACTGGCGTTCCTTGTCCTCGGCCTCGTCGGAGTTGCAGAGGATCACCGCGTACCCCTCGGCCTGGGCGTAGTCCTCGACACCCCTCGCGACCTCGGTAAAGAACGGGTTCGTCACGTCCAGGACGACCAGCCCGAGGCAGCGGCTGCGGCCCGCGCGCAGCTGCCGCGCGGACGCGTTGGGGATGAAACCGAGCTGCTCCATGGCGGCTTCCACCCGCGCCCGGGTCTGGGGCCGGACCAGGTCCGGATGGTTCAGCACGTTCGACACCGTGCCGACCGCCACCCCGGCGAGGGTCGCCACATCCTTCATCCCGGCAGCCATCGGTCCTCCATTGTGCCGGTCCATCCCTGGAAAACCGGGCCACGGCACGATTGTAACGATTCAACCTCAAGTGTCGGCTGCTTCATTGACAGCGCAAGAGCAGCATTCCAGACTTCGAGGCACGTTTGAAACGTTCCATCACGTGGCGGACACATGATCGGGGCGGTAGGCGCGGCCCGAGCAACAGGGAAGATCCGAGCGGCCCTCGATGAGGAGATGAAGCCCGTGGGTCCTGGGGAAGAAGACGGACGCCGTTCCCCCGGCGCGGATGCCGGCGCGGACGCTGGTGAGCCCGGCTCACCGGCAGAGCCCGCCCCGGACTCCTCTGCCCCGGCGCCGGTGTCCCGGTCTGCTCCCGCCGGGACCTCCCCGCCCGAGCCCGCCGGGACCTCCCCGGCAGCGCCCGTTGACACGCCCTCCATGGACTCGCCGAGCACGCCGCCCGCCCCGGCAGCGCCCGTTCACACAACTTCCCCGGACTCGCCGAATACCCCGGACTCGACGGCCGCGGCGGACGCGGACGCGGACACGGACGCGGGCGCGCCGGTGGTCCTCTCGCTGGAGCACGTGAGCAAGTCGTTCGGCGCGGTACGGGCGGTCATCGACGGGTCGATCGAGCTGCGCGCGGGTGAGGCGCACGCGCTGGTCGGGGAGAACGGCGCCGGCAAGTCCACCATGGTGAAGATCCTCGCCGGCGTGCACCAGCCCGACAGCGGAACGCTCCTGGTCAACGGCCAGCCGACCGAACTGCACGGCCCGGCGGGGGCGATCGGGGCCGGCATCGCGATCATCTACCAGGAACCGACGCTGTTCCCGGACCTGTCGGTGGCCGAGAACATCTTCATGGGCCGCCAGCCGCTGCGCCGCGGACGGCGGATCGACGGGCGGGAGATGACCACCGAGGCCGACGCGCTGTTCGCCCGGCTCGGCGTCCGGATCGACCCGGGACGGATCGCGCGCGGGCTGTCCATCGCCGACCAGCAGGTCGTCGAGATCGCCAAGGCGCTGTCGCTGAACGCGCGGGTCATCGTGATGGACGAGCCCACCGCGGCCTTGTCCGCGGTGGAGGTGGCGCGGCTATTCGACGTCATCGCGGCGCTGCGGGCGGACGGCGCGGCCGTGCTGTTCATCTCGCACCGGCTCGAGGAAGTCTTCGAGATCTGCCAGCGGGTGACCGTGATGCGCGACGGCCGCCATGTACTCACCAGTCCCCTCGCGGGGCTGACCACCGGGGACCTGGTCCGGGCCATGGTCGGCCGGGACATGCCGGAACGGGTCGCGGGCGAGCGCGGCGCCCCGGGCGGGGTGCAGCTCACGGTGCAGCGGCTGACCCGGGAGGGCGTGTTCACCGACGTCTCGTTCGAGGTCAGGGCGGGCGAGATCGTCGCGCTGGCCGGGCTGGTCGGGGCCGGCCGCAGCGAGGTGGCCCGCGCGATCTTCGGGATCGACCGGTACGACGCGGGCACGGTGACGGCGGGCGGCCGCCAGCTCAGGAAGGGCTCGCCGACCGCGGCCATGACCGCCGGGATCGGCTTCGTGCCGGAGGACCGGCGCCAGCAGGGCCTGGTCATGGAGATGTCCATCCAGCAGAATGTCGCCCTTGCCTCGCTGGCCACGCTGCGCAAGGCCGGGATCATCCGCGCGTCGGCGGAACGCAGCTTCGCGGCCGACTGGGCGGTGCGGCTCAGCGTCAAGTACGGGCGGCTCACCGACCCGGTGTCCATGCTGTCCGGCGGCAACCAGCAGAAGGTTGTGCTGGCCAAGTGGCTGGGCCGCCGCCCGTCGATCCTCATCGTGGACGAGCCGACGCGCGGTATCGACGTGGGTACCAAGGCGGACGTGCACAACCTCCTCGACCGCCTCGCCGGCGAGGGCATCGCCGTCCTGATGATCTCTTCTGAACTGCCGGAGGTACTGCGGTTGGCCGACCGGATCCTGGTCATGCGGGAGGGCCGCCTGGCGGCGGAGTTCACGCAGGCGGATGCGTCCGAGGAGAGCATCATGGCCGCGGCAACCGGCCAACTGGAGGCGCAGGAGCGATGACGGCCACACTGGCACCGCACCGTGAGCCGGGCAGCCCGGCCCCGGCGAGTTCGCGGCGGCTCGCCGACCGGGTGTTCCGGATCCGTGAGTTCGGCATCGTCGCCGTGCTGGTCGTGTTCGTCGCGGTGACGGCGTCGATCCAGTCCCGCTTCCTGAGCAGCACGAACATCCAGTTCATCCTGGTCGACGCGACGATCTTCGCGCTGCTGGCGCTGGGCGAGACGATCGTGGTGATCAGCCGGAACGTCGACCTGTCGGTCGGCTCCGTGCTCGGGCTGTCCGCGTTCCTGACCGCGCGGCTGGCGAGCAATACGCACGGGCTGCCGCTCCCCCTGGTGTTCCTGGCGGGCATCGGGATCGGGCTGCTGTGCGGCATCGTGAACGGCCTCATGGTCACCATCGGCCGGGTCCCGAGCCTGGTCGTGACGCTGGCCACGCTGTACATCATCCGCGGCGCCGACGTGCTCATCGTCGGGGGCGGCCAGGTCGTCCCGTCCTCGTACTACCCGTCGTTCCTGACCATCTCCAAGGCCACCGTGGCCGGGATACCGGACCTGGCCATCGTGGTCGCGGTGGTGATCGCGGGCGGCGCGTACTGGCTGCGCACCTACCGGTCCGGCCGCGAGCTGTACGCGATCGGCTCCAACCCGGACGCGGCCCGGCTGGCCGGCATCCCGATGGGGCGGCGCGTGTTCACCGCGTTCGCGCTGAGCGGCGCGATCGCCGGGGTGGCCGGCGTGCTGTGGGCGTCCCGGTACGGGACGGTCGATTCCACCGCGGGGACCAGCTACGAACTGCAGGTCGTCGCGGCCGTCGTGGTCGGCGGGGTGGCGATCTTCGGCGGCAGCGGGAGCGTGGTCGGCGCGGCCATCGGCGCGCTCCTGCTGCAGACGATCAACTCGGCCCTGTACGTGCTGGGCGTGTCACCCAACTGGGACCAGGCCATTGCCGGCTTCCTGCTGATCCTGGCCATCGTCCTGGATCGGCTCATCTCGCTCCGGCTGACAGCATCCCTGCGACGGAGGAGCGCGCGCCGTGGAGCATGACGTGGACGCGGCGACCGGCAACGCCGCCATGACCCCGGAGCATGTCCCCGGAGACGGCGCCGGCCGCACCGGGGGCGGGAACGGCCGGGGCGGCGGCTGGGGACGGTTGCGGCCGGCCATGCGCTGGGAAACCGGGCTGGTCGTCGTGGTCATCGCGATCGCGATCATGGGCAGCTCGCTGTCGCCGCAGTTCCTGACGGCCAACAACTTCTTCAACCTCGGCCTGAACAACGGCGAGATCGCGATCATGGCGCTGCCGATGGCGCTGATCATCATCAGCGGGGAGATCGACCTGTCCGTCGAATCCACGCTCGGCATGTCCAGCGCCGTGCTCGGCGTGCTGTGGGCCGACCACTGGCCGATGCTGGCCATCTTCGTGGTGGTCGCCGTGGTCGGCGCGCTGGCCGGGGCGATCAACGGGCTGCTGGTCACCCGGGTCGGGCTGCCGTCGCTCGCGGTCACGATCGGGACGCTCGCGCTCTACCGGGGCATCGCCCTCATCCTGCTCGGCCCCCGGACGGTGGCCAACTTCCCCACCATCTACACCAACGTGGGGATCGTCGCGATCCCGCACACCGACCTGCCCTACTCGATCGGCATCTTCATCGTGCTCGCCGTCATCTTCGCCATCGTGCTGCACGCCACCCCGTTCGGCCGGTCGATCTACGCCATGGGCGACAACGCCGAGGCGGCCATGTTCGCCGGGCTGCGGGTCAAGCGGATCAAGACCACGCTGTTCATCGTCTCGGGGGTGGCCTCCGCGCTGGCCGGGGTGCTGTTCACCTTCCGGCTCAACACGGCGGTGCAGGACAACGGGACCGGCCTGTCGCTGGACGTGGTGGCGATCGTACTGCTGGCCGGGGTGTCGATCTTCGGCGGCAAGGGCTCGATCGGCGGGGTGTTCCTGGCCGTGCTGGCCTTCGCCGGGCTGCAGAACGCGCTGCTGCTGACCAACTTCAACCAGGAGGCGACCGGCCTGGTGACCGGTGGCCTGCTGCTGGTCAGCGTGTTCGTGCCGAACGCCGCCATGTTCGTCCGCTCCATCCGCCGGGCCGTCACGCGGATGACCCGCCGGATGCCGTCTGAACCAGCCCTATCCATGCCACGAAAGGACACATAGCCATGCGAGCTTTGCTGAGACGGGCGCCGTTGGCCGCCTCGACACTCGTCGTCGCGTCGGCGGTCGCCGTCGCCGCCTGTTCGTCGAGCGGTTCCGCCACCCCATCCAGCTCATCCAGCTCATCCGGGTCCGGATCCAGCACCGCCAAGACCGGCCTGAAGATCTTCGTCATCCCGAAGAACCTGGGCAACCCGTACTTCACGACCGCGGACAGCAAGGGCACCGGCGGCGCGCTCGCCGCGATCAGCGCCCTCGGCGACTCGGGCACGGAGACGAGCGGCACCGCGGCCACCTCCGCGTCGCAGATCCCCGCCATCCAGGCCGCGATCACCAAGGGCGCGAACGCGCTGGTGGTGTCGGCAACCGACCCCACGGCGCTGTGCCCGACGCTCAACGGCGCCATCAAGCGGAAGATCCCCGTGGTCACCTACGACTCCGACGCCCCGTCGTGCCGGAGTTTGTTCATCAACCAGGCCTCGACGTCCGCGATCGGGACCAGCGAGGTCGACCTGCTGGCCAAGCAGATCGGTGACTCCGGCGAGATCGGCATCGTCTCGGCCGCGGCGTCGGCGACGAACCAGAACGCCTGGATCGGGTACATGAAGACGGAGCTGGCCAAGTACCCGAAGATAAAGCTGGTCGCGACCGTCTACGGCAACGACGACCCGGCCACGGCCACGCAGGTCACCCAGGGGCTGCTGGAGCAGTACCCGAACCTGAAGGGCATTATCTCCCCCACCACGGTCGGCATCCTGGCCGCCGCGGGCGTGCTCGACTCGGCCAAGTACCGGAGCAAGGTCATGCTCACCGGGCTGGGCACCCCGGACTCGATGAAGAAGTACGTGTCCGACGGCACGGTCAAGGCGTTCGAGCTGTGGAACCCGGCCAACCTGGGCTACCTGGCCGGTTACGCCGCAGCCGACATCGCGGGCGGCTCGCTCAAGGTCACCCAGGGCGCGACGTTCACGGCCGGCAAGCTCGGCCAATTCACGATCGGCGCCGACAACACCGTCCTGCTCGGCCCGCCGACCGTCTTCGACTCCGCCAACATCAACAACTTCAACTTCTGACTGGCAGGCCGGGGGTTCCGGCAGGAGCCCCCGGCCTGAGGCCCGTCACGGGCCATCCCGGGAGAGGACCTGGAATGCGTGACCTGGCCAGCGTGAAGGCCACCCTGAAGGCACAGCGGATCGAGCTGCCGTCGTGGGCGTTCGGGAACACCGGAACGCGGTTCAAGGTGTTCGGGCAGCCCGGCGTGCCGCGGACGCCGCTGGAGAAGATCGACGACGCGGCGCAGGTTCACCGGTTCACCGGCGTCGCGCCGAGCGTGGCCGTGCACATCCCGTGGGACAAGGTGGGCGACTACGCGGACCTGGCCAAGCACGCGGCCGACGCCGGGGTCCGGATCGGCACGGTCAACGCCAACGTGTTCCAGGACGACGATTACCGGCTCGGCAGCGTCGCGAACCCGGACCCCCGGGTGCGGCGCAAGGCCGTGGCCCACCTGATGGAGTGCGTCGACGTGATGGACGCGACCGGTTCTCGCGACCTGAAGCTGTGGTTCGCCGACGGCACCAACTACCCCGGCCAGGACGATATCCGCCTTCGCCAGGACCGGCTGGCGGAGGCGCTGGCCGAGGTGTACACCCGGCTCGGCCCCGGTCAGCGGATGCTGCTGGAGTACAAGCTGTTCGAGCCGTCCTTCTACACCACCGATGTGCCCGACTGGGGCACGTCCCTGACCCACTGCCTGGCCACCGGGCCGAACGCCCTGGTGGTGGTGGACACCGGCCACCACGCGCCGGGCGTCAACATCGAGTTCATCGTGGCCGTCCTGCTCCGGCTCGGGCGGCTCGGCGGATTCGACTTCAACAGCCGCTTCTACGCCGACGACGACCTGATGGTGGGCGCGGCCGACCCCTTCCAGCTGTTCCGCATCCTGCACGAGGTGGTCCGGGCCGGGGCGCTCGTGCCGACGGCGGGCGGGACCGGCGGGCCAAGTACCCGGGCCAGCACGCCGGGCGGGGACATCGCGTTCATGCTCGACCAGTGCCACAACATCGAGCCCAAGATCCCGGGCCAGATCCGCTCAGTCATGAACGTGCAGGAGGCCACGGCCAAGGCGCTGCTAGTCGACACGGACGCGCTGGCCGCCGCGCAGCAGGCCGGCGACGTGCTCGGCGCCAACGGCGCGCTGATGGACGCATACAACACCGACGTCCGGCCGCTGCTGGCCGAAGTCCGCACCGAGCTGGGCCTGGATCCCGATCCGTACGCCGCGTACGCCCGGTCCGGGTACCAGGAGAAGATCGTAGCGACGAGGATCGGCGGCACGCCCGCCAGCTGGGGCAGCTGAGCCTTCCTTTCGGCCGCCCCGGAACACGCCCCGCAGATGGATGAGGTGACATGACCGACGCGAGCATCGCGGTGCCGGCCCTGCTGGAACGCAGCAACCGGCTCGGCTCCGATCCGCGGAACACCAACTACGCCGGCGGCAATACCTCGGCCAAGGCCACCGCCACCGACCCGGTCACCGGGCGCCCGGTCGAGCTGATGTGGGTGAAGGGCTCGGGCGGCGACCTCGGCACGCTGACCGCCAACGGCCTGGCCGTGCTGCGCCTGGACCGGCTACGGGACCTGGTGCACGTCTACCCGGGCACCGAGCGCGAGGACGAGATGGTGGCCGCGTTCGACTACTGCCTGCACGGCCGCGGGGGCGCGGCGCCGTCGATCGACACCGCCATGCACGGGCTGGTGGACGCGGAATGCGTGGACCACCTGCACCCCGACGCAGGGATCGCGTTCGCGACGGCCGCCGACGGCGAGAAGCTGACCAGCGCCTGCTTCGGCGACCGGGTGGTGTGGGTGCCGTGGCGCCGGCCCGGCTTCCAGCTCGGCCTGGACATCGCCCAGGTCAAGCGGGAGCACCCGGAAGCCATCGGGGTCATCCTGGGCGGGCACGGGATCACCGCCTGGGGAGAGACCAGCGACGAGTGTGCGGCGCACTCGCTGGAGATCATCGCCGCGGCCGGCGCGTACATCCGGACCGAGGGTCACCCACGTCCGTTCGGGGACATTATCGACGGCTATCAGCCGCTGCCCGACAGCGAACGGCGGGCACGCGCCGCCGCGCTGGCGCCGGTGCTGCGCGGCCTCGCGTCGACCGACCGGCCGCGGGTCGGGCACTTCACCGACAGCGACGTGGTGCTCGATTTCCTGGCCCGGGAGAAGCACCCGGCGCTGGCTGCTCTGGGGACGTCGTGCCCGGACCATTTCCTGCGGACCAAGGTCCGGCCGCTCGTCCTGGATCTGCCGCCCGCCGCGCCGGTGGAGGTGGCCATCGCCCGGCTGCGCGAGCTGCACACCGCGTACCGGGAGGACTACCGCGCGTACTACGAACGGCACGCGGACCCCTCGTCGCCGCCCATGCGCGGCGCGGACCCGGCGATCGTGCTGGTGCCGGGCGTAGGCATGTTCAGCTACGGGGCGGACAAGCAGACGGCGCGGGTCGCCGGGGAGTTCTACGTCAACGCGATCAACGTGATGCGCGGCGCGGAGGCGCTGTCCACCTATTCCCCCATCAGCGAGGCGGAGAAGTTCCGCATCGAGTACTGGGAACTGGAGGAGGCCAAGTTGCGCCGGCGGCCCGCGCCGAAACCGCTGGCCACACGGGTCGCGCTGGTCACCGGGGGCGGTTCAGGGATCGGGCGGGCGATCGCGGAGCGGCTGGCGGGCGAGGGGGCGTGCGTCGTCGTCGCGGACCGGGACGGCGACACGGCCTCGG
>Ga0116134_1000766_pt1 | contig 16473 bp, 15 predicted proteins | sample June2015DPH_19_5_FD_89737 | JGI IMG/M metagenome (GOLD analysis project Ga0116134, IMG submission 89737) | Peatland microbial communities from SPRUCE experiment site at the Marcell Experimental Forest, Minnesota, USA - June2015DPH_19_40 | ecosystem: Environmental > Terrestrial > Soil > Wetlands... | reverse complement strand
TCGCCTTGCAGGCCCAGATGACGTACACCTCCTTGCCGCCCTCGTAGGCGTGGTGGAGTTCCCTTTCGACGCCGCTGGAGAGGCCGGGTTTTCCGCTGGGCAACTCCGGGACGAGGCTGATGATCATGTCGCTCTGATCGATCATCTTGAAATCGCGGGCGTAAATCTGGCCAAGGATGTCGCCGCTGATCTGGGCCACCTCGGCGGTCTTCAGGGCGATGGGGCCTTCGGGGCCCTGGACTTCGATGAGGGTTCGGCCCTCCTCCATGGCCTTGAGGGCCATGGTGTGCAAAACAAATTCATCCACCTCCGCCGGATCAAAGCAGACGAAATGGTCGGCGAGGTCCGATTTGAAGCGCTCGATTTCGGCCATCGTGTCGGGCAGGTCCATGACGTGGCTCATGGGGAAGCTCAGGTAAACGCGTTTCTTGGTTGTTTCGAAGAGGAGGCTGTACATGGTCTTGATCGTCATGGCCTTGCGGCCGCGGCTGACCATGAAGAAGTGTCCGTAGCCGCTGGAAACGTTGGCGATGATTTCGGTGGCCAGCAGTTCCTCCTCGCGCCAGACCATGATGTCCTTGAGGGAATGATCGAGGTCGTGATCGCGGAGAAGGCGCTGATGGACGGATTCGGCGTTGTCCAGGAGGGTGACGTAGAAATCGGCGCGGAGGGCCTTGATCTGATCGAAGTCGAAGGCCGAAAAAAGCCCGTGCCACCAGCGGAAGGTGGCGTGGGAGTTGACGACGACGTGCTCGTGCTTATCCGCGATCCGCAGGATTTCCTTAAACACGGCCCGGCGGAGGGCATTGAGCCGGGTGATGGGCAAATTCAGGATTCTGCCCAGGGGGACGTCCGGGGCTTCGGCATACATCATTTTCCCGACGTGGCAGACCTCGACGTCCAAACCGTGGCGCTGGGCCTCGGCCTTGACGGCTTCCAGGTAGGGGCCCTTTTCCACTCCGACTTGTCCGGTGATGAAAGCTCTCATATCGCGAAAGCATAACACGACGGAGGGCGATGTGCGGAGGGGGTCGTGCAAATGAACCGGCTTGGGGTGATGGGGAAACCGCCGCGAGGCTGCGGCGGCTAAACGGCTGGACGAAGCTGCGAAATGTCCATACACTGCCCTAACATGGTTGCTGGAGCAACGGCCGTTGTTGTGCCGATAAGTCGGTAAACGATGCCAGGGCATGGAGGACCGAAGCGATGCAAGAATCCCTCGATCGCGATGCTGACGATTTATTCGACGTCAAAGCTGTAGCTCTCGTGGAGCCGCCCCCGAAAATGCCATCATCCCCTGGCCGCAAACCGGTCCGGCGCGAAACCGCCGAGACGATGGCGACGAAGCAGAAGGACATCGCCGTCAGCGAGTTCTTCGCGAAGAACCGGCATTTGCTGGGGTTCGACAATCCGCGCAAGGCGTTGCTGACGACGGTGAAGGAAGCGGTGGACAATTCGCTGGATGCCTGCGAGGAAGCGGGCATTTTGCCGAATGTGACCATCATCATTGAAGACCTCCAGCCCCAGCGCCCGGCCACGGCCAAGCAATCGCGCTACCGGGTTACGGTGATCGACAACGGCCCGGGAATCGTGCGCAAGCAGGTGGAGAACGTCTTCGGGCGATTGCTGTACGGCAGCAAATTTCATCGCCTGAAGATGAGCCGGGGCCAGCAGGGAATCGGCATCAGCGCCGCCGGGATGTATGGGCTGATTACGACCGGCAAGCCGATGGTGATTCACACGCGGCCTCACGCCCAAAAGCCGGCACACCACATCGAGCTGGCGATGAACACCAAGACGAATCGCGCGGAAGTGACGCACGACAAGGAGACGCAGGATTTTCCGCCGGGGCGATTCAAGAATCTGAGCGCCGGCACGCGCGACCCGGGGTTTTTGAATCCCGAAGATTTCATCACCGGCACCAGCGTGAGCATCGAACTGGAAGGAAGATATCAAAAAGGCCGCGGGAGCGTGGATGAATTCCTCGAGCTTTGCGCCATCGCCAATCCGCATGCCCGGATCACGTTCGTTCCGCCGACGCGCGTCAGCGCCGACGATCAGGAGGAGTTGCCGCTATCGGGTGCGGGCAAGGAAGGTCGGCAGGCAGCGCCGGACCCATTGGCGGTCACGGCGCCCGCGGGGGTCGATCCGACCCTGGCGACCACGGAGAAGGACGGGGTGATTTTCTTTCCGCGGGGAACGGAGCAGCTTCCGCCGGAAACCAATGAAATTCAGCCGCATCCCAAGGGAATCGAGCTGGGAATCCTGATCCAGATGCTGAAGGATTACGAGGATGCCAATCGCGGCGGGGGGACGCTGTACAATTTCCTGCAGGAAAAGTTCTGCCGGATCAGTTCCGGCAAGGCGAGCGAATTCTGCAAAGGGATCGGAGTTCACAGCCGGACCAAAGTGGGCGATCTGGAACCGCAGCAGGTGGAGAAGCTGTTCAAGGGCTTCCAGGAATCGAGGCTTCCCGCTCCGCCGACGGATTGCCTGGCGCCGATCGGGGTGCGGCAACTCCTGGCCGGGATGCTTAAAGGGGTCAAGGCGGAGTTTTACGCCGCCAGCACGCGGGAAGCGGAGGTGTATCGCGGCCGGCCGTTCCAGATCGAAGCGGCGATCGCATTCGGGGGGGAGCTGCGGGCGGAAGATCCCGCTCGGGTGATTCGGTTTGCAAACCGGGTTCCGCTGCTTTTCCAGCAAAGCGCGTGCAGCAGCTTCAAGGCCATCGCCGAAACCGGGTGGAGGAATTACAACCTCACGCAGCCGCGCGGGAGCGTTCCGATCGGGCCGCTGGTCATCATGATTCACATGGCCAGCGTCTGGGTCCCGTTCACCAGCGAATCGAAGGAAGCGATCGCGGATTACGACGAGATCCGCAAGGAGATGAAGCTGGCATTGATGGAATGCGGGCGCAAGCTCGGGGCGTATTTGCGCAAACGGCAGAAGATGCAGCGCCAAGCGGCCCGGCGGGATGTGTTCGAGCGGTACATCGGCGAGATCAGCAAGGCGATCCACGCCATCAACGGGACCGACGCGAAGAAGTTGTACGAACGGCTTCTGCTGGAAGCGCGCAAGCGAACGGCCATCGCCGATGCGCGGCTGGACGAGGACGGCAAAACCGTGCAGGCGGATGAGGCGGAGGAATTGAAGGACGATGAAGGCGTGGTGATGGTGCAGAGCAGAGCCGCACATCTGGCGGAGCAGCCTTCATCCGATGGGGAAACGGCCGAGAGTTCGGAACTCGTGCGACTTCGCAGGCCAAAGAGGCCCTCGAAACGGCCGGTCGACAATGAGGGCTTGTTCTGATTTTTGGCGCCAAGGACCGGCGTTTAGCGGCTATCATTCGGATATGAAAATCAAAGTAGTCATTCACGATGCGGAGGAGGGCGGCTACTGGGCCGAGGTTCCATCCATTCCGGGCTGCGCAACACAGGGCGAGACATTTGAGGAGTTGCTTCAGAATCTTTATGAAGCAATCGAAGGATGCCTGAGCGTGGATCTCGACGAGCCAAAGTCCACCGATAAAGGACGCGTGCTTGAGATCGCGATATGAAGCAAGTGTCCGGCAAAGAGCTGGCTCGCCTGGTTGAACGGCACGGTTGGTCACTGCTCCGCGTCAACGGCAGTCACCACATTTATGGACGCGTGGGAAGTATTGTACGGCTATCGATTCCAATTCATTCAAATAGTCCATTGAAGACCGGATTGTTGCGTCATTTGCTTAAGCAAGCCGGTTTTACCGAAACCGATCTTTGACTCCAAGGACCCGTCACATAGGCGGAAAAGATCACTATGGCAAAGAAAAAGACCAGCGCCGGAGGCGGCAAACGAATGAGGGAGCGGGACAAGGTCACGCTCGGCAAGATCGTCGAACTGGCGGATGACGTGTCCACGGATGCGTTCAAAGGCCGGGACATTTCAGTGGCCATCCCGGCACGCACGCGCTCCAATACGATCTGGAACAAGAAGCGCAGGATTCTGCAGATGGGCGACGCCAAGGCCAGCCGGGAGCTGTTCAACCTGAACCAAGCGAAGCAATTCATGCAGACTCTGCTTCACGGCAACAGCATCAAGGAGCTGATCGCGGCGGAGAAAACGCTGAGCCTTCGTGGAATGTTCTACAAGGGATTGCACACGATCCAGGGGACCAAGGGTGAAAAGACGTTCGCGGCGCAGGACGAATCGGACGGGATTCTGGAAGACCTGGAGGTGGCGCTGGGAACGCTTCGCGAGGACCTGCACATTTTCGCCGAGAACCGCGGGGCCATGGTCGGCAACATCACCATCGTGGACAAGGGGGATGAGATCGATTGCCGCCGGATGGGCAGCGGGGGCTACGCCATTCCGAGCATCACCGAGGCGGACATCATTCAGTTCAAAAAGATCGACGCGGATTTCGTATTGCACGTGGAAAAGGGAACGGTGTGGAACCGGTTCAACGAGGATCGGTTCTGGGAGACGCACAACTGCATCCTGACGCATGGTGGGGGCCAGCCGCCGCGCGGCGTGCGACGGCTTCTTCAGCGATTCAGCAGCGAAGTCAAACTGCCCATCATCTGCCTGCTGGATTGCGATCCGTGGGGGCATTACATCTACAGCGTAATCAAGCAAGGTTCGATCAGCCTGGCGTTTGAAAGCGAGCGGCTGGCGATTCCGAATGCGCATTTCCTCGGCATTCGGGCCAAGGATTACGTGCAATGCAAGCTGAGCGACGACGTGCAGGTCGAGCTGAACGAAAACGACAAGAAGCGCGCCGGGGAAATCGCCAACTATCCCTGGTTCAAGGAAAACAAGGCCTGGCAAAAGGAAATCGAGCAGATGCTGTCCAACGGCTTCAAGATGGAAGTCGAGTCGCTCATCACCAAGGACATCAGCTACGTCACCGAGCAATATGTTCCCGAGCGGCTGGAGAAAAGGGATTGGCTGGATTAGTGCGTTCAAATAGCGATGGGACCGTCGAGGGCACTGGAAATCCGCCGCGAGGCCGCGGCGGCTAAACGGGGCGGGGGTTCGCGAATTGCGCGCTTCTGTTTAGAATGCCGCGTGGATGTTTGTTCGATTGTGCAAAACATTTCATTTCGAGGCGGCGCACCATCTGCCGTCGTTTCCGGATGGGCATAAATGCCGCCGAATGCACGGCCATTCCTTCCATTTCGATGTCATCGTCGAAGGCGACGTGGAACCGGCCAAGGGATTCCTCATCGATTACGGCGACATCCAGAAGGCGGCCGAGCCGATCGTCAAACGCCTCGATCATTACCTCCTGAACGAAATCGAAGGGTTGGGCAATCCAACCAGCGAAATTCTGGCGGCGTGGATTTATAATCGATTGAAGCCGGCGTTGCCGCAGCTATCGGCCATCATCGTTCGCGAGACGTGCACGACCTCGTGTGAATATCGCGGTTCCGGCCGGGCAAACATCGGGTGACAGGTGACCCATGGCCAAATTTCCGTCGATTGCATCAGCCGCGGGGGAAGCGGGTCAACGGAGGACGTTTCGGGAGAACCTCATTGTCTATACCCCGGTCATCCTCACCGTTCTGGCGACGGTGCTGGCGGGGGTTTCTTCCAGCGAGATGAGCGCCGCCCAGTATTACCGGTCCATTGCCGCGCAAATGCAGTCCAAGGCTTCGGACCAATGGGGCTTTTTCCAGGCCAAGCGATTGCGGGAGGAGCAAAGCCTCAATTCGATCCAGATTCTTGAAAACCTGACCCAACCGACTCCCCTCGATGCGGAGAGTTTGCGAATTGCCGGAAAGCATCTGGTGGATCAAATGAAGCGGGCGATTATCGAAACGGTGGATTCATCTTATTCGACCGCCTCCAATGCAGGAGTCGCCCGGGAACTGACGGATTGCACGGATCGGGTCGATTCTCTCGTCCAGCAACTGAATCGGGCCACAACCCAGCCGGATGCGGCCGACGCCATGGCGAGTTTCTTTCGCGGGGACATGCCGAGGATTCAGGAGGAGACGATCAACGATCCGGCGATCACCGACTCGATTCGTGCTGTGGATGCGCGCGTTCCCGAAGCCGATTTGGAAGGGCGGGCCGGGCAGATCGACGAGCCTCGGCTCGATCGCGCGGTGGCAATCGCGACCGACAACGCGGTGGCGTTCGACAATGCGATCGGCCGCGCGGAGCAGGGCGTCAGCCGAATTGCCGCGATCTTTGACGGGATTGCCCAGAAGACTTCGGCGTTCGAGCGGACGGCCCGCTGGGTTTCGGACCAGGTGGACGAGAACGTGTTCGACAAATCCACGGTTTCCGTGCAGGAACTCGCGGGGCAATTAAGTGCGGCCATCAGCGTTGCCCGCCTGCGTTTCAACTCCGCCCGCTACGATCGCGACGCGCGCTACAATCAGGTCCTGGCCCAACTCTACGAGGTTCGGGTGCGGAAAGAGAGTTTTTTATCCGAGCGGCATCGGCTGCGGAGCAAGGAATTCTTCTACGTCATGCTCGGGGCGCAAACGGGGGTGACCATCGCGACGTTGTCCCTCGCCGTGCGCCGGCGGATGGTGTTGTGGGGCATCGCCGTCGCGGCGGGCCTGGCGGCGATTTCCTTTGCCGCGTACGTCTATCTCTTCGTGTGACAGATTGTCGGCCGGCCGCTCGCGGCGATTACCGGACGGCGCGGGGTTATGTATAGTCGCTCACATTTTCAGCCGATGTGACTCCTATCATATTGGAGGCGCCGCAATGTCATCTTGGGTCGCTCCGGCCATAGCCGCCGAAATCTGGGGGGTCAGCGTCGAACATGTTCTGGCCGGAATCGCCGACGGGTCGATACCCTCGCACGTTGACGGGCAATTTCTATTCGTGGATATGGCGGGGATCGGCTATGCCCGAAGCACGCCGCGTCCCCAGATCGTCGAACCGGTCGTGACCAGCGAAGAGTTGCGAGCCCTGACATTCGAGCCGGCCGAACTCGCCTCCGATTCGTTCGCGCAAGGCGAAGATATGATGTCCGAAGAAGAGGACGGCATGTCTCCCGATGTCGGGGTATGGCGCATGGCCCGGCAGCAGGCATCGCGCACGCGACAACCGCCGCGTGCTGAAGCCGCTTAACTTTCCCTCCAAATCCTGCCGACTGACCTCGGCGGGCCGCGCCAATTGTTTCTAATGTATCTTGACTTCATCCAGCCCGGGCGGAGTGGGGGGAAGTTTCAAATTCAGCTTTTCCAACGCCCGGGCGATGGTGTCGGAAAGCACCCAATTCCTGAACCATTTGTGGTCGGACGGCACCACGTACCACGGCGATTCCTCGGTTGAACAATACCGCAGCGCATCCTCAAACGCTTCGGTGTAGTCGTCCCATCGCTTGCGCTCGGCGACGTCCAGCGGATTGAATTTCCAATGCTTGGTTTTGTCCTCGAGCCTTGCTTCCAGCCGCCTTCTTTGCTCGGCCTTGGAGATATGCAGGAAGAACTTGAGGATCAGGGTGTTCTCCTGGGTCAGCATGCGCTCAAAGTCGTTGATTTGCTGGTACCGCCGGGACCAGACTTCCTTTGGGACGATTTTGTGCACGCGCTCCACGAGGACGCTCTCGTAATGCGACCGATTGAAAATCTCCATCATTCCCTTGCGCGGGCAGGCCAGGTGATATCTCCAAAGATAATCATGGGCCAGTTCCAGATGGCTGGGGACTTTGAAGCTGGTGACGTTGCATCCCTGCGGATTCACGCCGCTGAAGACGTGGTCGATCGCGCCGTCCTTGCCGCCGGCGTCCATCGCCTGAAGCACGATCAGCACCGAATGAGTGCCCGAGGCATACAGCAATTCCTGAAGCTCGATCAGGCGCTGGAGGTTCTTCTTAATCGCCGGCTTGGCCTGGTCCTTGTCCTTGAACGGAGCGGTCTCGCCGGTGGGCCAACGGGACAGATCCACCTTCTTTCCCGGCTCGACTCGAAACGGCGACTGAACCATGAATTCACCCTACAAGCACAGGGCGGCGCACGCAATCGGTCGACGGCGTTTGGCTCATCGGTTGAGAAACGGCAAATCCACCACGGTTCCCGGGCGAAGGGCCCCCTCGGCCGCGAGGCGCAGCGTGGTTCCCGGCTTGGCGAAGGCGGTCTTGACCATCGCCAGGCCGATCGCAGCGTTCGACAGAACCGGGGAGATGGTGCTGCTGGTGACGCCGCCGACCTGATTCTGCTGCTCGTCCATGATCGGCGCGCCCGCCAGCGGCAGGGCGTCGTCGCGCATTTTGATTCCCACGATCTGCCGCGCGGTTTGTCCCCGCGCGTGCATTCGCGCGACGATCTCCTGGCCGAGATAACACCCCTTGGTGAAACTGACGGCCCGCGGCAATAGTCCGGTTTCCGCGGGCAGGACGGTCTCATCGAAATCAATGCCGAACATCGGGCGCCCCGCCTCGATCCGGGTGGTGTTGAACACGGCCCAACCGGCCGGCCTGACGGCCCGCTTGCCCGGTTCTGGAGCCGAAATTGAGGAGAGGATTTCCATCCAGAGCTTGCCGGCGGCCTCCGCGGGAACGATGAGGAAATATCCCGGGACTCCGCAGGGATCATCCCGCCAGATCACGGCCTGGGTATCGGCTATTTTCGCCGCCCGCGAGCCGAGCGGAGCCAGCTCGAACCAGTCGGGGGCGATCCGCGCTAAGATTTCAGCGGCCTTCGGCCCGTGCAGGGCGATCTGGTGGCTCTTTTCCAGCAGGCTTTGGAACTTAACCTTTTCGGAGAACAGGTGTTTTTCCAAAACGTCGCGCAGCGGCGGGATGTTTCGGGCATCGGCTTCCAGCAGCGTCCGGTCCCCGCGTTCCAGGACATTCACATCCGCGACAATTCGGCCCTTGTTGTTGAGCAGAAACGCATAAACCCCGCTCCCCGCCGCCAGGGGCGCCTTGGAGTCTTTCACAATCAACTCGTTGGTCAAAAAGCGGTTGAGAAAATCGATCCGGTCGCTGCCGGTGGCCTCAAGGATTCCCCTCTGCGGCAGGTCGATCAAAGCGCAACCCTTGCGGATGGCGGCGTACTCGGCCTGGGGCTCGCCGAAGGTGGAGACGATTTCGATCTCCCCATATTGCTGGAACTCCGCTTCAGCCTGTTCATGGAGTTGTCTCAGTGGATTCATGGCGGGGCTCAAAGTCTCGGTTGCCTCTCGAGCCAGGATATTACGGTCTTACAGAGGATGTCGGTTTCCAGATTGAAAGGCCAACCGGCGGCGATCCGCCCAAGGGTGGTCAGGCGCAGGGTCGTTGGAATCAGGGCCACCTCAAAGACGTTTCCGCTGACGGCGGCGACGGTTAGGCTCACGCCGTCCAGCGCGACCGAGCCCTTGGGGACGATGTATTGGGCCAAGGCGAAAGGCGCTTCCAAGGTTAATCGCCATTCCTCATCGCCGGACTGGATGTTGGTCAATACGGCCCGTCCGTCCACGTGGCCTTGAACGAAATGCCCATCGAGCCGGTCGCCGATCATTAAGGAACGCTCAATATTCACATGGCTGCCGGGTTTCAGCAGGCCCAGGTTTGTGCGGTCCAGGGTTTCTTTCACCACGTCAAAGCCGGTCTTTTCCGGGGATACATCGGCCACGGTCAGACAACAACCGTTCACCGCGATGCTCTCGCCCAGGCGCGCGTCGGGGATGTTTGCAAAGAGGGTCAGCCGGCGAAAGCTCGGGCCATCCGACATGCCGGCAACCGTCGCCGTCTTTTCCACGATTCCAGTAAACATTGCGGATCATTTTAGGTATCCTCTGTCGCGGTGCACATGAAAAAGAATGGGAATCCACAGAATCGGCTATAGAGGGTACAATCGAAATGATGCGTCGGAGCCTACAGGACATGGTGACGGTCATCACGGGGGCCAGTTCCGGGATCGGCCGTGCGCTGGCGATGGATCTGGCGGGCCGGGGCGGCCGTCTGGTTCTGGCGGCCCGGCGGCGCGATCGCCTCGAGGAACTTGCCCGCGATCTCGGCGGCGAGCATTGTTGTTTGGCGGCCGATGTTTCCCGCCCCGAGGATTGCCACCGCATCATCGACGCCGCCCTGGAAAAATTTGGCCGGCTGGACACGATCGTCTGCAACGCGGGGTATGGCTTTGCCCGTCCGTTCGACGCGATGAGCGAACAGGACATCCGGCGCATCTTTGACACCAATCTGTTCGGCACGATCGAGTGCTGCCGCAGGGCCGTCGTCGCCATGAAGGGCCAGGAACCGCGCGACGCGTTCCGCGGGCAGCTCATGATCGTCTCCAGCGCCTGCGCCCGGCGGGGGCTGCCGTATTTCAGCACCTATGCCGCGACGAAGGCGGCGCAACTCAGCCTTGCCGAGGGTCTGCGCATTGAATTGAAGCCGTATGCCATTGCCGTCACCAGCGTGCATCCGGTGCGTTGCCAGACCGAATTTTTCTCCACCGCCAACGACCTGAGCGGCATGGATCCCGCGGCGCTGGCCGAGGGAAGCAAACAATCCCCGGGCGCCGTTGCCGCGCGAATGGTGCGGGCCATCGAAAGCCCTCGCGGGGAGGTATGGCCCAAGGCCCTGTCGCGATTGTCCCTGAGCATCGCGGTTGCGATTCCCGCCGCGGTGGACAAGGTGATGTGCGGAATTCGAGACCGGATGCTCCGCGAGCACGAAAACAAGGGCAAACGAGGCAACAACGTCAAAGCCGTTTGCGACGACTCGGAATCAAGCCTCGAAGAAGTCGCCCATCCCGCGCGGTAGACATTTGTTTTGATCCGATTTTATATTCTGCGGTTTTTAAGCCGGATTCACGCGTTAAACGGCGGAGCGGAGCCTTCCGGGAGGACGGTCATGAGACACGGGGCTGTCGCGGCTGTGCTGGCGTGGACGACGTTGGTGCTGCATTTTCCAGCCGGAACGGCGGCGGCGGACCCGGATCCTCCGGTTGTCATCCATCAGAATTCCCTCCTGTACGCCCTCGACAACGGCTATGTCACCGCAACGATCTCCAAGGCTTCGGGCGAGATTCTTTCACTGAGATTCGAGGGTCGGGAACTGCTGGCTGACGCCGATCGGAAGGCGCCGGGAATCTGGTTTAACAAGCTGAGTGCCGATGCGGTCACCGACCGGATTGTGGTTGATCCATCCGGCAATCAATGGAATCGCGGGGAAGTCTCGATCCGGTCCGGTGGATCATTGGCGACCGACATCCGCTATTCGCTGGGACGGGGAGATCGCGGGCTGTACGCGTGCCAGATTTTGAGCCATCCGGCAAATTCTCCGCTGGCGCGCGTTTCCAGCGGCGGGTTTCAATTGCGGCTCAATGAGAAGCTGTTCGACTATCTGACGGTCGACAAAACCCGCGCGCACGCCATTCCTTCGGCGAAAGACTGGATCGCCGCCAAACCCATCGTGTCCACGGAGGCGCGGCGGATGGTGAGCGGGAAATTCGCCGGACAACTGGTCTGCGCTTGGGATGATGCGGTAACGCAAATGGATACGCCCGTGTACGGTTTCTCCGGAGCGCAGGCCGGCGTGGGTCTTTGGATCATCAATCCATCCTGCGGCTATCTCAGCAGGGGCGGCAACGTTATAGAGCCCACCGGTTGGCTTGATTCCCTGGATGGAGTTCCAACCCTGATGAATCGGTGGGGCGGCGAGCCGATGGCGCAGGCGGGCATTTCGGTGAATCGAGGCGAATCCTGGTCGCACGTCATTGGGCCATTTCTGTTGTATTGCAATCAGGGTTCATTTCAGGATGCACAGTTCCAGGCGAGGCAAGAGAGGAGCCAATGGCCCTATGCCTGGGCGGCCGGAGATGAAACGCTCCCAGGCCGGGAGCGCGCCGCCGTTTGCGGTCAGATCGTTCTGAGCCAATCGCCGCTGGCCAGCACGTTGTATCCGACCTCTCCGCCGCTTGCCGCACAACCCGCTTCCATTTGGCAAAACCCATATGCCCAAACACCCGCGGATGTGCCGACAACGCAGCCCCAGGCAATCCAGCAACTGCACGGGCTCATGATCGGCCTAAGCTCGGACGACGACTGGCAGACGAATTTTTTCGACGACCAGGTTTGGATTCGCGCCGGCGACGATGGAACATTCTCCATCGCCAAGGTGTTTCCCGGGACCTATACCCTTCATGTCTATTGCGACGGCCAGATTGGCGAAGCCTCGGTTGCCGGCGTTCGGCTGGATGCCGGGCAGAAGCTCGATCTGGGCAAAGTCGTCTGGACGCCGCAGTCGTATGGACTGTTTGTCTGGCAACTCGGATATCCCGATCGCAGCGCCGCCAAATTCCGCCACGGGGACGATGCGACGCGCTGCGGACGATGGACCCTGGATCAAAAAGAATTCCCGGCGGGTGTGAATTATCTCATCGGCAAGGGTGATCCGCATAAGGATTGGAATTATGCCCAGTTTCCCGGCACGACCTGGGCCATTCATTTTCCGCTGGGGTTTGTTCCGCAAGAAGGCTGGGGATTTCTCGATGTTGCGCTGGCGGGCGGAAGCGCCGCGGCCAATTTGAGCGTCGTTCTCAACGGCAATGATATTTCTCAATCCCTGTTCCTGCCGAATCCGCCGGTCGCTCGCCCGCCGGGGGCCGTGCTGACGGACGACATTGCCCATGACCAGGTTCGCGGTCTTTACCGCGAGAGCCTGTATTCGTTCTCACCGGCGGATATTCAACTCGGAGACAACGTGCTGCTCCTTCGCGTCGATGGGAGCAAACCGACCGATGGCCTGATGTACGATTGTCTCCGCATGGAAATCAGGGCCGATTCCGCGTTGCTCGCCGGACCAGGCGATCCCAACCACCCATTGCCCCCGCCAATGAACTTTCCGGGAAACCAGTTAGGCGCTCACGTAAGCGCTCACCTCAAGGTCACTACGATATATCATGGTGATCCCTCGGGCGATTACACTGGCATAGACCACCCAAAATACTAACGATGCGACCCGTGCGCTATGCGCCGGCCCCGATCAGCACCCGGTTGTGCCGATCCCGCCGCACCTCGCGGTACAGCGTGTCGCGTTCCACCGGAATTCTCCCCGCCTCGCGGATCAATCGTTTGATGTCTTCGACGTTCAATTCCTGATGAACGCCGTCCCCCTCGCGCTTGGTGATGTCGTACCAGACCACCGTGCCGTCGAGATCGTCGCAGCCCCAGCTCAGGGCAATTTGCGAGAGACCCACGCTCTGCATGATCCAGAATGCCTTGATGTGAGCGATGTTGTCGATCATGAGCCGGGCGATGGCCAGGGTCTTCAAATCCGTCAATCCCGTCGGTCCCGGCAAGAAGCCGAGTTCGCTGTTTTCCGGAATGAAGCTCAATGGAATCACGCAGTTGAAACAGGCCCGACCCGAACCCGATCGCATCGCCGATAGCGATTCATCCTGGAGCTGGCGTAATTTCAGCATGTGTGCGATGCGCTGCCCCGGCGTTTCGACGTGGCCGTACAACATCGTCGCGTTGGAATAAATCCCCAGTTCGTGAGCGAAGCGATGGACTTCAAACCATCGGTCCTCGCGGACTTTCCCTTTGAACACCTCATCATGAACGCGATCGTCAAAAATCTCCGCGCCGCCGCCGGGGAGGCTCCCCAGCCCGGCCTCGCGAAGGGCGGTCAACACTTCGCGGACGCCCAGATGTGCGATGCGCGCGAGGTGGATGATTTCGATGGCCGTGAACGCCTTGATGTGCAATTGCGGGCACTGTTTACGAATGCCGCCGAGCATTTGCAGGTAATAATCGAATTTCAGCCAGGGATGCAGTCCGCCGACGATGTGCACTTCCGTGGCCCCAGCCTCGGCGGCGCGGGCGGCGGTGGCGATGACCTGTTCGACCGGCATTTCATAAGCGCCGTCCTCGCCGCGCTTGCGATAAAACGAGCAGAATTTGCAGGATAGGGCGCAGACGTTGGTGTAATTGATGTGCCGGTTGCGATTGTAAAACGTCTTGTCGCCGTGCAGCTTTTCCCGGACGAAATTTGCCAGCCGGCCGATGCCATGCACGTCGCGGCTGGCGTAGAGCGCCGCCCCATCCTCGGCCGAAAGCCGGCGGCCGGCGGCCAAACTCTGGGCCGCCGGGAGCAGGGCGGGATCGTTTACTGTCAACTCGGAAGGCATGATGAAGTTAGTATATTGTTGGTAAATCGCGGCCCGCAAGCGGGCCGGCTAAACAAATGAGTCAATATTTATCTCATCAGGTCAATGATTCCCAATGTCGCCAGCAAGAGGCTGATCAGTCCGTTGATCGTGAAAAAAGACACGTTCACCTTGGAAAGATCGCTGGGCTTGACGAGGCTCTGCTCCACGATCAGCAGCACAACGGCCGCGCCCGCGCCTAGAAAATAGAGCAGGCCGAATTGCGGAACGATAAAACCGAGCACGACCAGCATGGCGGCGGCCACGAAATGCGTCATCCGGCTGACCCGAAGAGCGCGGGAAATCCCGATCTTGGCCGGAACCGAATATACGCCGCATTCCCGATCGCTGGAATAATCCTGGCATGCATAAATGATGTCGAATCCCGCCGTCCAGGCCGCGACGATGATGAAGATGACCGCCGGCGGCCAATCCACCCGCCCGGCCACCGCTATCCAGGCGCACATCGGCGCCAGGGCAAGCGCGACGCCCAGATAATAATGGCAAAGGCGCGTGAATCGCTTCATGAACGGATACGCGCAGAGATACGCCAGCACCGGCAGTGAAAACAACAGCGGCCAGATATTGCGATAGAGGACTTCAAACCCGGCCGTGGCGGCGATGAATCCGCAGCAGCAAATGGTCAGGATCGCCGCGACAAATCGGCGTGAAAGCGAACCGGAAGGCAGGGCACGCCTGGCGGTGCGCGGGTTCCTGGCGTCAAGTTCGGAGTCGATGATCCGATTGGCGGACATGGCCACCGTCCGGGCGGTCACCATGCCGATGAGAATGAGGCCGATTTTTCCGGCGGTCAGCGATCCGGGAAACCACCGGCCCGCCAGCACCGCGCTGAGAACCGCCCACGGCAGCGCAAAGACCGTGTGGTGAATTTTGATGTCATCGGCGAATAGGCGCAGTTTGCCGCCGAGCGTTGCCGGAGCGGCGGCGGCGGGGGGGATGGAGGGGCTGGTTGGATTGCCAATTGAAGTCACGGCCATCTCAGCGGGATTGCCCGGAAGCGCTGCTCGGCGGGCGAATATTTTTTGGGTCCCATCGCGTGTCGAGCGCGTGCGGAACGCCGAGCAGATCCATCAATTTGCCGGCCACGAAATCGACGATCTCGCCAACGGATTCCGGATTGAGATAAAAACCCGGGTTGGTAGGGGCCACGATCGCCCCGGCGTCGCTGAGGATCTTGTAATTGTTGACATCGATCGGCGACAGCGGCATCTCACGGTGAGCCAGGATCAGCCGCCGCCGCTCCTTGAGCGTGACGGCCGCGGCCCGGGAGATGAGATTGTCGCCAAGGCCGTGCGCCACTTCCGCCAGCGTGTTGCTGCTGCACGGAACGATCACCATACCCTGATGCAGGAAACTCCCGCTGGCCGGCTTGCTGCCGACATCGTTGTAATTGTAAAGCGTGACCGAATGCTCGGCCGTGCCCGACAGCGCGATCAAATCGACGGTTTCCATCCCCAATTCATCATGCAAAAGCCGTCGGCCCGGAGGCGAGACGATCAGATGGACATTCACCCCGGCCGTGACCAGGCCCTGAATAAACCGCTGAGCGTAAAGCGCCCCACTGGCGCCGGTGATGGCGGTGACGATGTCCATGGGCGCAATGATACGCCGGAGCGGGGCGGACGAAAAGCTGCTATTCTGCCCGAGCGAATAAGCCCGAATATGATGCGCGGGGCATGGGCTGGAGCTTACGCGCTTTTCCGCGAGCGTGGTTTATGTTTCAACCAGTCAAGCACGAGCTGGCGGATGAGGGCGGCGCGGGTTAGCCCGCGTTCGCCCGCGGCAGCGTCGGCGGCTGCCAGAAGATGTGGCGCCATCGTGATGAGCACCCGAGCGGCCTTCTCAGCGGCGGGCTTGCGCGGACGCCCTCGCTTTTTCGGAAGAGGTCTGGCATTTGCGATCCGAGAGGCGCGCAGGCCGGAGAATTCAACGTCATATTGATCCGATTCGGCGTCCAACTGCCGGCGTGTCATCCGCCCGAACCGGCCGGGAAGCCAGGGGGCCAATGGTTTGTTCCGTTTTTTCATCATCATCTCCTATTGCGATGCCGGCGGCGCTCCGTTGGCGTGAGCGGGCGGGCGTGAATCACGAACAGGACATCGTCCGGATCAGTTAGATATATGGTCTGTATGACTCGACCGCTCGATGTCGGGCCGATGACGAGCCATTTCTCGTTGCCGATCGGCTTCGGATAAGGCTGACGAGCGTGATCAACCACATATTGAACATCGCTCGCCGTGAGCCCATGCCTTTCGACTTTGCCGAGGTTCCAGTCGATCCAGCGAAAGTCGTATGGCATAAATTATCGTATATACTAAAACTTCGAGACGCAAACAATAAATCGGCGGCGTTCGGTGTTGAATTCATTGCC
>Ga0116134_1000765_pt1 | contig 16486 bp, 12 predicted proteins | sample June2015DPH_19_5_FD_89737 | JGI IMG/M metagenome (GOLD analysis project Ga0116134, IMG submission 89737) | Peatland microbial communities from SPRUCE experiment site at the Marcell Experimental Forest, Minnesota, USA - June2015DPH_19_40 | ecosystem: Environmental > Terrestrial > Soil > Wetlands... | reverse complement strand
GCCGCTGCGTCGGGCGGTCGCGGAGAAGGTGGTGAGGATCGCCTGGTGATCCGTCCCGGTCGGCACGATCGCCTCCTTGAGCTGGGTTCGCAGCGCGTCGGCCACTTCGCCCCAGAGCCGGTCGACTGATCGCTGCAGCGAGGCGTCGATCTCGCCGAACTCGGTGACGAGTTGCTGGCGTGCGCTGTTGAACCGGGTGTCGAGTTCCCTCCCCACCTCCTTGGCGGCCTCTGCGCTGCGGAACTTTCGCAGCCATTCTTCGGTGGACCCCGCGCCCAGGCCCGCCGTTATCCACTCCCGCATCTCCCGCGCCGCCTTCTCGATCTCCTCGTGGAGTTCGGTGATGGGGGCGCCTGATGCGTATAGCCTGTCGTATTCGTCGCAGACCTGCTCAAGCGCGAGGCTGAGGTCGTTCTTGAGCTCGTAGGCCCGGTTGCGCAGCCGCGCTTCCTCGTTGGGCAGGTCAGTCTGCCGGCCCTCGGCCCAGTTCGTCAGCTGGTCGGCCAGGGAGCGCATCCGCCCTACGATGTCGTCAAAGCTGGAGAGCACCTTGCCGGCCGCGTCCCGGTCCATGTATGCGAGCCGTTCGGCGAGCATGCTTAGAACCGGGGACAGGATGGCCTGGTAGACCTCCGGGTGTTCGGCGGAAGAGATGTCGCACTCGCGAACGTCGATCCCGAGTTGCTGGCCGTCAGTCCTGGCCCGGGCCAGCGCATTTTTGTAGTAGTCGGCTGGCACGTTGGCGTCCCTGTTGATCACCTGGTGTGCGAAGTCGCTGCGCCGGACGCCGGCGGCGGCGTCGTCGGCAAGCTGCGCTAGGTCCCAGTCCGGGTCGGTGACCGGGGCCATTTCCGGCCGCTTCACGATGAACAGCAGGTCGGTGTTGTTGCGCAGGTCGGTGAGGAACCTTGCGTGCACGTTCAGCCCGGCCTCGCCCGAGCCCGGCAGGTCGACTAGCCCGAGCCGGACCGCTCCGATCTTGGGGAAGGGGCAGAAGATGTCTACGGAGCGAACGGCATGGTAGGGCCGGACGTCGGCCTGAGGATCGTCGTCGGCCGGATAGGCGACATACGGCCGGAGGTCCGCCAGCGTGATGTTCATGCTCCCGCCCCTTAGCAAGTGCTCGTAGCTGCGGAGCGAGTCCTGTGCGGTCCGCAGCCGCCGACGGTAGCGTTCGGCACCCGCCTCCCCGGGCTGGATCGTCCCTCGGCCTTCGCTGTAGGGGAAACTTCGGAACTCTTTGATGGACACGGGTGCTGGCTGGGCTATCTTCGCGAGTTGGTGCAACGGTTCGAGCACCTCGGCGCGGAACGACTCCCAGGTGTGCAGGGTGAGGATGGCGCGCTCGTCCTCGGCTTGCGGTTCGTGGAAAATTCGGCTCGGCGTGGCGGTAGTCGAGGAGAACCGGTTCGACGGGATGTGGCTTTCGTTCAGGCCGCTCAGCTTGCGCAGCAGCGTGCTCTTGCCGGCGTGCGTGAGGCCTATCACGCCGATGTTGACCGTTTCGCGGTGCACTCTCCGCTGCAATGTGCGGACCGAGTCCGTCGACGCGCCGATCAGCGCCGAGACAGCGGCGGCTTCTTCCCGCCATTGCCGGCCGGGAGCGAGATAGCGGGCAAGATCGGAGAAGAACGTGGCTTGTGTGCGATCGGCGGACTGGGTGCCCTCAGCCGTGCGGCTTAGTCCTGCGGCAGAAGCTATGAGGTTGTCCCAGGAATCGGTGAGTGCCGTCCAGCTTTCGGCTAGGTTGTCAACGAATTCCCGTTGTGCAGCGCGGCCCGCGAGTGCCGCGGCGATCTGCTCGTCCATCCCCATGATTGATGTACCTTCCTCATAGCTGCTGCTGTCGTTTGCTGGGTGGCTGTCAGGGCCGGACGGCGACGACGACCATGGCCACGTCATCGACCTCGATAGCCTGGTTCTTTCGCAGTTCCTTCATCAGGCCGAAGAATTCCCCGCTGCCGAAGAAGCCGGTCTGGCCTAGGCACAGCGCGTCGTTTATGTGAATTCCAAGCAACAGCTCGCTAGCCGCATCGGTCGCCAGCACGAAGATGTCACCGGGGAGCGCCTGTCCGGTCCGGATCTGCACCGCGGCCAGTGAGCCCTCCAGCCGGTTCTGAGCGGTCGTGAGCAGGTCCGGGTGCTTGTTGAACCGGCTTTCCGGGGACATCGGGAAGGACCGCATTAGCTGGCCGTGGCTGATATGAAACAGGCAGGAATCGCCGATCGCGCTGACTTCCCAGAACGCCGCCGTATCATGCGGGGTGAGGTATAGCCCCGCGAACGTGGCCGACGAAGGCCGGGATGCGGCCGCATCCCTCGCCCACCAGGTGGTCGGCGCGGGTGCCCCTTCGCGCCATAGGCGCACCTGCTCGGCGAACCATTCCTGGACCGCCTGCAGCCGTTCCGGGCCGACCGGCTCGGGGGCCGAGGGGAACCCGGCCGGCGCGGGGAAACTGGTTATATATGCCCTGGTGAGCTGTTCGGCCCACTCTCCGGCGCGGTACGCCGCGGCGGCACCGTCCGCTACCGCGAACCGGCCGGTACGGACGCTGTAGGCGGCGGAGTCCTCCCATTCTTCCGGAGCGGTGAGGTCCTTCGGGAACGAATATGCCTGGGCGCTGAACCGGACCACGGGACGCTCCTGTCTGCTGGTTAGTACTCTTCGACCTGCTGGAGTGTGGTCCCAACCTCAAGCGCCTGAATGACGGTGTCCAGGTCGGCGTTGCAAACGAACCCGCGCACGTCAGGGCCGGCCGACATGCCGCGTCTTTCCGCCTGACGTCGCATGAGATCGGGCAGTCGGCTGGAAAGAGCGAAAAGCTGGCGTGAGTACTCGTCGGGCAACTTCTTAGCGTCGACAGGAAAGGCGATGGACTGCTTCGCCGCAGTCGACAGGTTGATGTTGAAGAGCAGCAACTCACCATCGGCGGTCGCCATGCCACGCAGTTCGTCCGCCGCTTTCCGCAAGAGGTCCGGCTTGGCGTCAGTGGCCTTGCCATCGCTGACATTGATCACGATGGGCGGGAACGAATCCTGGTGCGCTTGTATCCAGCCGTTGGCGATCTGGCCCGCGAGCTCGATCGCGCCGCACATCGCGGTCCGGCCATCTGCCACCGGCGTAAGCCAGACTGGATGAAGTTTTCCATCCAGTCCGGCGATCTCTTGGGCGGCCTCCGCCACCTCGGCGACCGAAGCGAAATACCGCCCGCTGAGGGAACCGCCGAAGAGCGGCCTCGCCTCATTCCCATAGCCGATGATGCCGAGGTCGTAGTAATAGCGGGGTAGCTCGTCCTGCTCCTTCACCGATCGCCGCACGATCGTTTGGAGCAAGTTGTTGACGGTGTCCGCGAGGGCCTGGGCCTTGGATACCGGCGGCGTGGTGCCGCCCATGGGTTCCGCCATCGAGGCGGACTGGTCGAGTAGGAAGATGATGCAGCCCGGGTGCCGCCGGTCTATGGTCTGCTGGTAAGGCATGTTTCCCCCTAGATTCTGTTCGCCCGATTCAGCCTGTCCCGCGCCGTCCGCGGAGGCTTACCACGACGTCGGGCCACGACTCGCGTTCAGCCCGCGGCCAGCGGTGCCCACAGAACTGGCACGCGCAACCGTCAACCCCGGGCTCGACCCGGAACGACCCGCACCGGGGACACTGTGGCTGCCAGCGCGCAACGGGATCCGGTGGCTGGTATCTGGCCAGAATGTCGCGGGCAAGACGAGATGACCGAGCTTTAACGGACCGTTCAGGCGTGGCCGGCTCATCAAGACGTCTGACTTGCGCCCGTTCCGGTGGCGGAGTCCCGGCGGACGGGCCAGGCGTGGGACGACGGGGCGGCGCAGGTGGTGGCGACCGGAACAGAGCGGTCCCCCGGACGGTCAGCCCGGCGAATACAAGCAGCAGGCAACCCCACAGCAGCACCAGGAGGCCGGATCCGCCCGGCGTGAACCCGGCGCGGATCACGTTGCCGTTCGCGTCGATGACGCGGGCCGCCGCCGGGAGGTGCGCGGCGATCCGCTCCGGGTTGGCGGCGGTCACCACCGAGACATCCATCGAGCCCAGGTTCATCGGCACCGTCTGGCCCGGAGGGCCCGGGGGCGGCTTGGGTATCATGCAGCGCAGCACGGGACTCTTGGCCGGCGACGGACTCGCACTTTTACCAGGGCGTGGCGCCGTCCCAGCCTGGCCGGCAGATCCCTTTTGTGCCTTATTCCTGCCGGGCTCGACGAGGGTACAGATAGGTGTGGGCGTCGGCTGGACCGGAGGCGGGATATAACCGCTGAGAGCCTCCGAGGTGGCCGCGGCCTGCTGCCAGGTTCCGGTGTCCAGCAAGAGCATGCCGGCCTGGTGATCATGAGCGCCGGTGATTACGGCCTGAATCTGCTGCGGGGAAGGGTGCCCGGCAGGAATCACCGCGATCGCGATCACCGGTTGCGGAGCGGCCTGGCCGTCGGCTAGCACGAGCCCGAGTACCAGCGCGGCGACCCCGGAAATGGCCAGCGCGGCCAGATAAAGGCTTTTTGATCTCATCACACGACCACCACCAGGATCAGCGCGGCGGCGAGGACCAGGATGACCACCAGGATCGCGAGGGCCACCGGGTGCGGCACACGGGACGGCTGGGGAACCGGCACCCTTGGCCCGGGCACGATGGGCGCTGGCGGCTCACGCGCCGGAGACACCGGCATGGGCACGACCGACGGCGGAGCCTGGGGCGCCGGCTCAGGCTTCCATCGCCGCTGCGCGGCATCATCTCGCTCGATCGGCCGGCCGATCACGACCCTGGGAGCCTGGGCCGGGACCGGGGTCAGCCAGGGCGGCGACCTTACCAGCTTCGGACCGGTCGCCGCGGTGCCGAGCAAGGTGTCCAGGTCCACGGCGAGCTCGGCGGTCGTCCGGCAGCATCGCTCGAGAACCGTCACCAGGTTCCGCAGGTTCAGGTCCGGGCTGGCCCACAGGCGTGGCCACAATGCCGTCCTGCCTGGCTCAGCGAGATCCTTATAAGAGAAGATCAGGTTCTGGTCGTTGTTGAACTCGTTGAACAATCCTGGATCGGCGGCCAGGGCAAGCAGCGAGACATAGATGACGAGGGCCGGGAAAGTATCCATGTACCGGCCCCAATAACCCCGGCGCGTGCGCTTCGGATGCTGGAAATGGCGGTGCCCGCGCTCCGCCGGCGCCGGCATGTGCGCGAGCGGCGGAATCCAGATGGCATCTAGGTCTACGAGCCGGAGATGCTGGCCGTCAGCCAGCAGGATGTTGTCCTGCTGGAGATCGCCGTGCGCGATACTCGCGCGTGACAACTCGGTAATCAGTGCGCGCCAGTCGGCGGCGAGCTGGGCCAGCCGTAGTGGCTCATGAAGGTTCTTCTCCACGAAAGTGAGCAGTGAAGGCCCGGGGACCCGTTCCATCGTGACGATCGGCCAGCGGGCCTCGGCGACATTGATGCCATCCTCGGTCCATTCCGCCGGGGTGATCGCCGCCACCGGATTGTCCGCCAGATACGCGCGCAGTGCCAAATACCGTTTGGCGCCGTCAGGCAGCGGCTCCTTGAGACAGCGGACCGCGACCGGACCTCTCACGGTGTCCGCGAAGAAGACCACCGCTCGCTGGCCTTCAATACTCTTCGGCCCGATACGGCCGGTCTTGAACTCGGCCGACTGCAACCAAGGGTTACGGAACGCCGACACTGGCGCCTGAATGGCCGTCGCATACTGGACTGATGTAGGCCAGGTCCGGGCGCTCACCGAAGGAGCCCAGCTAACGGACCGGCGGCTACCACCGCATCGTCGATAGGTTCAGACAGAGTCAATCGAAATGACCACCACAACACCCCCCCCACCCCGCCAGTACTAGATTTCCCTCCCCGGAAACCAACAAGACGCTCGCCGCAGAGCGTAGCAGAATAAGCCGCGCGTCGTAACTTGTGGGTGCCGGAACTATTTCACCTCATGCGACTGCGAATGCTCGTGGAACAGGCCGCCGAGCCGATCCCGCCGCAGAACACCTATACCGGTCATCTCCACAGCCGGATACGCTCCCCCGAGCGGATTTTGGTGCAGCGTCCGGTGCGTCCAGTGGCCGTTATAGTGATTCACATACCTACGCCCGCCGAGGCAGGCAGCATCGACCGGCGTCACGTGGACACGTTCGCTCACATCGTGCTGGGCGCCGCCAGCGAGGTGGCTCTGATTATCGCGCGAAGGACCCTGCCGCCGCGCTCAGCGCTGCTGAGACCGCGGTTGCCGAGTTCCTAGAGCACCTGCTGAGAGACCGGCGGCACCCGAGTTAGCAAGACTAAGGCGTCAGCTGGCGGATCTATATAATGCACCAGACGCGGCAATTGTTCCCGTTTGTCCGTTAGCGCGTAGCGATGGGCATGCTGCCAGGCATGTATGTCTGCGGACATGGTTACCGCCTGGACGACACCACCGCCGCATGCGCCGAGGAGCGTAACGCTGAGCCAGTTCATAACCCCCGAGCTTCCCTGAGTGTCATCCTCTGAAGATTATGAAGGCATGGGGTGCCTTAGGGGCGTTATTTGAACCCTTCTGTACGGACACTCGCCCTAGCCAAGGAAGTCTTCCATTTGCTTGTGCCAGCGTTCGTCGTCGCCGTCGATGCAGTGGGCATAGATCCGGTACAGCATCTCGACGCTGTGACCGGCCCACTCGGCCACCTGGGGACCGGGAGCGCCCGCGTTGATCCGCCAGGAGACTCCGGCGTGACGGAAGTCGTAGGGCCTGCTGGCCAGCGGGGAATTGACCTGAGCGGGCGTGAACGCCGCCGGGCGGGCCTTCCGCAGCACCTGCCAGAGGGTGGACGGCTGATAGATGCCGCCCCGGCAGGTACGGAACAGGCGGCCGTCCGGAGCCGTGCCGTACCGGTCGATGTGCTTGCGGAGCAGGGTAACCAGCTCGGGCGGGACCGGGACCCGGCGCACCGCGTTCTTCGGGCCGCCCTTGGGCTTGCGCGCCTCGTGGACTTTCGCCGTCGTCGGTCCACTCCCGCCCGGCCGCCGAGCTCACCTCACGGAACTCCAGCCGCCCCCAGCCCTCGTCGGGCAGGTGGCATTCATCCCGCAGCAGTGAGACCGCTTCGGATGGCCGCAGCATTCCGTAGTACATCCGACTCACTGACCTGCGGCTTCAGTCCCCCACGTCCTCTAGACCAGCCGAACTACGCGGAACGCGGGTCATCCGGGAAGCGGCGCGGGGTGAACGGGCAGTCGCCCTCCGGGTCACTGCAATGCAGCAGGACCCGGCGGCGCAGCCCGGGTGCTACTCAAGATCGCCTACCTGCTGACGTGCCGGGTACGGATCGTCGTCCCGCGGAATCCTCGCGGAGCGAAACACGCGATGGCCGCCTCGATGAGGTTTCGACGCATCTCCGAACTGTTGGCCTTTGGTGGGCGAAAATGATCTGGATAGCCAAAGATCTCTTCCGCAGGTCATCGGCGGCTGGCACGCTGGGCCGCGAGCGCCTCGAACGGTTCGAGGGCGGCTGGCTCTGCCATGGAGTCCTTGCTAGCCGCCTGGGTAGCGGACACTCCCATCAGGATGCGCTTGACAGGGACCTCAAGCTTCTTGCCCGACAGGGTCCGTGGAATAGTTTGGACTTCGATGGTTCGGTCGGGGACATGCCGGGGTGAGAGGTTCGTCCGCAATGCGCGATGGATCCTGTCTCGCAGGTCGTCGTCGAGCTTGGAGCCCTCGGCGGTCGTCACGAACAGCAACAGTTCTCCCGGACCTCCGTCGGGGTCGTCGAGGTGGATCACCAGGCTGTCGCTGATCTCGGGGAGAGCTTCGACGACGGCGTAGAAGTCGCTGGTGCCCAGGCGTACCCCGCCGCGATTGAGAGTCGAATCGGAGCGGCCGGTGATCACGCATGTCCCTCGGGCGGTAATGGTGATCCAGTCCCCGTGGTCCCACACCCCGGGAAATGTCTCGAAGTAGGCGGCCCGATACCGGGAGCCGTCGGTGTCGCCCCACAGACCGACGGGCATCGACGGCATGGGGGCGGTGACGACGAGACTGCCCTGCTTGTCGATGACAGGCTGGCCGTGCTCATCGTACGCCTCGACCCTGGCCCCTAGACAGCGGCAGGTGATCTCACCGGCGAAGACGGGGAGGACGGGGGCGCCACCGACGAACGCGGTGCAGACATCGGTTCCCCCGCTTACCGAGGCAAGTACGACGTCGGATTTGACGCGGTCGTAAACCCACCGGAAACCGTGGGCGGGCAGAGGTGTCCCGGTGGATCCCACCTCACGCACCGCCGAGAGGTCGACATCCTTGGCTGGATCGAGCCCGGCTTTCTCGCAGGCGAGTAGGAAGGGAGCGCTGGTCCCAAAGTGGGTGATGCGGTGTTCGGCGGCCAATCGCCACAGCACCCCGAGATCGGGATGGCCCGGATCGCCGTCGAAGAGCACGATCGACGCGCCGACGAGGAGACCTGACACCACGTAGTTCCACATCATCCACCCGGTGGTCGAAAACCAGAAGAAGCGGTCGCCAGGGCCCATGTCGTGCTGCAATGCCAACATCTTCAGGTGTTCGAGCAGGATGCCGCCGTGGCCGTGGACAATCGGTTTGGGCAGACCGGTGGTTCCCGACGAGAAGAGAATGTAGAGCGGGTGGCCGAACGGGACCGGCTCGACTGCCGTCGATCCCGGCCCGGCGGTCAGCTCGTCCCAGGTGACGGCGCCGGGTACCGACGTCACGTGGTCAGCTAGATAGGGGACAACCACAGTGGCCCCGAGCCCGGGCAATGCCGCTCGCAACGCCGCCACTTCCTCGGTCCGGTCGATGCCCCGGCCCCGGTGGCGGTAGCCATCGACGGTCAACAACACTCGGGGCTCGATTTGCGCGAAGCGGTCGATGACGCCCTTAGCTCCGAACTCGGGCGGACACGAGGACCACACGGCACCGAGGCTGGCGGTGGCCAGGAACGCGATCAGAGTCTCGGCGACGTTGGGGAGGTAGGCGGCCACCCGGTCGCCCCTGCCGACGCCCAAATCGGCCAGTCCCGCTCTGGCTCTTGCCACTAGATCGCGCAACTCGCTCCCTGACAGGATGACCGTCGCGTCACGGGTCTGGGATACCGAGATAACGGCAACGTCGTCCGGCGCCGCGCCAAGTGCGTGCTCGGCGTAGTTCACGGTGGCTCCCGGGCACCAAACCGTCCCCGGCATCTCCTGCCCGGCGAGGATTCGTTCCGGGGGCCGGTGCCAGGTGACACTCAGGAAGGAGCAGATCGAGGACCAGAATCCCTCAAGGTCGTCCACCGACCATGCCCAGGCGTCGTGGTAACCGTCGAAACGCAGCTGGCGTTCCGTCTCCAACCACCACAGCCACGCACCAAACCGCGAGCGCTGCAATGCATCCGGAGGGGGCGTCCAAAGGATGTCGGGGATAGTCATCGATACCTGTCTTTCACTGTGCGGTTCAGTCCAGTTTCGCCAGCTGCGACAGCACCGTCTCCGGTACCGCGTCGGCGGGGATCTCGGCGAATAGCAGGTCGCCCGAGGGCGCGCTCGCTGCGTCGGACAGCCAGTAGTCCTGCGGTACCACGGTCGCGGTGACTGTGGACCCGAGGATGTCTATCCTGTCGAGCGTGCGTCGCGCGAGCGCCCACCGATAATGGTCGGCGACGTTCGAGACCGGGGTGTAGGCCGAGCTGTCCACCAGCGGCAGTTCGCCCGTCCCCGTCCAGCGTTCGTCGAGGAGCAGCATCGACACCGGCAGCATCGACAGTCGCCGCAGCCAGTCGGCGACGTACATCGCCGCGTTTTCCGCGTCGTCGACAGAGAGGTCGGCCACGCTGCTGGCGCCGCTGAACTGGTGGGTGAGCGCCAGCCAGAGCATGGGTGAGGGGATCTGCAGCACCAGCGGGGCGGCTGATGTCTGGGACACCACGCTGGCCAGCTCGAGGGCTGCGCCCGCCGTCTTCTCGTCGGCTAGGAGGGTCTTGAGGGCGTATCCCGTGCGCGACCGCGCCGAGAGGGATGACTTCAGCGCGTCGTTGGTGGCCACGGCGTGGTCGTACAGCGCGCCCAGGTCGAGCAGGGTCGCATCCGGCTTCAACAGACCCTGAGCCTGCCTGAGGAACTGGGAGTAGGCGATCGGGTCGGCCCACGGGACCGGCTGACCTCGCAGAATGACGGCCTGCGCGTACTGCTGGTGGTCAATGACGGCCGCAGTGCCGCGGCCCGACGGCGGCGCGGAGACGATCGAGGCGAGGGCCATGGCCATGGGGGCTCCTGGGACGTGAGACTAGACTGGGATGTAGAGGGGGGCCGCCTGGCGGGGGCGCCCGCCACCCCAGGCTCAGTGCGGGCCTGGGACGTCAGCGCCGTATGGCGGGTCAGGACTTGCGGTGGACGTGCTCGCCCTGCTTTTCCTCGAGCTCGCGGACCCGCGCCTCAAGCTTGGCGACTTTCAGGTCCCGGCGGTCCGGGAGCATGATGATCGGCATCTGCGAGACTGGGGCGGTGACCCGCTTGCCCCCGTCGATGTCGAACACGGTCGCGGTGAGCTCGTCGGTGTCGTCGCCCCAGGAACCGTAGTACAGAAGATCTTTGGGTGGCTCCGGAGTGACGAACTCCTTAACGAACTCAGCGTACGGCTTGCCGCGCGCGAGCCTGGCCTGGCGGGCCTGTGAGCGCAGCTCCTTGGTGCGCTCGACGTCCAGGACGAACGACTTGGGGTCGTAAACGACGGCGAAGACCTCCCGGGCCACCTTGTCGCTGATCCGGTTGAGCTCAACGTCCTTGACCACGGCATGCGGGTCGCGTTCGAGGACGTCGCCGTAGCCGCCACCGGCTCCCTGGCTCATCATGTACATCTCGCCGTCTTGGGCGACGTCGAACTGCAGCCCCATGTGGCCGGTCATGTACTTGCCCCCCTCGAAGGGCTGGTCATTCATGACCTTCTCCATCGACAGGTCGAACCGGCTGGGGTCCTTGCGGAGCGCGTCGTAGACGTTGACGCCCTTGACCCGGGCCAGCGGGTAGGTACCGCAACCATAGCCTCCGAACATGCCGTAGACGGAGGAGAACTTCGCGCCAGAGGTGACGGTCATGAAGCCCCACAGGGGGGTTCCCTCGCTGGCGACGATCATCTCGTAGCCCATACCTCCGGTGTACTTGCCGAATCCCATGTTGTCCCGGACCAGGCGCTTGGAGACAAGCTGCATGAAGGGCACCTCCTCCTCCATGACCTCCTGCTCGGCGGTGTCCGCCATGGCGCAGAACAGCGGGGAGACCGCGTCCTCGCCATCCAGGAACGCCTTGGCGCCACCCGGCATACCGTTCAGGTCCGCACACAGGTTGCCCACCTGGTCACCGTGCTGCGTGACGCCACCCCACAGGAAGGTGTTGATCTGGTTGAACCATGGCGCGATGACGTTGGAGAACTTCTCCGGGTTGGCGAACTGCAGCTTGGCCCAGGACGACTGCAAGGCGGAGAATCCCCTGAAGGAGGCTTGCAACGACTGGCCCATCGGGGCGTCGTAACCGGCGTCGGCCCACGTGTGCTCGTCGGAGATAATCTCGATCGGACTCATGGCCGATGTACACCGCGGCAGGTCCGGCCACCAGAACCCCAGGATCGCCTGCATCATCATCGACTTGGTCGAGCACAGCGGTGAGTTGAAGGCGCGGTTGAGGATCTCAGGACCGGTGCCGCGCAGGTCGACGGTCATCTTGTCGCCCTTGACGGTCACCTTGCAGGAGAACTTGGTCAGGATGTTCTCCTTGAGCGTTGAGTCCATGAACTGGTTGAAGCGCACGGTACCGTCGGGGAGCTCCTTGATCCGGCGGCGGACCTCTTCCTCGACATTCTCGACGGTGATGCGCAGGCCTGCTATGAAGGCGTCCACGCCGACTTCATCGATGACCTTGTCGACGCGCTCCATGATCCGCTGGACGGCGCCGATCTTGACCTTGAGGTCGGCTAGCTGCAGCTTGGGGTCACGCACCGAGTGCTGCAGGAAGGTGACCAGGTCGCGACGCAGCTCGCCTCTCTCCACGATCTTGAACGGGCTCATCCTGAGCCCGTCGTCGAAGGGTGTCTCGGAGCCGGAGGGCATGCCACCGGGCTCGCAGGCGCCGTTCTCCCCTTCGTGGATGGTGGCGGCGACCCAGCCGATGATCTGATCGTCGCGGATGATCGGCGTGATCATCGACTGGTCGGTGTTGTGGATGTTGCCGAAGCGGGCATCGTTGTGGATGAAGCCGTCACCGGGGTGGATGCCCACTGTCGGCTCGTTCTTCCAGTACTTCATGATGTACCGGATAGGGTGGTGCAGGATGGCCGAGAAGGCGATCACTCCGCGGCAGGACAGGTAGGTTACGTCGCCCGATGCCGTGTAGATGGCGGCGGTCACGTCACCCCACTTGGCACCGGGTGCAGCGCCCATCGCCTCGCACATCTCATAGCCCTCGTCGAGGGCACCCTCGAGACGCTTGCGGATGCGGTCGACCTGCAGCGCGTCGAGGCCCTTGGCGATGCATCTGTCCTCGATCTGGGTCCGGCCGGCGATGCTGTGGCTGCGCATGATCGCGGGGTCGGGTCCCAGAAAGATCGTGGTCTCGTCCATGAACTGGTCGACCCACTCTTGCTCCTGAGCTGTCAGCTCGGTGCTCGGTTGCTCGTGAATTGCGGCCATTTCGCTATCCTCTTGGTCGTAGGGATTAGTCGCGCAAGAACCACACGGCGCCCTGCTGCGTGGGCTCGAGGCGCCAGCCGGGCTCGACGAGGTAGGTGGTGTTCTCGGTGATGACGATGGCTGGGCCGAGGATCTTGCGCTGGTTGGTCAGCGCCGTGGCGTCGTAGATCGGCGTGTTGACCTCGGTGTCGAGCCCGACGAGGTGGATGTCCCGGTGGCCCACTGGGGTGGGCATGGTCCGCGTGCCCTCGTGGTGGAGGGACTCGAACTTGACCACGTCGCCGTCGACGGACGAGGCCACGCGGATGGTCTGGACGCGGATGCCGGCCTCGGGGGCCGCCGAGCCCTCGCCGTAGCGCTGTCCGTAGAGGTCGGAAAAGGTGCGGATCATGTGCAGGACGTCACCCACCCCGTGGATCCGGTTCAGGTCGAAGGCCACGGCCGTCGTGACGAGCTGGTTTCCGTAGCGCATGTCCATCTCGAGGCGATACTGCACCTCTTCGGGGTTGAACCCCTGGCGAACCAGATCCTCTCGGCCGAGGGCCTCGAGCTCCTCCACGATGGTGTTGAACTCGTCGTAGCTGTCGTACAGCGCACGGGTGGTCGCGTTGTACATCACGACGTGCGCGCCCCGCTCGTGGAAGTGCAGCTGTTTCATGTTGCCCGCGCCCAAGGCGGAGAATACCGATGCGAACGGCGGTGTGAGGATCCTTTTGATACCGGCGTAGTTCGCCATGCCACAGGCGTGCAACGGTCCGTTGCCGCCATAGGCGAGCATGGTGAAGTCCTCCGGGAGGTAGCCACGCACGCGCAGCTCCTTGGCCATACCGATGGCCATCTGCTCGTCGACGCCGCGCTTGATCTCCTTGGCGACCTGGATGACGTCCATGTCCAGCTCGTCACAGAGTGTCTCCTCGATCGCGAAAATGGACCGTCTCGGGTTGAGCTTGATGACCCCATTGGCGTAGTTGTCCGGGTCGAGGTAGCCCAGCAGAAGATCGGCATCGGTGACCGTTGCCCGCAGGCCGCCTCGGTCGTAGCAGGCCGGGCCGGGATCGGAGCCCGCCGACTCCGGGCCGAGCCTGACGCCCTTGTGGATCCGGTCGTAGGACGCGATGGAGCCACCCCCTGCGCCCAGGGTGACCAGGTGGATCATCGGCACCGACACCAGCCAGCGGCCGATCGTGGGCTGGAAGTCGTAGTGCTTGACCCCACCCACTGGGACGAGGCCGATGTCGAAGGAGGTGCCACCCATGTCCGTCGAGATGACGTGACCGATTCCGGTCTCGCTGGCCAGGTGCTCGGCCGCGCCGATACCGGCGATCGGCCCGGAATGGATCGTCTGCAACGCATCCGTGGAGTTCATCCGCGCCATGCCACCGGTGTTGTGGATGACCAGCATCGGCTTGTCATAGCCGGAGTCGCGCAGGTTGTTCGCGAGCTGGCTCAGCGCGTGGAACATGATCTCGTGCAGGAAGGCGTCCACGATGGTGGAGGTGGCCCGGACGTACTCACCCTTACGACCCGACACCTGGTGGCCGAGCAGCACGGGGATGGCGCCGAGCTCGTGCGCCGGGTACTCCTCCAGGATGATCTCTTGGATCCGCAGTTCGTGGTCGGGGTTCTCGGTCGCGTTGGTGAGCGAGACGACCAGCGCCTCGGCCCCGGCGTCGACGAGCTCGCGGACCATGTTGCGCACATCCTGGTCCTGGAGCGGGACGACGACCTTGCCTGCGGAGTTGACCCGCTCCTTGACGGAGCGGATGAGCTGGCGTGGGACCAGCGGCTCCGGCCGCTCGGCCGCTGCCAGGTTCTGCTGCATCGAGGTGTCCAGGCCTTCGCCATAACCCCGGCCGCGCGACAGCGGGATGGTGTCCTCAAAGCCGTGGGTCACGATGGCAGCGACCCTGGGGCCCTTCAGCTCGATGAGGGCGTTGGTGCCCAACGTGGTCGCGTACCGGACGGAGTCGACTTGGGAGAGGACTTGGCCGCGGTCCAGTCCGGCGCGGCTGCAGGCCAGGTCGAGGGCCTCGTTGAACCCGAGCGCCAGGTTGTGGTGGGTGGTCAAGGCCTTGGCCTCGATGCACTGCCCGTCCCAGACGAAGAAGCAGTCAGTGAAGGTGCCGCCGATGTCGACGGAGATGCGCTTCATGGTGGTGGTGATCTCCTTCCTGGCTCAGGGGTTAGCGGGCGTGGGCGTCGGAGTGCGTGTGCCGCTGGACGTCGGCACCGGGGCCGTAGGTGATAGAGGCCACCGGGTCGGTGCCGCGCTCCTGCCACTGGGCGCGCAGGGCGTCGACGTCCCAGAGCATGTCGACGGTGGGCGGGTGGCCCGGCGGGACGTACTCGGTCTCGATCTGGGTGGCGCAGCCCGGGCAGTAGAACTCGAGGATGCGGCAGTAGCTGGGGTCCGGGGAGAAGGTGAACTCATACCTGTCCGGGTCGATGATCGGTTGGTGGATCTCCCGGGGGTCACGGTCGTAGACCAGCGTGCCCTGCTTGTAGTTGCCGCGGGCGTCGCCGAGGTCGTGGTCACACACCCGGCACACCCACCGTTCTGTATCCAGGTCGATGAACAGGTACTCGGTCATCGGGACTCGCATGGTCGTTTTCGCCTTTCGTGAGCTGAGCGGGCCGGTGGTCAGTGGGTGTCGGTGAGCATGAGGTCGCCGGCGGCGGTGACCTCGAGCTTCCAGCCGTCTAGCACGCGGGCGGTGAAGAAGGGTCCCTCGACGATGGCCGGACCCAGAGCGGTCGCACCAGGCTGCTGGTCCAGGAGTGAGTAGACCGGGACCTCGTCGACCTGGGCGGCACTCGAACGCACCTGACGGGTACCCGAGGCCACTGCCGCGTGGGGGGTGAGCGACGTGTTACCGGCCAGGCTCGCGTGCGGCAGTTCGAACGTCACGTCGAGCTTCATCGAGGCCGGCTGACCGGCGCCCAGGGCGGGAGCGTCGCCATACGCGTAAGGGGTCTCGGACACCAGCGTGCCGTCCGCCTCCTCCACGACCAGGCTCCATTGCATCGCGCACGCTGCGAGCTCATGGCCCTCCTGGAACATGTCACGCTGCGCACGCGCGGCCAGCAAGTCGTGCACCGACTTGGCCGCCTCGGTCGAGGGCTCGGAGAGGCCGACCTCGTAACTCTGACCGAGGTCGGAGAAGCTGATCCCGAAGGCCGAGAAGACGGCCGCGAGCTTCGGGACGAGCACGGTCTTGACGTTGGTCAGACGCGCAGCACCGCAGGCGCTCATGGGCCCGGCGCCGCCGAAGGCTGCGATCGTCGTGTCGGCAGGGTCGGAGATGACGTCGGCGAACGACTCAGCCAGGATGGCGAAGTAGGCCGCCTCCATCTGGACGAGGGCCTCCTCGAGGCTGACGCCCAGCGGTTGGGCCACCGTCGCGAGGATGGCGGCCTTCGAGCGTTCCCCGTCGAGGGTGAAGCCGCCGTCGAGGTAGGTCGTCGGGTCGAGGACGCCCAGCAGAAGGTTGACGTCGGTGATCGTGGCGCTCTTGCCACCGAAGCCGAAGCAGGCCGGCCCGGGTGCGGCGCCGACGCTTTCGGGACCGACGGTGATCGCGCCTTCATTGACCGTGATGATCGAGCTGCCGGCGACACCGACGGAGTACACGTTACTCATGGGAAACGAGATCGGAACGCCCATGATCGACCCGCGGCGGTCATGCACGATCTGAGCGTCCTTGACCAAACCGACGTCGGTCGATGTGCCGCCCACGTCGATCATCAGCACGTGCTTCAGGTCGTAGGCCCTGGCCAGAGCGCGCGTGGCCTCCAACCCACCTCGCGGCCCGGAGGAGTACG
>Ga0116134_1000761_pt1 | contig 16505 bp, 15 predicted proteins | sample June2015DPH_19_5_FD_89737 | JGI IMG/M metagenome (GOLD analysis project Ga0116134, IMG submission 89737) | Peatland microbial communities from SPRUCE experiment site at the Marcell Experimental Forest, Minnesota, USA - June2015DPH_19_40 | ecosystem: Environmental > Terrestrial > Soil > Wetlands... | reverse complement strand
TTTATTTGCTTTCATAATTCTTTGTCGTGGTTTGTTTTTCAATTTCGCCGCGCCATGATGACGCGGTTCACTACCTGTCAGACGCCCATCATAACAAGAGGTTACAATCCGCGCAACACTTTCGCCGCCGCATGGACCGTCTTTTCAATGTCCGTTTTACTGTGCGCCGTGGAAATAAAACCCGCCTCGAATTGCGATGGCGCCAGGTAAATTCCCTCCGCGAGCATTCCGTGGAAATACTTTTTGAACCGCTCGCGGTCGCTCCTCATCGCGTCGGCAACGTTCCACACCGGCCCGCCCGTGAAATAGGCACAGAACATCGAGCCGCAGCGGTTGAACGTCACGGGCACGTCCGCCGATTTTGCGGCGTCTTTCATCCCGGCTTCGAGTTGTCGGCCCAGGGTTTCGAGCCGGGCATAGGCATCTTTTCCGGAGGGCGGAGTTCCACGGCGCCCTGACTTGATTTCGGATTTCTTTCCAGGGGCTTGCGGAGTTCGCCCCTCCGACAGCAATTCGAGCGCCGCAATGCCCGCTGCCATCGCCAGCGGATTGCCGCTCAACGTGCCCGCCTGGTAAACCGGCCCCAGCGGCGCGAGCAAATCCATGATGTCCACCCGCCCGCCGAACGCGCCGACGGGCAGCCCGCCCCCGATGATTTTGCCGAGACACGTCAAATCCGGCTTGATGCCGAACCGCTCCTGCGCGCCGCCGGGCGCGAGCCGGAAGCCGGTCATCACTTCGTCGAAAATCAGCAACGCACCGTTTGCCTTTGTGACCGCGCGCAAAAATTCCAGATAACCCGGCTTCGGCAGATACAATCCGGCATTGCCCGGCACCGGCTCGACGATGATGCCGGCGATTTCATTTTTGTTCGCGGCGAACGCGGCCTTGACGGCGTCCGCGTCGTTGAACGGCAGAACGATGGTATGCCGGGTGAACGCGGCGGGCACCCCGGCGCTGTCGGGATGACCGAACGTGAGTGCGCCGGAACCGGCCTTGACGAGCAGTGAATCCGCGTGGCCGTGATAGCACCCGTCGAATTTGATGATTTTGTCGCGCTTCGTGAACCCGCGTGCGAGACGAATCGCGCTCATGCACGCTTCGGTTCCCGAATTGCACAGGCGCACCTTTTGCACGCTGGGCACGAGTGAACAGATCAACTTTGCCATCGTCACTTCAAGCGGATTCGGAATGCCGAAGCTCGTGCCATGATCGGCGGCAGCTTTGACGGCGGAAATAATTTTCGGATGCGCGTGGCCGAGAATGGCCGGCCCCCAGGTACAGACGTAATCAATCAACTCGTTGCCGTCCACGTCCCAGACGCGCGCGCCTTTGGCCTGGTTGACAAAGAACGGCTGGCCGCCGACCGCGCGAAACGCGCGCACCGGCGAGTTCACGCCGCCGGGAATGTATTTCAACGCCTCGGCAAAAAACTTTTCAGATTGAGTGCGATTCATGAGCACAAATTAACCGTCCAGACGCAAAGACACAAAGAAGAAGAATTTCATTGGGGATTTGGCAGACGACCGTGCTGGCGGCACTGCTTCTCCAACAGGATTTCGGCCACAAGTTGCGGGCAGCCTATGGAGCAGATGTTGCATCAACTGTTTTACCGGAGGAGTAAAGGCTCAACAATTTCTCATTCTTCGCAGCAATTTCTTTTTGGCTGGTTATCCATGCGAGAGCCCGCGCGGTTTGTGCCATTTCGACCGCATTGGAAAACTCGCCGGCTTCGGCGTATGCAGCGGCCAGTGTCCCGATGAAGAGGGGGATTCTACGGTCGGTCAATTCAACGGCCTTGGTCGCAAGCTGCACGGCTTCTTCGCCATTACGCAATTCGGATCTGCTGGCAGTCGCCAGCATCCAAGCGAGATTGTTTAATACGACAGGGTTGTTAGAATCCACATCAAGGGCAATGCGGTAGTGTTGGATCGCCTCTTCGATCTTTCCTTCGTTTTCATACCGGACGGCCAGTTGAACTTGCGTCATTGCCTCCGAATTTACTGGAAAGCTTAGATTACCTTTGATTGTCGCGTGCCCGTGCGCAAGACTGGGCACATCCCCGGCCTGCACCTCCCGCAGGTTGGCGGGTTGCGAATTCCATTGGACTCGGCAAAACACCTTTACAACACAATACCATTGGTTGGGCAATTTCCCAAAGTTAAAAGGAACGGGACCCCAATTTGCACCATAGAATCCTGCAGCTCCGTTTTCTGTGCCGCCCATCAGATTCATCCATGAAGATGGCGCGTATTGTAAGGCTTCAACCCATCCCACACTATCTGGTGGAAGCGGAGTATAAGTACCGGTTTCCGGTACAATGACAGTATCACCCGGTTGAAGCAATGACCGTTCGACATCTATTGGCAGACCGCCGAGTTTTTCCATGTAGTATTGTAACGCATGCCCTTCAAACCATAGTTGGTGGCTTGTGGATTTATATTTTAAAGTGATTTGTTCCGCAGCTGTTCTGTCCGAGTTGGCCAACTGGTAGTCAGCTATTACAATGCTCAATGTAATGGCCGCTGCTGGAATTAGCGGCCACAGTAACCAACCATCCGCCACAGAGTTTCCTCGTGCCGCCTCCAATCGTCGCACGAGGAGAATCGCCGCCGCCGGAACGATAAGAAGAAGACTCCGGGCGTTGACCGCAAAGTTCAGCACGATTGCAGAAAAGAGTCCGCCGATAATCCAGAGAGCAAGCATCACGGAATTTATGTCTCGCTCATGCCAGGCTTCCGCTGCAGTAAGAAGCAACAGGTGCAAGCCACCCGCAGTCAGTAATGCCACCTGTAGCAGGTAGTACCAGTGTTTGAACATTTCGGGATCTCCAAGACTTGCACTATTTATCAGCCCCAAGTTGTCCCATAACGGAAACATGGCCAGCCATATTCCTAGAATTACGACGCCACCCGCCAACAACGTCTTTGGCCGCCATAATAATGGTGCAAAGAACAGCAGCGGCAACAGGCAACCACCGGTAAAGGCCAGACCGATGATTCCTCTGGCTTCCCAATCGCCAGGGAACTCACGGCTATGGTGTGTGTGACCTACCGCGGCAGAAAACAGCCCCGTTCCATACATTTTGGCCGTCATCCACTCGTAGCCTGCCACCATAATCAACGGCACTGCCACCCCCAACCACCACCACCCCAACTTGCGGGTTCGAAGAATACTCAAGATGGGCAGCAGGGGCAGCAGGGTCACGGCGCTGTATTTGGTCAGCACGGCCAAACCGGCAAACACGCCTGCTCCCAGAAATCGCCACCGGCTTTGCCCGCTTGCCAGGGCACGCTCCCAAAGCACGAGCGCCCAAATCCAGAATGTCAACATGAGTACATCGCACATCAACGTCGAGCTTGAAACCAGGAATGCCGGAGTGAACATCGCGATCACGGTGGCCAGCAACGGCCGGTCACACCACATTTGAGCAAGGGAGTAAATGCCCATGGCGGCCATGAAAGCGATTGCCAGACCGGCAAGGTGCAGGACGATTTCGCTCCAACCAAACAAAGAGGCCACCCCCGCCAAGAAATAGGACATCACCGGTGGATTCCAGTTTGCCTTCCACATGGGTATCGCTGAAAACCACTCATTCACCTCGAAGCCAAAGAAGTCAACCGGATGCTTCTGTATCCATTCCGCCGCCCAAACGAAGAGCGCGTCATCCGTATGGATGGCCTTGTTGATAAACGGGCCAAGACACACAACCAGGATGAACCCAATCACGACGCGGGGATGCGCTGAAATCCAGGATTTCTTCAAATTCACAGGTTGTGATTCAGTGTCCATCAAACACCAGAAACGCTACTGGTCTGTCAGATGACAAGCAATCTTTGAAAGGTTGGGAGGCAAAACCAACACGAATCCAGCGTGGCCCTTTTATCCACGTTGTCTCTCGTGCGCCGCTTTTACCGGCTTGTTCCTCCTGAAAATGGAACTACGGCTTTGAGAAAAAAGTTTCCCGCAACGAGCCTTTTAACCAACGGATAACTGGAGCTGGAGCGGCGAGCACTTTTGCGCGCACCGGTGAGTTCACACCGCCGGGAATGTATTTCAACGCCCCGGCAAAAAGCTGGCCGGATTTGGCACGCGACAACATGATTAAATAATTGTTGGAAGTCGGGGGCGATGGGTCGAGTTCAAAATGCTTTGACCGATCTTATAAAGATTAAGATTATTAGCAAGGTCGTTAAAAATTGGGTTATGAAATTCAGAAAAGTACTCGCCACGTTGCTGATTTTTATCGGGTTATTTCCATTTGCCCCATCCTCTTTTGGCTTCGCGTTGTTGGGGCCTTTTGCGCCGTGGATGGAAGAGACAAACGGCCTGCGGCAACCGGGGGACATTGGCGGGCCGATGGATATCGGGAGCGGATATCGTTGGAATGTGCCCGTTGTGACTTACGGTTTTGACCAATCCTTCCTGGATTATTTCGGAACTAACGGTGTTGCCGCAGTGGAAGGTGCGATTCAAATTCTCAACGACCTCTCCTCAGCCTCCGACATCGTCTTGACTAATTATCCATTCGATTCGCAACATATCAATGACGTAGCCAAGACTCAAGGTCTTTACGACTTGAAGTCCGAAACGCTTTCCTTGCTTTTGGAACAAATGGGTTTGGCGCAACCAACGCGGTATATTTATGTGATCCAACGTTGGGATCCCAGTTTGCTCAATTACTCCGATCTGCTATGGCCTTGGTATATTGAAGAAACAAATGACGTAGTTTTTTATTTTATAGCCCGACTTAACTTTGATCCCCTAACACTTGTACCTACTGCATATGTAAATGGTACTTTATATTCAGCATTTGTAGAAACGAATCCTTCTCTTGGAGTGAACTTTACCGTCCCTTATGCAGTTAATCCATTTGCCTCAACCTACACTGCTGTTGCCGACCTTCTCCTAAATCCGGGCGAATTATATACGGGGTTGACCGAGGATGATGTTGGCGGGTTACGGTATCTTCTCAGCGCGGATAACGTAAATTATGAAAGACTGCTGCCGGATGTCCGCACTTTTGGCCCTCATAGAGGTGGAGTCGGAAATGGAGCCTGGCGGCCGGGCGTGGAAAAAATTACCTTCGTGCCGCATCCGTTCAACCCACGCCACGGTCAATTTCTCCCAATGGTAAACCGATTCACCGACACTTACATCGTGAATGGGAAAACCCAGAGCCAACTCGCTATAAGGGTTATAAATCAGCCGGATTTCCTTTTCTGCGCCGCCGACACCGGAGCAAACAACCCGTTCACCCCTTGGGTCGTTCGCACCGGGACAACCAATTGGTTGAACAACGCCGCTTTGAATGGAAACACCAATGGGGAAGGACCGGGAGTCATTCAACCGCCAATCAAAATAACTTTTCAAAAGCTCGGGCCGATAGTCATAACAGCGGACACTGCATACCCTTACGTTCAACCCAACACATATGATCAAAGCTGGGGATCATTTGATGATTCGACTAATTTGCCCATTGTGTATCCCCCCAACACTCAACCAAACAACCGGCAAATGACCATTCGACTCCGCTTTTGGGTCCCTAGCTCTACGTATACCATCGGCTATGGCTATAACTAAGGTTTGCGCCCCAAGCCCAAAGCGTGCCATCCGATTTAACCGCCAGACAATGAGAATCGCCCACGGCGACATCCACCCAATCAGTATCCCGGCCAATGCGACGCAGGGAAACTGTGTTTTGGATGTTGGTCAAACCCAAAACCGGCCAGCCCAGCCGTTCTTCGCCCCAACTCCACAGGCTGCCATCGGAAGCCAAAATAATTCCATTGTGACTATAACCGTAAACCACCACTGGCTTAACATTGCCAGTGGGCAAATTCAGCCTGCCAGTTTGGGCCGGAGGGGTGTGTCGAAAATGATTCGTCACCGTAATAGTGCTGATCGTCGCCAGTATAATTGCAGTGCTTGTGACGACTGTCGTTTTAGCGTTTGTCCAGGCCATAATTTTCAATGCTCCTTTCACAAGGGTTAAGGTTGAACCGGTTGCCGCCGCGCCTTTGGCAACCGCCACGACCGTCACCGTTTTTGCCAAGGCAACGGGTGCGGCTTGAATGGAGTTGGCCGAGACCGCTCCGGCAATGACCGTGGCCGTCAGCGTCACGCCGCGTTTGGAAAAATAGTTCCGCAACTTCTCCACGGCGCGCGCGATCCGTTTTCTGGCAGCATCTTCATTCGCCCCCAAAGCAGCGCCGATTTCGGCGAGATTTTTGTTTTCAAAATAGCGCAGCAGCACAGCGTCGCGGTCTTTGCCGCCGAGTTTCGCCATCGCTTCGTCCAGCTGTGGGGCGATTTGCTTCCACTCAAAATTATCGTCGGCAGTCATTTCCATTTGAGCGGCTTGTTGTTCGCGCCATTGGCGGCGACGTTGAATTTTCAAGGCATCAGCGGCGGCAAATCGCGTGGTCCGGTAAAGCCAGCCGGTCAAAATCGTTTCCTTGCAAAGTGCGTGCGCTTTGCGCGCCAGAATGATGAACACGGCCTGCGTCACTTCCTCGGCCAGATGCGGATTGCGCACCTGCCGCACGGCGGCGGAATAAACGAGACCGAGATGGCGTTCCACGAGCGCGGCAAAGGCCGTCTCCGAGCCGTCCGCCGCGAACCGCTGCAAAAGTTCCAGGTCATCCATCACGCGAATCTATGTGTAAATGGACGCCAAAGGCAAAACCGGACATTTTATTTTTCGTGTTGGCGAATCGGCCTTACACCGGCAAACTGGCAATGTGAATTTCCGCAGCAAAATCATTGCGTGGGACAATTTGCCGGAGTGGCGAACAACCGTTCGCAAAGCCGGCAAAAAACTCGTCGTCACCAACGGCTGTTTCGACATCCTGCATCTGGGTCATGTGACCTACCTCGAATCGGCGCGCAATTTCGGTGATGCGCTGCTGGTCGGCGTCAACGGCGACGAAGCCACGCGGCAGTTGAAGGGGCCGGGCCGGCCGGTGAATGCCGCATCCGACCGTGCCGCCGTGCTTGCCGCACTGGCGAGCGTGGACGGGGTCTGCCTTTTTCCTGAAAAAGCGGCGACAAAATTCTTGTCGGCGGCAAGACCCGATATTTACATCAAGGGCGGCGATTACACCCTGGACACGTTGAATCAGGACGAACGGCGCGCAGTGGAGTCGGCGGGCGGGAAAATTGTGATCATTCCGTTTGTGCCGGGCAAATCCACAACGGCGTTGCTGGAAAAGATTTCGCGGCTGTGAAAATTCTGGTCATCACCATGGCGGGCATTGGCGACACGCTGCTTTCCACGCCGCTGATCCACGAGTTGCGCTCGAATTTTCCCGACGCAACGATTGACACGCTGGTGCGGTGGCCCGGCGCGAAGGACCTGCTCGAAAACAATCCCTATCTCAACCGTGTCATCCAGAAGGACCTCGTCCAATCCGGCAAGCCGGCGGCGCTGCGATATCTCTGGTCGCTGCGGCGGGAACACTACGACGTTTCGATCAACACGCATCCGCAAAGCCAGATTCTTTATCGCGTGGCAGCGCGCGTCGTCGGGGCACCGATGCGCATCAGCCACGAATATGAGTGTTTCGGCCCGCTGGACCGCTGGCTGGTCAACCACATCCTGCCGCAAGACTACACGCGGCACTCGATTGAAAACAATTTCGACGTGTTGCCGCTGCTTGGCGCGGCGAAAAAACTGCCGGCCCACGCGCTGGAACTGTTCCTGACGCCGGACGAGGAAAAATGGGCGGACGAATTCCTGGCCAAACACAGCCTGGCCGGGCGGAAAATCCTGGGGGTTCACATCGGTTCCGGCGGCACGAAAAATCTGCGGCTCAAGCGTTGGCCGCTGACCCATTACCTGGAATTGATCCGCCGGCTGAACCAGGAACGCCCGGATATTCACGTGCTGCTGTTTGGCGGGCCGGAGGAAACGAAGGCCCATGGGGAAATGCTGGCACAGGCGAACCGCGAGCTGACGTTCGAGGTTAAAACGCAGAATTTTCGGCAGACGGCGGCGTTGATGAAACGTTGCGGCGCATTTTTGAGCGTGGATACGGCCTTGATGCACCTGGCTGCCGCTGTGAAAGTGCCGAAACAAATCGTCATCGAAGCGCCGACGCTGAACGTGACCAACCATCCTTACGGCAATCCGTTCACACTGGTGAAAAATCCCGTCGTGAACGGGCGCAACCTGGATTACTACCGTTATGACAGTGGCGACATTAAAGGCACGCGCGAAGAATTGCTTGCGTGCATGGAGTCGGTGAAAGTTGAAGCCGTCTTTGCAACCGTGACGAGGCTGATTTGAGGCCTCTGAAAAACTCTCTTTCATCGTAGCGGCGGTCGGCAGACCGCCGCATTTCTCCAGCAAATTGAAGCGTTCGGCTCTCTGCCGGGAAGCCGCTCCGCGGGACCACGAAAGGCGGGTCGGCGGCTACAGGGAAAAGCCCGCTGCCTTCGCGTCAGCGGCGAACAACTTCACGGTATCCAGCGATAATTTTTTCAAGTCCGTTCCGGTCATCTTCATTGCCTTGGCCAGAATGTCGTGCGGCACGGTCACGATGGCGCAGCCGCAATCGTCCGCCTGAAAAATGTTCAGCACTTCGCGGACACTCGCCCAGAGCAATTCCGCCTGGGGCAGGCCGGCCAGGATTTTTTTGCCCGCGCGCATCTGCGGCATCGGGTCAACGCCGGTGTCCGCAATGCGGCCGGCAAACACGGACACGACCGCCGGCACCTTGGAATTCAGTGCTTTGGCAACACCGGTAACCTGCTCCAGGGTAAGAATCGCCGTGACGTTGAGTTTTACGCCTTCGCGTGCCAGTTCGCGGACGAGCGGCAGCGAAGATTCGTCGCGCGTGTTGGTAATGGGGATTTTGACGTAAACGTTTTTTGCCCAGCCGTTGATCTTGAGCGCCTGCCGCCGCATCTCTGAAAATTCATCGGAAAACACTTCGAGTGAAATCGGTTTCTCCGTGATGTGCTGCAAAATGTCGCGCGCGAACGCTTCAAAATCGGTGAGGCCGGCCTTGCGCATGAGCGTGGGATTGGTGGTCATGCCTTTGATGAGCGGATTGGCGTTCAGTTGCAGCATCCCCGCCTTGTCCGCACCGTCGGCGAAAATTTTTACCTTCAAATCTTTCAGCGCATTCATAATTCAAAGCTGTCCGTAAATTTTAATAATTCTTCAATTCGCGCAAGATAATGTCCGCAGCTTGGGCCAGATTGCCAGCCGAAAAGTGCGGTTTTTGCCGCAGTTCCTCCGCATAACCCCGATCAATGAAAATCGTCCGGCACCCGGCGGCATGGCCGCAATCAATGTCCCGCCAGCGGTCGCCCACCATCCAGCTTTGTGCGAGGTCAACGCCCAGTTTCCTCGCCGCCCGCAGCAACATGCCGGGCTTGGGCTTGCGGCAATCGCACTCCGACGCGCCCCGGCCCGGATGATAACAGACTTCCACGCGGTCAATGGGCAGTTGCCGGCACATTCCAGCGTGAATCGTCTCCACGATTTCCCTTTTTAACGTACCACGACCCACGTCCGGCTGGTTCGTCACCACCACGAGCAGGAAACCCGCCGCCTTGAGTTTCGCGCAGGCTGCCGGAACCTCGGGGAGAATTTCAAATTCGTCCAGATTCCGGGGAGGATACGGTTTGCACTCACGCTCCAACGCCCGGTTGATGACGCCGTCGCGGTCGAGGAAAACGGCTGGAACGAGTTTGTGGGTAGTGGCTGGCACGGGTCTGGATAAAATGACTAATGACTAAATCCTAATGACGAAAGAATGACGAATTCCCAATGTCAAATGGGCCGAGCTCGGTTTCATGACTTCCTCCAAATGGCAGCGAAGATAAGATGCCATTCCTTCGTCTCCAGCCAGAGTTTGCGGGCTTCAGTTTTGAGTTCCGGTTCGGCAGCGACAATCATGCGCAGCCAAAGCCTGGTTTCCCGCGCTTCTTTACGGCAGGTGCCAATTTTGTTTTTGAAATCTTTCTTTGAAACGGCGTCATCCGCTTCGCAATAATTTGCCCCCACGCTTGTTCCCGCGCGGACCAACTGGCTGATGAGCGGCGGGGTGACGGGGTTTTTCGCAATCGCTCGCGCAAAATGAATCACCGCTTCACCGAACTGCGCCGTTCGCTCTTCCAAATCAAAAGCGTGCCCATTACGCGGACTTTGATTGTCGGTGCCCATTTGGATTTGGCGATTATTTAGTCATTATGGTTTAGGTTTTAGTTATTTCGTCGATTCCCATTTGGTCTGGCCGACTTTGAGTTTGGGATGCGACACGAACAAATGCCAGATCACCGCCTGAAACGCTTCGCTGTGCGGCGTGACGTGAGCGGGGTTGACCGTCGGCACGATGACGCACGCCGTCGCTTCCTTCGCGGTGTAACCGCCGTCGCGTCCAACGATGCCGACAACCGAGGCCCCAACCTGCCGGGCGAGTTGAATGGCGCTGACCAGGTTGGGACTGACGTTTTTCTCTAAATTGCCACCGCCGACGGAAAAAATGAGCAGGCCGTCCTTCGCGTTCAGCCGGCTGCCTTTGAGCCACTCGGCGAAAATCGTGGCCCAGCCTTCGTCGTTGGTGCGGGCAGTCAGTTCAGAAACGTTGTCGGTGGGCGCATAAGCCTCGAATCCGCAGATTTTGCGGAAGTCGTTGACAGCGTGGCTGGCGTTGGCCGCGCTGCCGCCGACGCCGAGGATGAACAGCCGTCCGCCGCGCTCGCGTACGCGCGCCAGTTCAGCCACGGATTTCTCAATGGCGTCGGGGTTCAGTTGGGCGACGAGTTGCTGGACTTCGTCGAGGAATTGTTTGGCAAAGCTCATGGTTGTTGTTGGCTCAATAAAACACACGCAGCTTGAAAAATGAAGCCCTAATATGAAGCCCTAATGACTAAACCCGAATGACTAAAGAATCACCAAGCCCGAATGACTAATCAAATACGACGACCGTTTAGGGTTTTGTCATTCGTCATTCTTTCGTCATTAGGATTTAGACATTAGTCATTTCACCGGGGGGCCTTGAGCAAAGCCTCCAATTCCGCCAGACCTGCCGGCGAACCGATTTCGTAAAAGCGTTCGCGCACTTCGTAACCGGCGAGTTGTTTTTCGAGGACGAGTTTGGTCATGACTTCGGCCAGGTCGAACGGCTGGTCGGCGGAATACGAATCAAACACTGTCGCTTTGAACAGGCTCAGGCCGTAATCAATGTGCCGCATTTCCGGCGGGCGGTTCTTTTTGTCATAAACCGCGATTTCACCGTCGCGAAAAACGACGTTGCTGGTGTCGTAACGCCCCTCGTTACGATAGACCGTCATGCAGCCGAGCTTGCCGCTATGCCGGAAAAATTCCGCGATGGGACGGTATTCAACCGGCAAATACGAATCCCCGTAGAGCACAAAAAACTCATCGCCGAGCAGCGGCAGCGCGCGTTTGATGGCCCCCCCGGTGCCCAGCAGCTTCGGGCCATCCGCCTTCGCTGCGCTACGGCGTGACGAGTCGAACGAATAATCGAGCTGCACGCCGAACGCGCTGCCGTCGCCAAAATCGCGTTGAATCATTTCGCCGAGATAGCCGACGCACAGCACTGCGCGGCGGAGCCCGCGTGATTGAAGCAAATCGAGCTGGTGCGCCAGAAATGGTTTGCCCGCGACGGTCACGAGCGATTTGGGAATTTTTTCCGTGATGGGCCGCAATCGTGTGGCGAGTCCGCCCGCGAGAATGGCGACGGGAATGTCGAGCGGCGCGCTCACGAGATGACCAGTTTCGTGCCTTCGAAATCGAAACGAAAGCGGACTTCCTTGAGTCCGGCCTGCTGCATGGCGTGGCGGAGCCTGGCCCTGTCGTCGGCATAAAACATCAGAAAGCCGCCGCCGCCGGCACCGATGAGTTTGCCGCCGAGCGCGCCGCTGGCCATCGCGAGGTCATACCACTCGTTGATTTTCGGATTGGTCATCCCGCCGCTGCGCTGTTTTTTGCGCTGCCAATGCACATCCAGGAGCCGCGCAAACTCGGGCAACTCCCCGGCTTCCAACGCGCGCTGGCTTTGCAGGCCGAGGTCTTTGACGAAGTGCAGATTTTCAATCATCCCCGCGTCGGCTTGTTTCGATTTCTGGTCCTGCTCCTTCAGAATCGCCGACGCCGAACGCGAATAACCGGTGAAAAAGAGGAGCAAATTGTCCTGGAGGTTGTCGCGCGTTTCAGCGGAAAGTTTCAGCGGCCATGCCTCGACCTTGCCATCCGGCAGAAATTTGAAACAGGTGATGCCGCCGTATGCCGCGATGTATTGATCCTGTTTGCCGATGGGCTCCTTGAGCCGTCCCAATTCGATCTCACACGCCTGCTCGGCGAGTTCGGCGGGATGAATGAGATTTTTTTTATGCGCGTGCAAGGCTTTGAGCAGCGAGATCGTAAAGCTGCCGGATGAACCCAGACCCGTGCCTGCCGGAATATCGGCCATGGAGGCCAGTTCAAGTCCGTGGCCGTCCATGCCCAGCAGAGCGAATGCCTCCCGGAAAATCGGGTGCTTCAATTTCGTCGCGTCCGGCACACGCTCCAGTTCGGAATATTTGACGATGAGGTCGGGCACGAACGTTTCATGCACCGTGATGTAAACATATTTGTCAATTGCCGCGGCGATGAGAAATCCGCCGAAATTTTCGTAATACGACGGCAAATCCGTGCCCCCACCGCCGAGGGTGACGCGAAGAGGTGAACGCGCGATGATCATAAATCCGACCTTCCGCTTTTCTTATAAATTTCCTCGACAATTTGGAGTGCCGCGCGCGCTTCCGCAAGACCGGCGTCCGGCTTGCGTTTCAATTGAACATCCTTCTCAAACTCCGTCATCTCAATTCGCCACGATTCATCCGGGCCGGGAAATTCATACAGCTTCGTGTCTGGCGGCCCCATTTCCGGCTTCATCTGATAGTGATAAAGTTTCTCGACCCCGTAGCTGCCGCCCAACCCTTCGATGTGCAACTTCGTATTGCGCCCGTAGATCTCGAACGAAAAAAGATTCTTCCATTCGGTGCAACTGACGTGCAGCCATGCCGTCCGGCCTTTGGCCGTTTGCAAATTCAAAAAGGCATTGTCGTCCACCGGCATGTTCCAGAAATACGTCGTCGCCTGACCCTCCGCTTTTGTGAAGGGGCCGAGAAACCAGCCTGCCAGATCAATCAAATGAATCCCCTGGTCAATCAATTCGCCGCCGCCGGAAAGCTTCGGGTCAGCCCGCCATTCCTTGTCATAACCGATGCGCCCGCCATGGCCGTAACGCGCGCGAATAAACATCAATTCGCCCATCACGCCGGATCCAAAAATTTCCCGCGCCTTGATGAACGCCGGATGATAACGGTGATTGAAGCCGACGCGGACACAAACGCCGTGTTTCTCGGCGAGTACAATCAATTCGTCAATCTGTTTCACGGAAATACCGGCCGGTTTTTCAACGATGACGTGTTTGCCCGCGCGGATGGCGGCGGCGGCAACCCCGGCAAGTGCGGAATTGATGGTCGCCACGATCACGGCATCCACCTGCGGATCGGCGACGGCTGGTTTGAAATCAGCGACGGCGCGTCCGGTTTGCGCAAGTTTTACGAGTTCCTCGGCGCGCGACAAATTCGTGTCACAGGCCACGGCGAGTTTGGAGCCGGCGGGCAATCCGGCCAGCCGTTTTTTTCCAATCAATCCGCAACCCACAATTGCGTATTTCATTTATCGCCCCAGGTTTTGCCGCGATCTTTCGGCACAATGCGGCGCAGCGTGTAAATATCGCCGTCCAAATCGCCCTTGAGTTCGTGGAGTTTTTCCCACGGATCCCACTGGGCGCTGATGAGCTTGCCCGTAATCCCATCGCTTTGCGCGCTGGCAAGATAGACCGCGAGGTTCGCGCCAAGTTCAAGCGGCGTGGCGCCTTTATTTTTCCATTGCTTGTTTTTCTCGTAGAACGCCGCACCGACTTTTTCCGGACCGGCGGCCAGAACTTCGTCCACCAGCCGCGTCGCCAAAGCTCCGGGTGCAATGGCGTTCACGTCCACGCGAAAGGTTTTCAATTCCTCCGCCAATGTTTCCATGAGGCGGATCACAGCGGCCTTCGATGCGGCGTAAGCACTGATGTTCGGCAATGGATTCGTCGCGCCACCACCGGAAAGAATGACAATTTTGCCATGACCGCTTTTTTTGAAATGCGGAATGACCGCGCGGCACGGGAGCAACACCCCATAAAGATTGATGTCCAGCGCGCGACGCCATTCTTCGAGCGAAACGGATTCCGTCGCGCCCATCGGGCCGTAAATCCCGGCGTTCAATACCAGCGCGTGAAGCGATCCGAGTTCGCGCAACGCGAACGCGACGAGTTCGTTCACCTGGGTTTCGCTGGAAACGTCGCAAACTTTGGCCAGGACTTTTTGCGAAGGAAATTGTTTTGCCAGTTCGTCGCGCGTGGCGAGCAACTCCTTTTCCCCGCGCGCACAAAGGACGGCGTTCGCGCCTTCGGCCAGGAAACGCCCGGCGATGGCCTTGCCGAGTCCCTGGCTGCCGCCGGTGATGAGCGCATTGACGCCTTTAAGTTTCATATTCAAACACGACCAACGGAAAGATGTTCGACGGCGGGCAGGTTTTTCAATTCCTTTTCCAAAAAACGGTTGGCGTCCACAAAAATGCGCCGGCGCATGGCCGGGGCCATTTTCGCCCAATCCACCAGGCGGAATTCCGGCCATTCGGTGCAAACGACGGCGGCGTCCGCGCCATTCACTGCATCAGCGATCTGTGCCACCAGCCGCACCGGGGCGAGTTCGGTGGGCAACTGTTTCACCGCCGGATCGAAAGCGCGCACGCCTGCACCCGCCGCCAGCAGTTCCCGGCATAATTCCACCGCGGCGCTGCGGCGCAGGGTGTCGGTGTTGGTTGTGTAAGTCAGGCCCAGCACGGCGATGGTCTTGCCCCGCAAATTGCCGAGACGCGATTGCAGCCGCCGCAACATCCAGCCACGATGCAGATTGTTGCTCTGCGTGATGGCCGGAATGATGGAAATTTTTTCGTTTTTCGCGGCCGCCAGTCTGGTCAGCGTGACCACGTCACGCGCGAGCGTGCCGCCGGCAAACGGACCGCCGGGACCGAGATAAGCCTTTGGCCCGATGCGCGGTTCGCTCTTCAAACCGGCGGAAACCTCCCTGGCATCCGCTCCGACGTGTTCGCCCAATCGCGCAATCTCGTTGATGAACGTGATGGAAAGCGCGAGAAATGAATTCAGGGCGTGCTTCACCATCTCAGCCGACTCGGTGCGCATGAATAAAATTTGCGGCGTGAACGGTGTGAACAGTTTTTCGAGCAGCGCTTTTTCCGCGTCGTCACGGATGCCGACGATAACGCGCCCGGCTTTTTCAAACGCGTCAATCGCCCTGCCCAGCCGCAGATTTTCGGGCGAGCAGGCGAAATGAAATTGCGGAAATTCGGCTTCCAGCTCGCGGCAGGTGCCGACGGGCAGTTGGGCGGAAATCAATACCAGCGCGCCCTTGGGCAAATGCGGCAGCGCGCGGCGGAGATTGGCGAGAACGAATTCCACATCCGATTCGTCGTTTTCATTGACCGGCGTGTCGTAGCAAAGCCAGAGCACGTCGGCGCGGGCGCACGCGATTTTGGGATCGGTGGTGAACGAAAGTTTCTTTGCGGCAAGACCGGCCGCGATGAGTTCATTCAGCCCCGGCTCGAAAAGCGGAGCCTGGCCGGAATCAAGTCTGGCGATGTTCGCCTCGTCGAAGTCGAGTCCGACAACCTGGAATTGCCGCGCGCAGCACGCAGCGGTGACGCAGCCGAGATGCCAGAGGCCGAGGACGGTGACATTCATCGGCGTTGGAGCACCCACTGGTTTTGCTGGAGCCATTGAAGTGTGCGGAGGATGGATTGCTCGATGGTGAGCGTGGTTTTCCAGCCGGTGGCGCGGATTTTTTTGGTGTCGAGAAAAATAAACGGGTTGTCGCCGACCCACCCCTTGTTGCCGCCGCTGTATTCGAGGCGCGGTTTCAACTTCAGCGCGCCGCAGATGAAACCAAGGGAATCGTTGACCTGCACGTATTCATCGGCGCCGAGGTTGTAAATTTCCACGCGGTGCCTGGCTTGTTTGGCTGTGGCGCGATCCACAACGTGCAACATGGCGTTGAGACAGTCTTCAACGTAAAGATAGGATTTGCGCTGGGCACCATCACCCAAAACTTTCAAGTGGCCGGGGTGGGCGAGCAGTTGTTTGTAAAAATCCAACACGTGACCGTGGGTGTAGCGTTCGCCGAGAATCGAGACAAACCGGAAAATGTAACCTTCAAATCCGTAGCCTTCGCAGTAAGCGTGAATAAATCCTTCACAGGCGAGCTTCGAGGCCGCGTACAGGGAGGTTTGCACCGGAAACGGATGGTTTTCGGGCGTGGGGAAAATTTCCGCCTCGCCATAGACGCTGCCGGTGGAACTGAACGCAATGCCTTTGATGCCGTTGGCGCGCATGGCCTCAAGCACGTTGAAGGTG
>Ga0116134_1000759_pt1 | contig 16530 bp, 15 predicted proteins | sample June2015DPH_19_5_FD_89737 | JGI IMG/M metagenome (GOLD analysis project Ga0116134, IMG submission 89737) | Peatland microbial communities from SPRUCE experiment site at the Marcell Experimental Forest, Minnesota, USA - June2015DPH_19_40 | ecosystem: Environmental > Terrestrial > Soil > Wetlands... | reverse complement strand
CTCCGTAACCGAGGTACAAATTTGGATTTGTACCGACGGCACCGAGAGGTACAAAGACCGCAGAGCCCGCAGCCAGGCTGGTGGGCAACTGCGTCACGGAAGTATGGCTGGTCGTCTCAGCATCGTCCGTGGAGAACAAGTAGATATATTCGTTAAAAGGGTCCAGCACCGGCGCTGAAGCGGCGTAACCGCCTTTGGCGTACGTATACGACGCCGGGGTCGCGGGCGTGAAGCTTGTTGCCCCTACGCTATAGGCGTAGACCTTCTTCGAATCGGTGACGAAAACCTCGTTGAGCAGAGGATCGTAGACGGTGCCACTCATGTATGCGCCAGCGTTGGCGTTTACCGTGGTGCAGAATTCGACGGCGGGAGTGCCATGGAAGATGCCTGTGATGCGGTAAAGGATTCCGTTGTTGGCGCTGACGTAGGCGGCATTGTTGGGATAGTCAACGTACATGTCGGAATCGCCGTTCTGGGCAGAGTTCGCCGCGCATCCGGCCGAAGTGGTGTAACTGAGGGCAAAGTCGCAGGAAGCGCCGGCAGGAGTACAGGCCCCATTCGACCACGTGCCTGTCGGGGCGACCGCACCGGTCGTGGCATTGGTGCCTTGTCCGGCGGCAAACGAGGTGACGTGGAGAATGGCGGGATTCGCATTCTCGAGCCAGGCAACCTCGGTCCCGTCGAGCGAAAGCACAGGCGAAAGAGCCGAGCCAGCCGTTCCGATCGCGTAAGCAAATAGAAACGTGGGACCCGTGCCCGGGCAAAATCCGTTGCCGGCGGCGTCGGTGTAGAGATTCGTCAAACCGACCAGGCTGGCCTGCGTGCCCACTGCCGTAGCCGCGTTAATCGTGTACACGACAAAGTCGCTGCAACTGGGCGTTGCACTCGGGTTAAAGGTGTACTTTGCCGGGCTTTCTGCCAGCGCCAGGCCGCCCTTCGTGCCGAGGGAGACAGCCCAGTCAACCTTGGAGTGTTTGTTCTTCGGCGGAGTGTGGCGGTGCTTGCGGCCGTCCCACGGGGGTTGTTGCTGCAATGCTGGCACATCGTCGTCGGCCGCGGCTTCGCTCAACCTATCTTCGTTCAGTCCAGCCTCGCTCAACCCAGCCTCGTTCAGTCCATTTTCATTCAACCCTGAGCTTGCCGGTGGCTGAGTCTGGTTGGGGTGCTCCCTCATGAAATGCAGAAGAATGTTGTTCAGGAAGCGCGGATCGTTGCTGACCTTCAGCATGTCTTCGACCGAGCCGTTGCGGGTGTAGATGACGTGCTGGGTGCTCCAATCCTCCGGGATGCCATAATGCGGCGCGGACGGAGCGGGTATTGGGAAGGCATCTTGCGCGTGCATATTGCGCACACATGTGCCCGTTAGCATCAACAGCGTACCGAAACAGAAAACCACTTGTTGCGCGAAGCGGAAAACACGGGCCATAGGTCGATCCCTCAAAGAAAATGTATTATTTGGGCCATTATAAGAGGGGCTTTGGCCATCGGCTAGTACCCTCACGTAATCTGCTTGCAAGGCTTAGGCCAGAGGTATCTAACTTCGTTAGCCCGCGCCGGGCAAACGCTACATTTCCCGGCGGCCTTCCATGGCCTTCAGCATGGTGACTTCGTCGGTATATTCGATGTCGCTGCCTACTGGAATTCCCATGGCGATGCGGGTGACGCGCAGTCCCTGCCGCTTCAGTTGCTGGGCGAGATAGGTGGCGGTGGCTTCGCCCTCGACGGTGGGATTGGTGGCCAGGATGACTTCTTCGATTTCGCCGCGGCCAACCCGGCTGATCAGGTTTGCGATGCGCAACTGTTCCGGCCCGACACCGTGCAATGGCGAAATCGAGCCGTGGAGCACGTGGTAGACGCCGTTAAAATGCCGCGTCTTCTCAACCGCCGCAATGTTGGTCGGTTCCTCGACTACGCAGACGAGCTTTTGATTGCGGGTAGGACTGGTGCAGTACACGCAGGGATCGACGTCGGTGATGTTATTGCAGATCGAGCACAAACGCAGCTTGGCCTTCACATCGCGAACGGCGGAGGCGAGGGCTTCGGCATCATCCTCGCTCGACCGGAGAATGTGAAAGGCGAGACGCTGCGCGCTCTTGTTGCCGATTCCCGGCAACTTCTTGAGTTCGTCGATGAGCCGGGCCATCGGTTCGGCAAATTTAGACATAGGTAAACCAATCGGGTGATCGGGTCATCGGGCGATCTGGGTTCGCAAATGCATTTGTCTTTGAATTTCGATCGCCCGATGGCCAGATGAACCGATCACCCGATAAGTCCTCCTAGTCCACCGAGCATTCCGCCGACGCTTGATTGCATTGCCTGATCGACCTTGCGGCTGGCTTCGTTCAGTGCGGCCATCACGAGATCCTGCAGCATTTCCACGTCGCCGGCCTTGACTGCTTCCGGATCGATCTTGATGGCGAGCACCTGCTTGCGGCCATCCATTTTGACCGTGACCGTGCCGCCGCCGGCCGAAGCCTCGACCACGGTCCGCTCGATCTTTTTCTGCAGCGTTTCGTACTGCTGCTTGGCTTGCGCCATGAGTTCCTGCAAATTGAATCCGGACATAAGAAAATTTGTAATTGGTGATTTGTAATTGGTAATCTGGATGCCACGCAACACGCCGGGGCTTTTCAATCACAAATTACAAATTACCAAATTACAAATCGACCTCATCCTTTCTCCCGATAATCGATCACGGTGCGAATTTCCGCTCCGAACTTCTCCTGCATACGTTGCACGATCGGATCTTGTTCGGCGCGGTTGCGCGCACTTCCGTTCGCGGCGCGGCGCGGCGGGGACGACACCTGAGGAGTTCCACCTGACTCGACCAGCATCTTGAGCGGTCTCCCGGCCAGACCGCTGGCGGCGGCGCTGGCGATGCGGCGCGCTTCGGCGGTTAACGACATTTCGATCATCGTGCTCGACGCCGCTGCTTTTGCGATCAGCGCATTGCCTTCCAATCTCCACTCCGCGTTTGCCAGCAGAGAAACGAGCATCTGCTGATTGCCCAGCGCGTTGAGAACGGCGTCGCGAAGAGATTCGGCGTTGGCTTCGGGTCTTGCTTCAGCTCTTGCTTCGGGCCGCGCGACTGGCTGCGGTTCGGGTTCCGGCGATAACTCCGCAACGGCCGGCGCTGCCGACCCCATGATGACGACGTTGGCGGTGGGGTGTGTGGCGCGGACACTCCTGTCCGCGAGTGCCGTGGTCTCGCTTGGTGCCTCCGCTTTGGGAGTGCCTTTGCGCGCCGAGTCAGCCGCGAACGGCGACACCGAACTCGATCGCGCGAAGGTGGGAGCCTCGGTTCGCCGCGCTTCCGGCGCCGAAGCGAGAACCGGCCTGGGTGTGGTGCGGGCTGGTCCGGAGGCGGACGCCGCCGCCTCGCTCAGCAACTGCTCGATCGGCAGCAAGCGCTGCGCATGGGCCATTTTCAGCAGGCCGAGTTCGAGATGGAAGCGTTGTTCATGGCGGTATCCGAGTTCGCCATGGGTGCGCAGCATGATCTGCAGGTGGCGCGTCAGATCTTCTTCACTGAACAGAGCGGCGATGCGGCTTACGCGGGCGCGCTCATCGGATGAAACCTGCAGGAGCGCCGAGTCCTGGCCCGCGATCTTGGCTACGGTGACGTTTCGCAGGAAGCGCACCAGTTGTCGCGCGAAATGGGTGGGACTGTGGCCTTCGCCGATCAGTTCGTTGACTAGCACCAAGATCTTCTCGCTTGAGCTTTCGGCGACCGCCTGCATCACGGTTTCGAGCGCCGCCGCCGGAGCGGAACCGATCAGGCTGCGCACGGAATCGGCGGTTAAGTGGTCGGCGGTGGAGGCGATCGCTTGGTCGAGAATCGAGAGCGCGTCGCGCATCGAGCCGTCGCCCGCTTCGGCGAGCAGGGCGAGGGCGTCCTCGTCGGCGGGGATCTGTTCTTTCGCCACGATGTCGCGAAGCTGACCCATGATGTCGTCGAACTTCATGGCGCGATAGCTGAAATGCTGGCAGCGCGAGCGGATGGTCTGCGGAATATCCTCGGGCTGCGTCGTGGCCATCATGAAGATGACGTGGCTGGGAGGCTCCTCCAGCGTTTTGAGCAGAGCATTGAAGGCCGCGTCGGTGATCTGGTGGGCTTCGTCGAGAATATAAATTTTGAAGCGATCGCGCGCCGGGCGATAGCGCGCGGCTTCGCGCAGTTCGCGGATCTCGTCGATGCCTCGATTGGTGGCAGCGTCGATTTCGATTACGTCCACGGAGTTGCCGTTGCGAATCTCGGTGCAGGAATCGCATACGCCGCAGGGCTCGAGGACCGGCTTGTCATTGGAACCGGAACTCGAGCGGCAGTTCAGGGCCATGGCCAGGATGCGCGCGACCGTCGTTTTGCCGATGCCGCGATGACCGCTGAAAATATAACCGTGCGCGATGCGCTCCTGCGCGATCGCATTCTGCAGGGTGCGGGTGACGTGTTCCTGGCCGATGACGTCGGAGAATTTTTGCGGGCGGTATTTGCGCGCCAGGACTTGATAGCTCATGCGAGACCTCGATTATACAATCTCGCGAGCGTGTAGCTTCGTAGCTGAAATCCCAGGCGCTTGCGCGGCGGAGCCGGGCGGGGTACGCTCATGAAACGCGTTTTACCGCGAACATTGGAGTTGGAGAAGAAAGCGCCTATGCAACTGAGAATGAGCACGCGACAGGTGGAAGGCGTGATGGTGGTGGATTGCAGCGGCCGAGTCGTGTTCGGCGAAGAATCGGCCAGCCTGCGCGACACGATCAAGAAGCTGCTGGCCCAGAGCCCGCAGCTGGTGATGAATTTGCGCGAAGTGAATTACATCGATAGCGGCGGGCTGGGAACGCTGGTTTCGCTATACACGAGCGCCCGCAACGCCGGCGGCGCGGTGAAACTGGCGAGCCTGAGCCAGCGCGTAGGCGACCTTCTTCAGCTCACCAAGCTGTTCACTATTTTTGAAGTGTTCGACGACGAACAAGCGGCCGCCAAGTCGTTCAAGAAGAATGCGGCTTAGAAGGCTGGGGATCCGATTGCCGATGTCCAGCCCCTAAAGGGGCGCCTGATTTTGAAGAGCTTTCGGCATCGCTAAAGCGATGCCCTGATACGAAGCCGGAGTTTTTCCGCAGCCTGTAGCGATGGCTTGATACGAAGCCAAAGGAGCAAGGCGACCGCCTTCGCGGCTCGTCCGCAATTAGTTGAGGTCAGCCAACTCCAGGAAAGTCGAATTCATTAATTTTCCACCCTGGACGTCGGTGAGGATCAGGGTGCGAACCGCTCCAGCAACTCCCGGATTGATGGGCTCGCTAATGATCGGTGCGGTGCCTCCCGCTGCGGTAACGAACACGGTAAAGCCTGGGGGGTTGGCGACATTATTGGGATTATAGGCAAGGGATACGTAGCCGCTCGCCTGCTCGTAGCCAAGGGCAGAGATCGAAGGAGTGCCCGTGGGGGCTGTCACGGGGTTCATGAGGATATAAACATCGACGTTACCGGGTCCGCTGGGCGAGGCGTGGATGACGCGGAATTCAACTTGGTCCGTTCCCGGCGACGGGATGTTGTCAGGTATCGACAAGATGACGGCGTTTTGGCTGGTGGCGACAAATCCAGTCGCAACCACTGTGTAGTGCTGCGAACCGTTGAAGTCAATGCTGGTGCTATTGAAGCCGACAGTGGTTGTGCCCGTCAAAAACCCTTCGACCGTGTCACTGCCCGAAGACACGCTGGTATAGCCGGGTTGGTTCGGCTGAACCCCGAGGAATGCTATGTTGGTGAATTCCTGGGTTCCGTTGATATCGATATCCATGGCGGCGCCGTCCTGGATGGCATGGACAAAACGAACCTGCGCATTGCTGGAACCACAACTGGAGGCGAAGATGCTCAAGGCCGCGAGGGCCAACGCAAGGGGCAGGGCTTTCAACAAGCGAGACATCCTTAATTCTCCAAAAGACAGTTTGCTGGTGAGCAAAAAGGATTTTAGCAGCTTGTTAGGCGGTTCGCCGGGCCTCGGTCGAGGCCCGGTTACTTTTCCTGAAGGTTGCGGCGAGAGCCCGGTTGGGCCCAGGCGACTGGCCCGCGATTAATTAAGGTCATCCAACAGTATGGCGTTTGAATTCATTCTCTGCGGGGTCCCATTCGCGACGTCCGTGAGCACTATGGTACGAATCGATCCCTCGTTCACGCCGCCGAACTGTAGGATGGCCTGGCCGTCAATGATGGGTGAGCTCGTGTTCCCTGATACAGTCACGTACAACAGGAAACCGCCGCCGCCGGAGTTATAGGAGGTCGTGTAGTAGTTGCTCGCTGATCTGTAGGCAACGCTTGAGATCGTGGCTGGTTCCGTAAGGGGAGTGTTGACGGGAGCCGGTAAGATCCAAACATCCACAGCCGTGGGTCCGCTGGGCGATGCGTTAATGACGCGGAATGACACCTGGCCGTTCGACGGCTCCGTGTTGTTGTCAGTTGGATTCAAGAAGATAACGTTATCGCCGTTGGTTCCGGTGGCAAATCCAGTCGCAACCAGCGTGTACTGCGTCCCCGAGCTCAAGCTAACGTTCTGCTCGTTGAAGACCTCGGTGCTGGTGTTGGTTTCAAATCCTTCGATGGTGACGCTACCCGCGGGTATGCCCACATAGGTTGATGCCGAAGCAGCACCGAATGCTACGTCTGTAAACTCCTTCGTGCCGCTGACCTGGACATCCAGGCCGACTTCGCCATAGTCGTGCGTATCGGGGATGGCATTGACAAAACGAGCTTGCGTGTTACTGGTACCACAGCCGGTGGCAACGAGGCTCAAGGCCGCGATGGCCAATATCAGGGGCAGGGCTTTCAACAACCGAGGCATAGTGTTCTCCAAAAGGCAGTTTTGGCGGCGAATAAAAACATGGGATGCACATATCGTAATCCCAGGTTTTACCAGCCTGTGTAAATTTTTGTATTGGTGAATCTAATTTAGCATGGATGTCCGGTGATGGTCGTTGGTTGTTCGCGAAAAAGTTCGCGAAAAACGCGGTACGCTGTTCGTCGTTCGCCGATCATCATTCGCCGATCATTGTTCGCCCGATCATCGTTTGTCGATCATGAATTGGAAGACTCAATCGAAGGCAGGGAAAAGGTCCGGGAGGAGCACGCCGGAGGAGAAGCGTGCCCGCGTGGTGCGCTGTATTCGGGCCTTGCCGGTGGGGATGGTGGCGAGCTACGGAGCTTTAGCCAAGGCTGCGGGCTGGCCGGGCGCGGCGCGTCAGGTGGTGCGCATCCTGCAACAGGTTCCCGGATTGCCCTGGCACCGCGTGGTCGGCGCGGGCGGCGCGATCAAGTTGTGCGGAGAAAATGGCGCTGAACAAAAATTCCGCCTGCGCATGGAGGGCGTGACCTTCCGCGGGGCGCGCGTGGATATGAAACGGCACGAGTTTCGGTTTAAAGCATTGAGGCATTGAGGAATTGAGTCATTTAGTCATTGAATCATTCGGCCCTAGAACCAATGAATCAATACCTCAATGGCTCAATGATTAAATGCCCAGCTGCGGCAAATTTCCTTCCAGCAATTCGTACAGCCGGTTGGCCGGACAGCGCAATCCGATGTAGAAGCTTCCGAACAGCGCATAGACGGCGCTGACGTGGTCGAAGCGCATTTCGTAGATCAGCTTCTTGAAAACCAGGGGGTCGTCGGCGAAGAGGTCGACGCCCCACTCCCAGTCATCAAATCCAATGGAGCCGGTGATGATCTGTTTCACTTCTCCGGCGTAGCGGCGTCCGACCAGGCCGTGCTCATTCATCTGGCGCTGGCGCTCTTCCATGGGAAGCGTGTACCAGTTTTTGTCTTCGCCGCGCCGGCGATCCATGGGATAAAAACAGAGGTAGCGGTTCGGCGGCATCGAGGGGAAGAGGCGCGGCTTCATCGCTTCTTTCTGGCGGGCGATGGTTTCCGCGATCGCCTTTTTCCATTCCTCCGAGTGCGGTTCGACGCCGCGCTCGGCGAGCGCCTTGTAGGTCTTCAGCGACGACTCATACAGCCCCAGCTCAATCACCGACAAATACGAAGTTGCAGGCTCCAGAAAGTCGCTGAGGCGAAGGCGCGCCACGTCGAGTTCGGCCTGATTGAGCTGGTCGAAGCTTCGGCGGAAGTGGACCAGCATGAGGTCGCCTTTGTGTCCCAGCAACGAGAAGAGCGCAGACTGGCCATCGGACCTTCCACCGGACTCGGCTTCCATCTCGGCCAGCAGTTGCGCGGCTTCGGCAGCGATCTCGCGGCGGGCGTTGTCGGGAAGAGCGCGCCACGTGGTCCAGCGGAAGCGCATCATCTGGTGGAGCACAGCATAACCTTCGACGGTCAGCGGCACGGAGGGGAGTTGCACGGCGGCTACCGGGAGAGTTGCGGGATCGGATGGATTCATGGGATTCGTCGTTGTCCTTTGTCCTTGGCAGCTATTGTAATCAATCGGGTCATCTGACCATCGGGCCATCGAAGGTCAAAGGCATTTGAACTTAGATGAACCGATGACCCGATCACCCGATGACCCGATCCTCGCCCCGGGTATCCCGGCCGCCACGGGGAACGCATTGCTCCATCATGCGCTGGTGTGCTAAAAGCAAGCTATATGCGCAAATGGATGAACGAGCGCTTGAAGCGCCGGAAGAAGGCCGGGGACGGTTCCCCCAAGGAAGCGAGCAACGCACCCGAGCCCTTGCAGCCGAAATACTATGACAATGAGCCCGCCGCGCCGCCCGAAGCTGCCGTAGCCGAAACGCCCCGCCAGTGGCGACCGGAGCCGGAGGCGGAGCCCGCGCCGGAGCTCGCCTCGGAACCAGCCGCAGCTGCCGCGGCAGGTGAAGCGAGACCTCGAACGTCGCGCCGTCGTCGCGGCCGCGGAGGTCGTGGCGGATCTCGATCGCGGCGGGTAGCGGCTACGCCCACACCCGCATTCGCAGCCGAACCCTCCGCAGTAGAGACCGCCGCAGCAGAAGCATCCGTCCCGGAACCAGTAGTTGCTCCGCAGTTGCCGGCTGAAGCTGCGCCCACTCAAGCTGCGCCGCCTGAAGCTGCGCCTGTGCAAACGGCACCGGTTCCCGCCAGGGCCAGTAAGGGAACGGTAGTGCTGGCGATCGGGCTGCCGGGATCGGGCAAGAGTTCGTGGTTCAAGCGGCACAACATTCATCCGCTGTCGAGCGATCTGCTGCGCGAACTTCTTTTCGACGATGCGCAAGAGCAGCGCTTTCAGGATCTGGTGTTTTCCAACCTGCGATCTATGCTGAAGGCGAGGCTGATTGCGCGCCGTCCCATGAACTACGTGGACGCGACGAACCTTACGCCCCACGACCGCCAAAGCTGGATCAAGCTGGCCAAGGATTACGGCTACGATGTGCAAGGTGTGTTCTTCGATGTCCCGGTGGAGATTTGCATGGAACGCCATCAGCGCCGTGGCCGCGTGGTGCCCGAAGATGTTATGCGCAAGATGGCGGGCAAGTTAAAGCCTCCGACATTTGACGAGGGCTTTTCGAAGATCACCGTCGTGCGGGTGAAACAGAAAGAAGCGTCGGGGTAGGGTAGAAACGCGTGTGCTGAGGGCAATCCCCGTCTCTCACCGCGGAGGCACGGAGAAAAGCGAATTCTTGCTTTTCCTGGTTCTTGGATTTTCTCCGTGTCTCCGTGGTGAACCCCGTTTTTCCCAACGGAGCTGATGCTCATCCCTTCAGATACGGCAGCAGTTCTCGAAACGCCGGTGCGCCCGACGAGCGCAGCAGTTCGTAGATCATCATTTCGGTTGAGGAAAGAACGGCTCCGGCGGCGCGCATGCGATCCAGTCCGATGCGCCAGTTTAATTCTGTGCGCGAGCTGACGGCATCGGAAGCCACGTGAACCAAGTAACCCTCTCGCAGCGCCCCCAGCGCAGTCTGCATCACGCAGATGTGCGTCTCCATGCCGCACAGTAGTACGGTCGTCCGCTGGCCCGGCAGGCGCTTCAGCAAGGAGCAGAACACATCGCTGCCAAAGCAGGAGAACATCAGCTTGTCGATGGGCGGACTGTTCGGCAGCAAGGACGCAATGTCCGGCACGGTGTTGCCCAATCCCTTCGCGTATTGTGTCGTCACCAGCGCCGGGATCTTCAGGATTCCAGCCAGGCGAATCAGCAGTTGCACATTGCGCACCAGCCGTTCTTTTTCCCAGATCGGGGGCAGCAATTTCTCCTGCATGTCCACGACGATGAGAGCGCACTGCTCGGCCTCCAGTGGACGGCGCGCCATTTCCGCGTAGTCGGTTTCTGCTGGGATGATGGTTCCTGTGAAAGTTCCTGGTAAAGTTCCGCTGGGCATGGCAACTCCTCTTACCACTGCCAGAGATTCTAACGCGAGTCTGGTAACTTGCGCGTGCGCTGGACACACAAGAGGTGGACAAGAGCGCTCTGTTTTGCAGTCGCAGCGAAATGATTTAGAATTCTGGTGTAGCCTCGTCGTTCAACGGTAGGACATCTGCCTCTGGAGCAGAGTATCGGGGTTCGAATCCCTGCGAGGCTGCCAACCTTTTCAGGCGCTCGTGTCCTTCGCGTTCTCGTTACTCGCCAGTCGGAATCAACAATGAATGAAAGCCGGCTTCAGGTGCAAGCACTATGCCAGGCGTTTGGCGCTGTCGCCCACGGCCACCAGGAAAATGGCGCTCTTGCCTTCGGCATGTGGGGAGAAAAATCGGATAACGTCGTCGTCGTAAAAGGTGAGGCCGGTGGCGCCCAGGCGCTGGGCATAGGCCGCGAGATAGAGTCTGCCGCAGAGGATGCCGGCCTCCAGTTGCACAGCGCGATATCCGCGATTGCCCAAGCGCTGCAAAATCGGACGTAAGTCCGCAAGAAAGAAAATATCCACGGCGGCGTCGGCAGACAACGGCTGCTCTAATCCGAGATATCCAGCCTGGTCGCGAAAATTTCCCTGCTTTAGACACTCGAGCACCCCACGGTCGCGGTGGAACACGTAAGCTCCCGGGTCGAGACCTTCCACGGCGTGGACAATCAGATAGAGATGGTTAAGTTGAGATCCCAGGGGATTTAGAAAGTCCGCGGGTACGCCGCGGGTCGCCCGGTCGAGCATGGTCGAGATTTGAGGCAGGCTGATCGGCGTGCGCGCAAACTGGCGACTGGAGCCGCGACGCAGGATGACCTGCTCGATGGGGTCACGAGGCATTTCAGCATCGGATAGAGGTTGGAGAGGAACGACCGGCGCGGAGGGCGGCGGAGAATCCGCTATTTCCGTGCGCCCCGGCGGAGTGCCACCGCGCCATGCGGCCACTTCTTCGGCCGAATCGAGCGAAGAGGCGGCGTGCATTTCGCGCATAAGTGGATAGTCGATCTCAGCGCGAGAGAGCGGGACAGTTTCGAGGCCGAGCGGGGAGATATCTGCCAGCCCTCGCGGAGCGGTTTGCGAAGGCGGAGCGGTGCGCGCAGAAAGCCCGGAGTCATGACCGAGAGCGACCAGCGAGAAGGCCACCTCGCGCTGAATATCGATATCGAGCAATCGGTTCACGGTCGCGTCCACAAAGCCGCATACTATGCTGGCAGGCAGGCCGAGGGCGGTGGCGACGGCCAGGAGATTGGCGAGCAGCGTGCCGTTGTCCCAGCCAAAATGGCGGTAGGTGCGCGCCTGATACTTCCAGGCATTGCGCCAGTAAGTGCAGGTGCAGACGATGGTCAGCGGCGCGTGAGCGATGGCGGGTTCGCCGCCCGATGCCTCGACGAGGACATGGCGATAGTCTCCAGCGCGCAGCCGGCGCAGGCCGAACTCGGCGGGGGCGAAGTGATAGAGGCCAGCCTGCAGGTCGCCGAGGTCGCCGCAAACGAGATAGAGTTCAACCTCATAGAGCGCTCCGGTGCACGCGGCCGCGCGGAAATAGATTTCGCCGCCCGAATATTTTCTCTGCCGCGTGATGCCTGCGGAAAGGTAGAGGAGTTGGGCTATAGCTTCTAGATTCGGAGCCGCTTTACTCGCGGCGGGGACGCCGGCGGCAATCGCGGAAAGAGCAGCGACTCCAGTTTGTCGCACCTCGGTCGGCATGCGCGATGGCTCCAGCGCGGGGTAGATTTTGAAGGGTAAGGGCTGGTTGCTAAAGTCGAGGAAATGCGGGTTGGTGCGAACGCTGATGTAAGAATGCCTGGTCGCTTGATGGTAATTCCAGGCAACTTCGGTATTGACGTTGTTGGGCATAGCTGGCGTGGAGGCTTGACAATGATAGCGCACAAGCCTAAGATTGATAGTGAACGAGCACCTTTTCTTATACTTATTCTTACACTTGCTCTTACTCTTTCAGCTTCTCTGGACTAAGTTAGCTATCTGAAAATTATCTCCTCTCCGGATTGCTCTGAGGAGAAGTCTGATTCAGGACGCTTGTGATCCGCTGGGGATCTTTCCGACGCCAAACCCAAGCCGATCAAGGCTGATGTTGGTGGCGAGAAGACGCTCGCAGCCCTTTCTGTTTGTCATCTCGTTTTCTTGTCAGATCGATAGAATCAGAAAGGAACCATGAAAAACATCAAATTTGTTGTGAAACTCAACCGCGGCGGCGCTCATGTCCCTCAATACGTGCTGCGGATTGATCGGCTTCCCATCCAGACGACAACCAATCGCAAGCTGGCGCTGGTAATGGGGAGATTTACAGCGGAAGACGCGGTCAAGTCGATGCAAAATTCCCACTGCACCCCGGAGTTAGTATCTGTACGGGTTAGCGCCTAGCATTTTCTGAATATGTGGTGCGGGCGCCCTCGCCCGCAAAGACTCAGCGATTACTGCGCAGGGCCACCCGCAACCGTCGGAACCGGTGTCATCGACTTCAGTTGGTCGAGCTCGGCCAGCACTTTTTTCCAATCATCCGGGACCTTTTTCGTGTCGAACGAAGCCGAGAGGTCGGAATAAAAGTCTAGAATGTTGGCGCGCAGCTCGGGAGTCGTCCCATCGAACTTGCGGCTTGACAACTGCCCCAGCAACTTCGCGTAGGTATCGTCGGTGAGCGAGTATTCCGCTGCCTTGGCCGGTTGGCCACTATCAAGATCATAATTCGGCAGCACCAGTGTGTCCGTGCGCACGGTTTCGAGGAAGGCCCGGTATTGATCGACGGTCAAATTGATGCTCTTGAAATATAAGTCCTCGGTCTGAGGAGTCGGGTTCTTGAAGCCCAGCCCCTTGAAGGGACCAATTTTCGGCATGAAGCGCAAGAGGGTTGAGAGAATCCGGGTTCCGAAGCCCGGCTTCGTATAGTCCTTCCCCCACTCCTTTTCATAATCGGAGCGCGAGAGACGGTACAGGAACTTTTGTTTCGCGAAGTCGGGCCGCTCGCGCATCATGTCTTTCTTATGGGTCTGCAGCGCGACCTGGGTCATCTCCGGGATCATACGGCCGACGGCGAAACGATAGCAGCCGATGGCGAGATCCTCATGGGTAAGCACATCTTTCAATTGCAATCCGTAGACCACGGGGAAGACTCGCTCGAGCAGGGGCTTTGACACTTGGAAGCCGATGAAATCGTGGTACTGTTGCGATGCGTAACGATTCTTCGCTACCTGCAGCATGTCGAAACCGAACTCGGTTTTCAAGTGCGCCGTCTTGTCCTCGGCGTACGTGACCGACTTGCCGAACTTCGCTTGCAGCTTTGGATACTCGATGGCCACCGCCTGATTGACTGCCACCCGGTGTCCGGTAATATCCGAGGCATAGTGTGCCAGCGCGCCCAGAGCGAAGGCATACTCGTTGGCGTCCTGGCTTTCGAGCAACAACTTCCGAACGAAATCGCCGCTGCGAACGTAATGCACCAGGTTACTGAAATCTTTACTGCCGAATGGGTAATAACCCAGATCCTGAATGACGGCGCCGCCGTAAGCGTAGGCGTGCGCCTGCTTGATCTGATCTTCCGAGAGCCCGGGGTATCGCTTGAGCAGCAGGGGCCGGATTTCGTCGGTCCAGAGCAGGTCTACGATTTCCTCATGGGTCAAAACCGAGTATGCGAACGATGCACGGTGGCACATCACCAGGACGAGAAGAAGTGTCAGGGCACGCGTAGCTAACTGGCGCCAACGCGCGGCTATGGCGCGGAGCGACGGCGATGAGTGCCTGGGGCTAGTCGGCCCAGAGCTTGGCATGGGTTTTGCGCACCTTCCTGGCGATTGCAGACAATCTCCAGCACCAGTCTGGCATTGATAGCTCTGCAATTCTGGTCAAGAGTGTACACATCCGGCCAACCAGTTCCTTGTATGCTAAGCGGATATGCGAGTGAGACTGCTAGTTCTTCTAATCATCCTCATTGCCAGTTGGATATCCTGCGCGCAGCAGCAGCCTGTCGTTTCGGCGGTTCCTGCGGTTCCCACTCCGGTTCCGATGGTTCGTTTCGAACACGTGTTCGTGGTCGTCGAGGAGAACCAGAACTACGACGAGGTGATCGGAAACACAAAAGACCTGCCTTACCTGAACGCGCTGGCGGCAAAGTACGGAGTGGCCACGAACTACTACGCCAATACCCATCCCTCGCTCAACAATTACTTCTATTTGACCGCGGGGCGGAGCGGCACTCGATCGCCTTGGATTGGGGATCTGGCTGACAAATTTCCCGGGCAAGTGGCGGGAGACAATATCGCCAGCGTTCTTACGGCGAATGGCAAGACCTGGAAGGCATACGCGGAGAGCATACCCCGGGCCGGCTATCTGGATGGCGATCACTTTCCCTATGTAAAGCGGCACAACCCCTTCGCGTATTTTGCCAGCGTTCGTCAGAGCAAGGTGGCCACGGGGCAAGCTTCACAAGTGGCCAATATTGTTTCGTTCGAGAGTTTTGCCGGTGATTTGCAGCACGACCGTCTGCCCGATTACTCGTTCATCGTGCCCAACCTGTACAACGACGGGCACAACAATGCAGTGACGCGGCAGAGGGCATCGTGCGGCGATCATCGAGCCCTGCAGGGAATCGATACTTGGCTGAAGGACAACATGGAGCCGCTGATTGAATCGGCGACCTTCAAGCGCGGCGGGCTTCTGGTGATCGTTTTTGATGAGGGATGTGAGACTGGCCCGAAAGCGGATTGGAGATACGATCCGAAGCGACCCGACTTGAAAGGCGGAGGCCGCATTCCCGCGTTGATCATAAGCTCACGAACACCGGCCGGCACCGCCCGCGACGAACTCTTTCACCACGAAAGCGTTCTGCGGTTGAGCCTGAGCGCGCTCGGAGTCGAGCAATTCCCCGGTCTTGCCAGAAGTGCTCCTGACATGAACGGATTCTTCATTGCGAAGACAGAATGAGGGTAAATGAACCGCGAATTCGAAGCAGGGCACAACAACCGCACGTCTTGCGATCATCCGTGGCAGGAAAGAAGCAGCGCGGATCCCATGGAGTAGACCCGCGCTAAGAGCGATGCACGGTGAAGACCTGCCCTTTTTAGATCCGGCCGATGACCAGGAGGATGACGACGATCACGAGGATCAGCCCCAATCCTCCGGACGGAGCATAACCCCAGTCTCGACTATGCGACCATCTTGGCAGCGCGCCAAACAGAGCTAAGATCAAAATCACGATCAATATAGTTCCAAGCATATTTCACTCCTTTTTCCCTGCACTGAGACTGCGTTCAAACTTCGCTCCCCGAAGGGGGCGGCTTTGATTCTGTCTTATTTCCAGCGCGGCGTTCCCGATCCTTATGGTTCCGCAACGGGGAACCCAACAGTGACGGAGAGCCAATTTGTTTATAGGCGTTCCGCTAGTTTCTTTACTGGTCAAAACTGATCAATGTGAAGAATAGGGTCGAAATGGAGGGATTAGTGCGTCGTGGGGGATGCGGGCGATAACAGCGGGCGGATCGCATCTCCGCGACGCGGGATGTTAGTCGATTGCCGCGCACAGCCGGAAGAAAAATGGCGCGAGCCCACGGAGTGGACCCGCACCAATGTAAAAGCTAATCGACTTTCTTATACCTCGTTCTTATCAACCGAGCAGCCTGACGCCTTACGTCGCAGTCAATTCGCTGTGGACGAGGCTATTGTTTACCTCCCGGGGCTTTCTTCTCAGGAGCGCTCGCGGCGTGAGGTGCAGCCTGTTGACGAGGTGCAGCCTGTTGACGCGGTGCAGGCTGCGCATGAGCCGCAGGCGCCGCGCGAGGAGTGCTCTCGGGGCGAGTCTGAGCGCGAGGTGCAGCCTGTTGACGAGGGGCAGGCTGCGCATGAGCCGCCTTGTTCTCATTCGAGCGAGTTGCGGCGGCCTTGTTCTCAGCCGCCTTGTTCTCATTCGAGCGAGTAGCCGCCGCCTTGTTCTCGGTGGCCCTGTTCTCGGCTGCTTTATTCGCGGCCGCCTTATTCTCATTCGTGCGAGTTGTTGCGGCGGCCTTGTTCTCATTCGAGCGAGTAGCCGCCGCCTTGTTCTCGGTGGCCCTGTTTTCGGCTGCTTTATTCGCGGCCGCCTTATTTTCATTCGTGCGAGTTGCAGCGGCCTTGTTCTCAGCCGCCTTGTTCTCATTCGAGCGAGTAGCCGCCGCCTTGTTCTCGGTGGCCCTGTTTTCGGCTGCTTTATTCGCGGCCGCCTTATT
>Ga0116134_1000758_pt1 | contig 16530 bp, 14 predicted proteins | sample June2015DPH_19_5_FD_89737 | JGI IMG/M metagenome (GOLD analysis project Ga0116134, IMG submission 89737) | Peatland microbial communities from SPRUCE experiment site at the Marcell Experimental Forest, Minnesota, USA - June2015DPH_19_40 | ecosystem: Environmental > Terrestrial > Soil > Wetlands... | reverse complement strand
CTCGTCCAGTCTGGACCCATCTTCGCGCCGCTGCGGTTCTGTTACGAGTGCAAACTCCGCAACATCCAGGAGCATTGGCCGATCTCGTCGCCCATCCCGTGGAAGAGGTGGTGACGGAGGTGCTCACTCCGTCCGGTCCCATCCGCGCGCGACTCTATATTCCCAAGGACACGGACAAAGACGGGACCCATGCTCCGGGCATGGTCCTGGTGCACGGGGTACATCATTTGGGCATCGAGGAGCCGCGCCTAGTCGCCTTCGCTCGCGCTCTGTCTTCAAGCGGCATCCGCGTGCTGACGCCTGAACTGCTGTCTCTCGCCGACTACCAGGTGGACCGCGCTTCGATTGACCTCATCGGATATTCGGCCCGCGCTCTTTCCGCATCGGTTGGGCAGAAGGTCGGAGTGCTCGGCCTGAGCTTCTCTGGAGGTTTGTCACTGTTGGCGGCGGCCGATCCGCGGTTTGCTCCGTACATTCGTTTTGTTGTTTCGGTAGGCGCGCATGACGATCTGGAACGTGTGTCCCAATTCTTGATCACGAACACGATCGAGCGGCCCGACGGCTCCGTAGTGCACATGACCGCTCACGAGTATGGAGCGCTGGTCCTGATCTACTCGCATGTCAGCGATTTCTTCCCCCCAGCAGACGTCCCCGTGGCCCATGATGCCCTCCGCTTGTTGCTGTGGGAGAAAAATGACGACTCACGAAAACGCGCTGAGCTTCTCAGTCCGGCGTCTCGTCAGAAGATGGAATTGCTCTACAGCAACCACGTGGAAGCGCTAGCGGGTGAGATCCGCGGGGCCATCGCCCGCCACCAAGCCGAGATGGCGCCGGTTTCTCCTCACGGAAATCTCGGGGCGTTGCAGGTTCCGACGATGCTTCTGCACGGCACGGGGGATAACGTGATCCCGTCGTCGGAACTGCTGTGGTTGCAGCGCGACATTCCACCCGCTGCCCTGAAGTCCGCGCTCATCAGTCCGGCCATCGGCCACGTTGAATTGGAAAGGGAACCGTCTCGCGCCGATCAATGGAAGCTGGTGCACTTCATGGCGCAGATCTTGGAACTAACAGACGACTCCCAGCCCGCGCCCGCAATTCACCAGTAGCGTCTGGTGGGGAACAACAGTAGCAATGAATGGCCTAAGAAATCCACTCACTGCACATCAGATACTTTTCCGTTCAGAAACGTAACCTTAATATCCTTGTAAACATAAATCAGCTTCGTGCCAAGATTGATGATCTTGTCCGGGTTGCCGAGCGCGGCTTTCACTTGATCAGGCGTTTGTCCTTTTTCTATCTGCGCAGGCTCTGCCGGAGGCGCTTGTTGTTGCGCCTGTGCTCCGCCCTGGTCGCCTCCTTGCTGATTGTTCCCTTGATCTCCACCACCTTGCTGTCCGCCGCCCTGATCGCCACCCTGCTGCGCGTCGTCACTGCTGATCGATAGAAGCTGCCCAATGATATCTTCCACCTGGCCCGCGCTCGCGTTTGCCAAGGTGCCGGCGGGAAACTGGAAGAGTATCTGCGCCTTGTTGTAGGTCGGAGGATCGGTTTTGTTGCAAGTGTCGCAAGCGACGACGCCCAAAGTCACATTGTCCTTGGCCAGGTTAACGTCGATCTTCGTGGGATATACCTTGTCCCCCTTTGCAAACAAGTGCGTAGTCTGACCTTCTGACGCCGTCTGCGAAAAATGTCCGAAGATGGCCTTGCGTGCTTGCACCGCAACGCCGCTGGGAGTATGAACGGTTCCGCCCTCATACTTGGTGGTAAGAATAGTTTTGTCGGAATAAGGCACCCCGAGGATTCCGCCCTTTTGAATAGCCAGGAGCGTGCCCGCCTCCACCACCGAAGGTCCGCTCGTGTCCGCCCCCATCTTCACCAATTTGTATTGCGCGGCCAGCTGCTCCTGCAGCGAAACTGCCTGGGCACTGGCCAGCGACGTGGGCAAAATCGTAACGGCCAGAAGCACAATTCCCGTTATCAGAGCGTGGAGTTTCTGCGACATCGTTAAGCCCTCCGGTTCAGTTTTTCCCAAAAGTTCGACTCCGAGCGGCGCCCTGCGCTGTGAGCGCAGAGTCCGGGAATGTCTTGCCACTTCATTGCAGAAGGGAGCGTCGTTTGTCCGACGCTGATGTCCGACGTTCCCTTCTGCTTGATCGATCGGTGAAATCACCGTTCCACGAGCGTGTGTTCTACTGCTGCCCGCCGCCAGATGCCGAAGCCTCCTGCTTGACCTGCGCCTCGGTCTGATCGGCCGCCGCCTGTTGATCGTCCAGCACCTTCCCCGCCGAGGTATCGGGCGGCGGAGGCGGTACATCGGAGGCTACGGTGGTGGTGTCCGGCGATTTCGGGATACCGCCGGTACCCTGCTTCTTCGCCAGTTCACCTAGACCAGCATTAAGCTGTTCCGCGAAGTGGTTTTGCATCTCCTGCAGGTCGTCCACGTTAACGGCTACGGTTTGTCCGCTGGCGCAGTCCGACTTCTTGCTCGCCGAGACACTTGCGTTCACCATGTTGTCTGCGTCCGGAGTGTCGGTGAGCCGCATGATGACGTCGCCCTGAGTCAGCCCGCATTCCTGCCCGTTTGCCACTACGGAGAGATCGCTGTCGACCACAAAGGTGCGTCTCGCCGGATCCAGCGCCGGAGGAACTTCGCCGCTGGCGTTAGCCGGTGCCGGTGCCGGCGCCGCTGCGGGTGCGCTGGAACCGCCACCGCCGCTTTGTGCCGCTTGTGCCTCCTGCGCCGCCAACTGCGCCTTCACTTCGTCGGCGATGGCCTGTTTGACCTCCGGCGTAAGTGCCGGCGCACTCGAGGCTGCCGGTGGAGGATCGCCACCGCCCGCATCCGCCGCTGCCTCTGCATTGGCCTCAGCTCGGGCCGCATAAGCCGACTGCAACTCCGCTGCTATCAGGTAGTCGGTCAGCCAGAACGCCGGCCCAGCATAATAGGGATAAGGCGCGAAAAACCCGCCGTAGAAGCCATACCACGGCGCTCCTCCCCATCCCCAGGCCCCTAAGCCCCAGTAAACCGGCGCGCCCCAGGGATGGTAGCCCCATCCATAGAATCCCGGGTGGTACCAGTAGCCGGGATGGTAGCCGTAATAGTTATGACCATGCCAGTAGTAGCCGCGATAGACGCCGCTGCGGTAGTGGCCGTGGTCATAGTACGTGCGCGAATAATAGGAGTGACCGCCCCGCGTCACATAGGCGCGCTGCACGTATCCTCCATGGCGGCCGGTGTTCACCACGTGCGCTCCGTTGTGTTCCCCCACAACCGTGCGCCCGCCGTGCATTCCATGCGAAATGTTCATACCGTTGCGGTTCACCGATCGAATCTGACCATTCGAACGGATGTTCGCCGACCCGCCACCCTTCAGAGAAACATTCCTGGTTCCTGCCGGCGTGTGCCCCGCGTTAGTCGTATGTCCGGCCGCAGCCGCGTGCGTCCCGCCCGTCGCCGTGTGCGTTCCGCCCGTCGCGGCATGAGTACCGCCGGTCGTGGTGTGCGTCCCGCCCGTCGTCGAGTGCGTGCCACCCGTCGTCGTGTGCGTTCCACCCGTCGTCGTGTGCGTTCCACCCGTCGCGGCATGAGTACCAGCCGTCGTGGTGTGCGTGCCGCCCGTCGTCGTCGTGTGTGTGCCGCCGGTCGTCCCTGCATGCCCAGCTGTTGTTGTGTGGCTCGGAGTCGTGGTATGGCTGGTTGCAGCACCCGTTCCGTGACTGGCCGTGCCGGTTGTGTGCGCCGGGGCTGCGTGCGACGGGGCGGCATGTTGTGGAGCTGCGTGCGCCGCCGGAGCTGACTTCGCCGGGGCTGAGGTTTTTGGGGGCCCACTGTTGGCCCAAACGAATGCGGTTACGATGAGAAGAACCAGCAATACGGACCATTTCGGCAGGACGTTCTTTCCTCGGTTGCTCAATTTCATAGCCACTCCTGTGAGATATGAAGCTTTTTCCTCATTAAGTCCCCAGCAGGAAACACAAGCGGCCAGACAAGATTTCAGTCCAACCGGCAATCCCGCGCCGGGGCTGCTTCGACGAGAGCTTCTGGGTTCGAGTGCCATGGGGAAGGGCCGGGCACCGACCTTCGAAGTAGCGACAATTTCACACCTGTTTCAATACGGTGTCAAGCCATCTCCCGAAATTTACATTTGTCACCCCGGACGAATCGACGCACCCCTTTCCCAGGCGTGGCCGTCCCGGACCTTTCGCATCAGTCTCATCAAGCCATCGAACGCACGCTTGGTATTTATGCGGGGCCTGCTCCGCTTTCACACCGAACCAAAGCTGGGATTGACGGGAAACGCGCCGAGCGCCAGACTGAGAGGGCATGGCAAAGATTCGGGTTGGCATCCTCTTTGGTGGACGCAGCGGCGAGCATGAAGTGTCGTTGCTGTCGGCGGCGTCCGTTCTGAATGCAATCGATAAAACGAAATACGAAGTGGTTCCCGTCGGCATCACGAAAGACGGCCGCTGGCTCACGGCGGAACACGCCGAGAGGTTACTGAAAGGCGAAGGGCACGCGGGCGAGGGCGCCCGCGCTACACCGGCAACGCATTTGCGGGCGGGCGATCCCGAGGCGACTCCTGGGGCGGCTGTGCTGGCGACGGGCGAGTCGGTGGTCGTGCCTCCGGAACCGGCGCGGCGCGAAGCTGGACTGACACCGTTTCAGTCCGATGCTGCAACCCTCCGTCGTGCCTCCGACCGCGCCATTAACGTCGATGTCATCTTCCCGGTGCTGCACGGAACCTTCGGCGAGGACGGCACAATTCAGGGCCTGCTGGAACTGGCCGACATCGCCTATGTTGGCGCTGGCGTGCTCGGCTCTTCGGCGGGCATGGACAAAGACGTCATGAAGTCTTTGTTCCGCGCGGCGGGATTGCCCATCGTGAAACACGTGACCGTGTTGCGCAGCCAATTCGAGCGCGAGCCAAAGAAAGTGCAGAAGCTGGTGGAAGGCAAGCTGAAGTATCCCGTCTTCGTGAAGCCGGCGAACCTGGGGTCGTCGGTGGGAATCTCAAAGGCGCACGATGCGAAGGAACTTGGTCCGGCCATCGCCGAGGCGGCAAAGTTCGATCGCAAGATCGTAATTGAGGAAGGCGTCGGTGGAAAAAAGAACAAGGCGCGCGAAATCGAGTGCGCCGTGCTCGGCAACGACGATCCCAAAGCGTCGCTGGCGGGAGAAATCATTCCGTGCAAGGAGTTCTACGACTACGAAGCGAAGTACCTGGTGGAAGGCTCTGAAGGAGTGATCCCAGCGAAGATTACCAAAGCGGAAATGAAAACGGTGCAGAAGTTGGCGATCGCGGCGTTTCAGGCGGTTGATTGCACAGGCCTGGCGCGAGTCGATTTTCTGATGGATCCGAAGTCGAGGCGGATTTTCGTCAACGAGATCAACACCATGCCTGGCTTCACCGCAATCAGCATGTATCCGAAGATGTGGGCGGCATCGGGCGTGTCGTATCCCGAACTGATCGACCGGCTCATCCAGTTCGGCATCGAACGCCACGAGGACAAGAAACGGAATCAATACAGTCGCTAGGAAGTGTAAAGCCAGTGAAAACAGGGTGTAGTGCGTTAAGACTCGCTATCCTGACTGTTATCTTCGGACTGACCCAATTGGCCGCGCAAGAGGCCCCGGCATTCAATCCTCGCGCCTATCCAAGCGCCAAATACCAAGTGACCCGAACCTCCCACATCCTCGGCGGTGTCACGATTCAAATCATCCACGCTAAGAAACGCAAGCCCAACGGATCCCCACCGAGCTATTGCCGGGCATGGGTCGAAGTCAGTCGGGGAGAGAACCTGCTGAGAAGAATCCACTACAGCGACTTTGAACCTGTTGGCTTCAGTTACGGCGTCTTTGTCCCGGCAAAGCAGCCTAGTGAAGATTACTTCGCCCTCGTGAAGGAAGGCGATTACGACGGACACTTGCTGTTGGTTGACAGGGAGGGAGTTGTTACCGATCTGCTGGGCGGTTTCTTCTTTGTGATCGCTGGTGGAAGGTTCATTGTCAGTGAGTATTTATCTGATGAATCTGGTCTCGCGGTTTTCGATCTCAAGGCGCACAGGTTGCTGATGCAGTCTACGGAGATCCCTGACATCCAAAACTGGTACAAGGATGGCGCCGGCTATTTCTTTACCGAGTCTGAATGGTCGAATGGAAGCCCCTATCCACACGAAAAGCCCAATGTGGCCTATCGCTTGGACTTGAGTGGGCGGAAGGTCGTGAAGATCAGCATGGGCCCCCAACAGCTGAAGTCGGCTGCTCGCGTCGAACACGATTTTGATCCCAGAAAGTCCGCCGACTGCGTTTCGAGGTGATCAACCTATTCCTCTGCGTACTCGGCGCCTCGGCGGTGGAACTCCCAGGGAGAAATTTCTATGGTGGACAGAATGGGGACATCCGTGGTATCACACGCCCCGTTTCCCGTTTGACACCCTTCCAAGGCGGTTGCTATAGTCGGGGAGTCCCTTATTGGACGCGGTTTCGAACCAGCTGGAATTGTCCCAGGGTCGTCCGCCAGGTCGGCCTCAACGCAACCTAATGACCACGCCAGCAGTCCGCTCGACCACGTCCTATTTAGTCGCGCACGAACACGCGTCGACACAGAGGCTATGAACTTGCTCGACGACAGCACCGCCCGCAACCTTGACTCCACTCTTGAAACCATGACAACTGCACACGACGCCCACACCGGCGGCTCGGCCGTATTAGACGCTCCCGAGCACGCACAACCCTCCGCTGCGGAAGCAATGGCTTCCGCCCCTGAATCTCCTGCAAGCGATGCTCGTGAAAACGGCGCTTCTCAAAATCACGCTCCTGAAAGTTCGGCTCCCGAGACGGCCGCGGCTGGCAGCGACGATTTCGCCGCCGCGCTCCACAGCTTCGAGACCGAAACCGAGGAATCGGTTGGCGACGACCACGTAATCAAAGGCCGCGTAGTGAAGCTGACCGCGACCCACGTCGTCGTCGATATCGGGGCGAAGTCCGAAGGCATGGCGCCGATTGCGGAAATTCTCGATCACGAAGGCAAGCCGAAGTTCCAGCCCGGCGACGAGATCGACGTGATGCGGGATAAAGGCGAAACCGAGGAGGGCTACGTCAACCTCTCGCACCTGAAGGCGCAGCGACTGCGGTCGTGGGACGAGATTGAGCGCGCTTACAACGAAAAGAAGCCCATCCAGGGCATCGTCGTGGAGCGTATCAAGGGCGGCCTGACCCTCGACATACAGGGCGCGCGCGCTTTTCTGCCCGGCTCTCAAGTGGACCTGCGTCCGATCCGGAATCTGGATGGTATGAAGGGCCAGACGATGGAAGTCGCCATTATCAAGCTCAACAAAAAGCGCGGCAACATCGTGGTCTCGCGAAAACAGCTTCTGGAGGGGGAGCAGGCGGAGAAGCGCGGCAAGACGCTGGAGCATCTCGAAGAAGGCAGCGTCCTCACCGGCATCGTCAAGAACCTGACCGAGTATGGCGCGTTTGTAGATATGGGCGGAATCGATGGCCTTCTGCACATCACCGACATGTCGTGGGGACGCTTGACGCACCCACGCGACCTGGTGAACGTCGGCGATCAGATTCAGGTTAAGGTGTTGAAGTACGACAAAGACAAGCAGCGCGTTTCTCTGGGCTTCAAGCAGCTCACGCCCGATCCGTGGCTGGATGCGGAACACCGCTATCCCGTGGGCGCGCACGTCCACGGACGCGTGATCAGCGTCACCGATTACGGCGCTTTTGTAGAACTCGAGCAGGGCATTGAAGGTCTGGTCCACGTGAGCGAAATGACGTGGTCGAAACGGATGAAGCATCCGTCGAAACTGGTCAACGTGAACGACGAAGTGGATTGCGTGGTCTTAAGCGTGAACCCAACCGAACGCCGGATTTCTCTCGGCATGCGGCAACTCGCGTCCAATCCCTGGGATACACTCCACGACAAATATCCAGTGGGAGCGACCGTCGAAGGCCGGGTGCGCAATCTGACCGAGTTCGGCGCTTTCATCGAAATCGAAGACGGAATCGACGGTCTGGTGCATGTCAGCAACCTGAGCTGGACCACCCGCGTGAAGCATCCTTCCGAAGTGTTGAAGAAGGGCGACAAGGTCAAGGCCGTCATTCTGGCCATTGAACCGGATAAGCGGCGCCTTTCACTCGGCGTGAAGCAGATGCAGCCCGACGTCTGGGATTCGTTCTTCGCGCAGCACCGCATCGGCGACATCGTGCATGGCAAGGTCCTGCGCGTGGCGAACTTCGGCGCATTTGTTGAGATTGCCGAGGGCATTGAAGGTCTGTGTCACAACTCGGAAGCCGTCGATGCGAACCAACAGCCGATGCATCTGGAACCGGGAAGTGAGTTCGACTTCAAGATCATCAAGATGAATCAGGAAGAGAAGAAAGTCGGCCTCAGCATCAAGGCGGTTGGTGAAGAAGCGTCACGCCAGGAAGTCGAGTCCTACAAGCACCCGGCCTCCTCGTCCTCCACCAGCACCACCATCGGCGACTTGATCTCGTGGAAACGCGCGGGCGGGGACAGCAACTAGATTCTACGCATGCACAAATGGGAATTCAGGGCCACCGCCAGCGGTGGCCTTTTCCTTGCCTTCAGGGTCCATAGTGGTGTTGTACGCTCGATTCCCTGAGTGACTACGCAGTCCCTTGTCCCCGAGCCAGCGAGCGCTTTACGTCCACCTGCTGCCGCTCCTGCTCGTTCACCCGGAACATCTGTTGCGGCTGCAGTTTCATCAGCCGCGCCAGAAAGACTTCAGGAAGCTGTGCGATCCGCGTGTTGTAGGTGTTGACGTCGTCATTGAAAAACTCGCGGCGGTCGGCGATTCGCTCCTCCAGTTCGGAGATGCGATTCTGCAGCGCTACAAAATTCTGGTTGGCCTTGAGCTGCGGATACTGCTCCGCCACCACAAAAAAAGATCGCAGAGCGCCCGTCAGCAAGATGTCAGCCTGAGCCTTCTGCGGAATGCTGGCCGCGTTCATCGAAGCCGCTCGCGCCTCGGTCACCGCCTCCAGCGTCTGCCGCTCGTGGTCCATGTAGCCCTTGACGCAGGCCACCAGGTTGGGAACCTCGTCGTGGCGTTGCTTGAGCAAAACGTCGATATTGGCCCAGGCACGTACGATTTCGTTCTGCAGCCGCACCAGTCCGTTGTACACAATGACCGCGTAGATCGCGGCACCGGCAAATAGCAGAACGAACGCGGCGGCAAGAACGGGCATGAGCGTTTTCGCTTGCGACAGCCTCGAATGTAAAGGAGGGGTTGGAAACAGACAAGTTACGCCGGGGCAGATGCGATCGCCGCCGCCAGTAACCTTGCATCTATTGGAGCGAACAACGCGTCGCCAGACAAGCCAAAGGGCCTACTTGGTCTCGGCTTTGGTGTCGATTTTCAAACTGATGTAAACCTGCGAACGATTATCGAATTGGCTGACCGTCTTGGTGCCGCTCTTGCGGTTGTTGTACTGCGCATACACTTCGTAATCGATAGTGGGCTCAAGCGCCGGGAAACGGTAGGTGCCGTCCGGGCCAACGATATAGGTTTTCACGGAGCGGGTGTGAGTGTTGGTCAGGTATACGACTGCGTTCGGTAAAGGACTGTCTCCAGCATCCAGAACCTTGCCTGTGAGCAGGCGAGTCGTGTCTTTCTTCGAATCGCGGCCAAATAGCTGCGCTGGCGCCGCCAGAACCGGTGTCGACATGTACACGTAGAAGACCGATGCAGACAACATAACCAGCGACAACATGATAGTCAGTGAAACCCCAATGACCGCATTCTTCATGAATTTCTCATTACCGCCGATTCCCAAGCAGGGCGGCCCCCTACCAGTCTAAATGAAGACCGATGTCAGAACGCTCGTCATCGTCGATATGCACGGTTACATCGGAGCCCGGCTTCAACTTTTTGCCTGAGGGCAGCTTGTAGCCTTTCACGTCCGCCCAAACGATGTAGTCAGCCTTGCCGGCGGGCACTCGCTGGGCGAACTCGCCGGTGTGGTTGGAATAAAGCTCCCAGCGAGCTTTTTTCTCGTCGGCCCGCCGGATCTTCACCTTGACCGCATAGAGCGGGTGCCCGTCGGGGTCCCAAACTGTTCCGAAGATTAGAGCGTAAGGCTTCGGCTTCTCGCGGTCGCCACCCGGCGCGCTCACCTGGGCAAGCAGAGACGACAAGAACAAGACCAGGACCGATGCAGCTATCGCGACCAAGCGCCGGAACGCCCGGAAATGTGCGGAATTCTTCAGGAATCCTCGTCCTCTGACTCTTCTTTGACGACGTCTTCTTCATCCTCGTCTTCTTCGATTTCGTCTTCGCCGACTACCTTGAGTTCAACGGGATTCACCGAAACCACTTCGAAGTCCGTGCCGCACTCCGGGCACGAGACGACCGCGCCTTCATCGACCTCATCTTCGTCGATGTCGAGATCCGTCTCGCATTCAGGACAGTACACCATGATTTCCTCCACGTTCAGGGTACCCTGTTATATTTAGTTTCTTCGGGAGGAAAAGGTCAAGTGGCTAGCCAAGAAAATTGTGAAATCATTAATTTTTCCAGTTCCGGTCATCCCTCCACAAGTCTTTTGGCGGTCGCGCGGGTTGCCCTGGCGATGTTATTGTGCGCTTCCCTGTGCCTGGCGCAGGAAATGGCGCAGGAACCGCCGCGCTTGGCGGCCGACCGGCACACCGACGCACATATCGCGGAAGCGATCCGGCAAGTTTCGGCGGACCACATCCGGCAGACGATCGAGAAGCTGGTCAGCTTCCAGAACCGGTCCACGATTTCCGCGCAGGACGACGAATCCATCAAAGCAGGCAGGGGAATCGGAGCGGCGCGGGAGTGGATCAAGGCCGAGTTTGAGCGCTACTCCAAAGACTGCGGCGGCTGCCTGGAGGTGAAAACCGATACTTTCACCGAGCAGCCCGGCGACCGCATTCTGAAACCCACCGAAATCACCAATGTTTATGCGGTGTTGCGCGGGTCCGACCCGAAACAGGCGGATCGCTTTGTGCTGGTAACCGGTCATTACGACTCGCGAAATAGTGACCCCGTAAACGGGACCGACCCGGCGCCGGGAGCGAATGACGACGGTAGCGGCACGGCGGTGAGCCTGGAATGTGCCCGCGTTTTGAGCAAAGCTGCTGGCAAACTTAAATTCCCGGCGACGATTATTTTTCTGACGGTCGCCGGAGAAGAGCAGGGCCTGAACGGCAGCAAGCACTTCGCCCAGATGGCCAAACAGCAAGGTTGGAAAATCGAAGCTGTTTTGAACAATGACATTGTGGGAGGCAATCTCGGACCGGGGCAGGATGCGAGCCTGGTGCGCGTCTTTTCCGAAGGTCTCCCCGCAGTGGCGAGCGAGGCTGAGATCAAGCGAATTCGAATGCTCGGCGGAGAGAGCGACTCGTCTTCGCGCGAGTTGGCCCGCTACATCGCCGACGTCGGGCGCTCGTACGATGCCGGAGTGAAGCCGCTTATGATCTTTCGGCTCGACCGCTTTCTGCGCGGAGGCGACCACTACGCTTTCAATCAACAGGGCTTCGCCGCCGTCCGCTTCACCGAATTCCGCGAAGATTTCAACCACCAGCATCAGAACGTCAGGAGCGAAGACGGCATCGAATATGGAGACCTGCCGAAGTTCGTTGACTTCGACTATGTGGAGCATGTAGCGCGGCTGAATGCAGCGACTCTGGCCTCGCTCGCATCAGGTCCAGCGCCGCCGGCAACCGTAAAAATGCTGACCAAGAACCTCGAAAACGACACCACTTTGACGTGGGAACCTTCGGCGGGCGCGGCCACCTACGAGGTGGTCTGGCGCTCGACCTACGCGGCCGATTGGGAGTACGCACAAACCATCAGCAGCGGTACGCGTGCAACCCTGAAGGTTTCGAAGGATAATGAGATATTCGGTGTGCGGGCCATAGATGCGGCGGGACATCGCAGTCTGCCGGTTCTGCCAGAGCCGGAAAGATAGAATAAGGACAAGGTTTCAAAGTTTCAGGGTTTCAGAGTTTCAAAGTTAAAACCCGGTAGCAACTCGGTTTTTTCCTTGAAACCCTGAAACCTTGAAACGTTGAAACCTGGAACCACATGAGTCGCGGACAAACCATCTCGTTCAGTTTCCCTCCGTTTGCCGGATGGGTGAAGCGCATCATCCTGACTTGCACGGGGATCTTTCTTGCCCAACTGGTCCTGGATCGGCTATTCCACATCGCGTTTCGCCGCACCGAGGACTGGTTTGCCTTGGTGCCCGCCGATGTGCTGCACGGCGAGATTTGGCAGTTGGTGACGTATTCCTTAGCGCACGTCAGCTTCGGTCACCTGTTTTTCAACATGCTGACGCTCTGGTTTATCGGCGCGTACCTGGAGCGTGATTGGGGGTCGCGACGATTTATCGAGTGCTACACGTTCTGCGTGGTGGGCGCCGCGCTGGTAACGATTGCCATCGCCTATACACATTTACTGGGAGCGAATCCGGCAACCGGAACGGTGGGCGCGTCGGGCGGAATTTTCGGACTGCTGATGGCCTTTGGGATTCTTTACGCCGATCAGGAGATGTTTCTGTTTCCTCTGCCGTTTAGAATCAAGGCTAAATACCTGGTCGGCATTTGGGTCCTGGTCGCGATTGTCGCGGTTTTTGAGCCAGCAAATGGAGTCGCCGTTTTCGCTCATCTCGGCGGATTATTTTTCGGCTTCTTGTGGGTGAAATTCATGCCTTCCCGCGGTGTCAGCTATGCGGCATCCGAGCGTTATTTCGGGGTGCGCAACTCCTACTACCGCTGGAAGCGGCGCCGCGCTGCAAGAAAATTCGAAGTCTATATGAAGGATCACGACCGCAAGGTCACCTTCGACGAGCACGGAAACTATGTGCCGCCCGACGATAACGACAAAACGAATGGCGGATCGAAATCGGGCTGGGTGAATTAGGAAGATTCACCGCCGAGACGCGGAGGACGGCGAGAAAATCTTTTCATTCTTCCCTTGTCACCCGGTCGTCAAAAAATCTCATCAAACTTGGCAAAAATCTTTGCCGGGAGTACCTGCGCCTGCGATTTTCCCTTGAAACCTAAATCGTGGCCCGCGCCTTCAATGTTCATTAACTCAGTCTTGGCCGGGATTAGCTGCAAGGCTTTCGACATCTCTTCAATGCTTCCGAAAGGATCGCGTGTCCCGTGGACGAACAAGCTCGGTGTGTGCAGTTTCGGCAAATGTTGAATGCGCAGCTGTTCAGGTTTACGCGGAGGATGCAAAGGGTACGAAAGCAGAAGCAGTCCGGACACTAACTCAGCTTCAGCGGAGCAAAGCATCGTCGCCTGCCGTCCACCATAGGAGTGCCCGCCAAGAAAGATTCGGCCCGCAACACTCTTGCGTAAAACAGCAACTGCATTCCGCAGACCCGCGCGATCGCGTTCCGCATTGCCCGGAAACGGTGGCCCGGTTCGCCGCTCCTGCCGGAAGGGCAGATCGCAACGCAGAACCACATAGCCATGTCCCGTAAAGGTTTCGCTGAGTGCCACCAACAAAGGAGCCGAGCAATCCGAGCCCGCGCCATGCGTCAGGATCAGCGCATCGCCGTTTGGCGCATGCGGAGTGTGCAGCCAACCTTTTACTTTGGGATCGAGCGAGCCATCAAAGAACGAGGTTGTTGATTCCATTCCGGGCCGCTATTTCTTCTGTCGCCGCGTCGAGCGTGCTCGATCGCTTTCTCCCACCGTATGCAACCGCATGAAGTTCGTGGCGCCCGAAGTGAGCTTTGTTCCTGCAACCAGGCCGAGCACGTCTCCGGCATGGAGAAGGCCTTTCGGCAACAGTTCCTTCTCCGCTGTCCTGAGCATTGCCTCCGCCGACTCCCACTCTTCCTTGTGAACCGGATGCACGCCCCAAAGCGCATTCATACGATTGCAGACTTCCGGCTTGCGACTGAAAGCATAGATACAGACCTTCGGACGATGTTTTGAAACCATGCGCGCCGTATTGCCGCTTTCCGTGAAGACGGCGATCGCACGCATGGGCAGATCTTCGGCGGCGTGTGCGATGGATTCGCAGATGGTTTCGGCGACCGAATAACGATGATCTTCACGACGACGGCGCGGCGCCGGCGGCAGTTGCGCGATACTAGCCTCCGCCTCCAGAATGATGCGGGCCATCATGGCCACGGTTTCGCGCGGATAGCGGCCGCTGGCGGTTTCTCCCGAGAGCATCACCACGTCCGTGCCGTCAAAGATCGCGTTGGCCACGTCGCTCGCCTCCGCCCGCGTGGGCCGCGGGCTTTCGGTCATGGATTCGAGCATCTGGGTTGCCGTAATGACCGGCTTGCGCCACACCCCTGCTCGCTGAATTACCAGCTTCTGGATGATCGGCACCCGCTCGGGTGGCAGTTCCACGCCCAGATCGCCGCGCGCAATCATGACTCCATCGGCGATTTCCAGAATCTCTTCCAGACGCTCGATGGCCTGCGGCTTTTCCAGCTTGGCGATAATGGGCACGGACTTCCCGAACTCGCGCATCAGGCTCTTCGCGGTCCGGATGTCATCGGCGGAACGAACGAACGACAGCGCAACCGCATCCACCCCTTGCTTCAAACCGAACTCGAGGTCCCGCTTGTCTTTGTCGGTCAGCACGGGAATCGTCACCGCCGTACCGGGCAGATTGATCCCCTGCTGTTCTCCGAGCGTGCCACCGTTCAGGACTTCGCATTCCACATCCTCGCCGCGAATCGAACGCACTTTGAGTTCAATGCGGCCGTCGGATAGAAGCACCCGCGAACCGGGTTCGACTTCGCCCGCCAGGCCGGCAAAATCGGTGGCAATCAATTCGGCGGTCCCTACCACCTTGCGCGGCGTGATGGTCAGCACCGCCCCGGACTGCAGCAGCACAGCCTTTCCATCCTGGAGACGTCCGGTACGAATCTTCGGGCCTTGAAGGTCTTGAAGAATACAGATGGTCCGCTTCAAATGATGAGCGGCGCGGCGCAACCGCTTGATTCGCCGGGCGTGTTCCGAGTGCGTGCCGTGGGAGAAATTCAGTCGCGCAACGTCCATGCCCAGGCGCATCAGGTCGAGGATCATTGCCTCGGAATCACAGGCCGGACCAATGGTGCAGATAATTTTTGCGCGGCGCAGGCGCTCGCCCGCCTCTTCCGGCACAGGCGCGGAAGCCGGCAGATTTCCTTCAACCAGATCCAGTTTGCGTTCTTTCAAATCAGCGAATCCTCTCTGCGGACGGCTACGTCAATCTTAATTGCAACAGTGCCGGTGTGGTGACGGGGCTCTGCCCCATCCCGGCGGGGCAGAGCCCCGCCACCACACCGTTAGCGAGCTTCGGCGTCTACCCGTGGAGGTGGAACCTTCGTGAGACAGCGAGGGAAAAGCATGGCATTGAATTCGGCGCCAATCAGCACAACCAGCGAGATAATGTACATCCAGAGCAGCAGCGCAATGCCCACGCCGAGCGAACCATAGATGACGCTGTAGTCGACATAGTGTTGCAAATACCATCCAAGCAGCGCAGTGGAGATCAGCCACATGGCGGTGGCAAGAACAGCGCCCGGCAAAACGCTGTGCCAGGGTTGCGTGCGGGGAACCGCGTTGTGATAGATAAGCTGGATCACGGCAATGCTGGTCATGATTGCGATGGCCCAGCGGATCGCACCCCACAACAACAGGATTAGAGGTCCGAACTCATGCCCGAGGTGAAACAGAATCCGCGTTTCAATACGGCTTCCGAAGGCAACCAGAATGGTGGAGAAGGTCATCGGTATGCCGGCCATCAAAACCAGCGAAATCGCAATCGCGCGCTCCTGGACCAACCCCCAGGTTTTGGGCAGCTGATAAGCGCGGCGAAAGCCGTCCATCCAGGAGATGATGACGCCGGAAGCGCTCCAGATCGTGAACAATGAAGTGGTGATGAGCAGGCTCACCGGCCGGTCCGTGCTGCTTCTCAGGTAGGAAAGTGCGGCTGAGCTGCCCGCAGGCAAAATGGTGCCCAGGGCGTAGGAGATTTCGCGAGCGTAGACTTGGCCCCGATTCAGGGTGGCCAGAACGGCGCCGAGCACCAGCAAAGCCGGGAAAAAAGTGAAGATGGACGAATAGGCCGATGCTTTGGCTGTTCCGAAGGCGTCGTGCTCGAAGGCGCGCCAGATCGACAGACGGAACAACCGCCAGAAGCGTCCCAGTGCCGGCGCCAACACCAGTCCGCCAGGAAGTGGCTCCGGCTTGGGGTTCGGGTCCTGAGGCTGCCCGGTAAGGCGCTGTGGTTCCAGTGCTAAAGACATTGGCTTCGAAAAACACTATTCAAGAAAATGAGGGGCGACCTGCGTCGCCCCCGTCTTGAATTCGTTTGCTTTTACTCCGCGGCGAGTTCTTCGGTTTCGCCTTCGTGCCGCATGAGTTCGAGCGCGCGCTCGGCATCTTCGTAGGCTTGCGAGACTTCTTCCTGCACCTTGCTGGCGGCCTCTTCCATTTCCGGAGAGAGACGCACGTTGCGGTAATACTCCATGCCGGTGCCGGCGGGAATCAAGCGGCCCACGATCACGTT
>Ga0116134_1000756_pt1 | contig 16540 bp, 10 predicted proteins | sample June2015DPH_19_5_FD_89737 | JGI IMG/M metagenome (GOLD analysis project Ga0116134, IMG submission 89737) | Peatland microbial communities from SPRUCE experiment site at the Marcell Experimental Forest, Minnesota, USA - June2015DPH_19_40 | ecosystem: Environmental > Terrestrial > Soil > Wetlands... | reverse complement strand
GTGTTCATTGGCCGGGGGTCCGTTCCCGACACGGGTGCGGCTCAGTCATTCATCTCGGCGGCCGATTCAGGCTCCAATCGAACCCCAGCTTCTCCACTCCCGTCGCCCCCACGATCAGCGAATCGCTCTGCACGTACGGCTGGAGCGCTTCCAGAATCCCCGTCGGCTTGACGCCGAACAGCTTTTCAAACCCCGCCAGAAACGCCTGGCGATGAAGGTAGAACAGGTCGTTGACCTTCACGGTGGCCCCCTCGCGGACGGCCGCTCGCGGATCGCTGAGATAACGCTGTCCCTGATCCACGAGCTGCGCCTCCAGCACGGCCCCGTCATAGGGCGACCAACGCAGCGGCGGGCAGGACCGCGCACATACGTTCAGCGCGAAAAACACCCGCGCATCGCCGGCCGACTCCAGTTTCTTCGCCACGAGATCATTCAACGTCGTCGTCTGCCCGCCGAACGTGAACCTTTCCTGCGAAAAAATCGCCCCCGGCGGAGTCCCGGCCAGCATCACCGCTGGATAGTCATGTTCGATCACGGCATACATGCACGTCGCATTGAACGCGTTAATCCAATACGCCAGGCGATACTGGTCCGTCGCAAACATTTCCGGATGATTGTCCGGCGACACCGCTTCGACGAGCCCCACGTAATTCAGCAGCGACTCGCGCACGCCGTCCTGGTCGTTCTGAATCAAATTCCATTTCACGTAGCCATCGGGCGTGACCACGGCCGAGAGCACCTTGGCCCAATCGGCATCGCTGAAAGCCTGTGGGATGACGGCCGGACGCTGGGGTACGGTTGGCGGGCCTCCGCCACAGCCGGACAGAAGTGCCAAAACCAAATAAGGCACGAAGGCACGGAGGCACGGAGGCACGAAGTGGAAAACGCCTCCATATCTTCCCTTCGTGCCTTCGTGCCTACGTGCCTTCGTGCCTTCGTCTCTCCCCACCTCCGTGCCTCCAATTTCAAACCACATATTCACACCTTCATTCACTTCAACTCTATCGCATCGGCCAACGTATATCTTCCCGGCTTGCGGCCGCGCAGCCATTTGGCGGCCCGCAGCGCTCCGACGGCAAAGGTGTCGCGATTGGTCGCGACGTGCCCGAGTTCCACGCGCTCGCCGAGGGCCGCGAAATAAATCGTGTGCCTTCCCACCTCATCGCCGATTCGCAGGCTGTGCATTCCGATCTGCCCGGTTTGCCGCAGCGCATCATCGCCATGCCGGCCGTGCACGAGCGACTTTCGCGTCTTGCCGATGGCCTTCAGGATCGCGTCGGCCAATGCCAGGGCCGTTCCGCTGGGCGCGTCCTTCTTGAAGCGATGATGGCTTTCGACGATCTCGATGTCGTAATCCTCGCCGAGGCTTTTGGCAGCCTGGGCCGCGAGCTTCAGAAGGAGGTTTACGCCGACGCTCATGTTGGGCGACTGCAAAATGGGGATATCGCTGGAGGCGATGTCGATGGCCGCGTGATCCTTGTCCTTCAGCGCGGTGGTGCCGATAACCATGGCGATTTCGCGATCGCGGCAGGTCTTGAGCCAATGCCGCATCGCCACGGGCAACGTGAAATCAATCAGCACATCCGGCTTGGGGCGCAGATCGAACGTGATGGGAATGCCAATGGGCCCGATGCCGGCGAGTTCGCCCGCGTCCTGGGCCAATTCGGCGCAATCCGGCCGATCGATCGCCGCGACCAACTGAAACGATTTGTCCGCATGCGCCAGCGCGATGAGCCGCCGGCCCATTCGGCCGCAGGCGCCCGTGATGGCGAGTTTAATGGCCGGCATTGCGATCCCCTCCGTGCATCTGTCCCTCCATCGCCGCGAGAATCGCCTCCAGGTCGTCCTCGACGACAATCGGCGGGTTCGCCAGCTTTCCCTTCGGCTCGCTTCTCGGCGCCAATTCCTGGGCCGCGCTCAAATCCACGCCCGTGTGATATTTCACGGTCGCGTTCGCGTCCTTCAACTCATGCCCGGTCAAAATGCACACCACGGTCTCGTCGGCGCCGATGGTTTGCGACTCGCGCAGCTTATGCAGCCCGGCCACGCCCGCCGCGCTGGCCGGCTCGCAGCCGAAGCCCCAGCGGGCGGCCATCGCGCGATGCTCCAGGATTTCCTCGTCGCTCACCTCCAACGTCAATCCGTTCATCAGGTCCAAAGCCCGCAGCGCCTTGGGCAAATTCACCGGCCGGCTGATTTCGATCGCGCTGGCGACCGTGTGCGGCCTGTAGTTGGATTCATCGAGGGCCGCATAATGCTTTTGCACCTTCGAGACATCAAACGCCCCGCCGTTCCATTTCAATCCTTGCCGGCTCACCAATTCGTTGAGCGTATTGGCCCCGCTGGCGTTGACGATCGCCAGGCGCGGGATTTTCTTCACCAGCCCCAGCTCTTTCAGTTCCGAAAACGCCTTGCCGAACGCGGAGCAATTCCCCAGATTCCCGCCGGGCACGATCACCCAATCCGGGCTTTGCCAATCCATCGCCTCCAGCACGCGGTACATGATGCTCTTCTGACCCTCGAGCCGAAACGGATTCACGCTGTTCATCAGGTAAATCCCCAGTTCGGGCATGTCCACGGCCACCTGTCTGATCCGCCGCAGGCAATCGTCGAAATCCCCGCGTATCTGCAAGGTGAGCGCGCCGTAATCCAGGGCCTGGCTCAGCTTTCCCAGTGCGATCTTTCCGCTGCCGATGAAAACGATGCCGCGCATCTGGGCCAGGCTGGCGAACATCGCCAGCGACGCGCTGGTGTTCCCCGTCGAAGCGCAGGCCACCTTCTTCGCCCCCACCATCCGCGCATGCGTGAACGCGGCCGTCATCCCGTTGTCCTTGAAACTCCCGCTGGGATTCAGCCCCTCGTATTGCAGGAGCAGCTTGCCCGGATTCATGCCAAGCTGCCGGGCCAGGAGATTCGCCTGCTGAAGAACGGTCCGTCCCTCGCCGATGGTGACGATGTCTTCCTCGCGGCGGTAGAATGGCAGGAGTTCGCGGAATCGCCAGACTCCGGAAAAATCCAACGTTCCTTCGACGCCGATGCCTTTGGTGCTCCAGCGATGCTCGAAGAAGCCCATCCCCTTGATGGTCGGCAACTTCGCCCAGTCGTAGCGAATATCCAGCAGGCTCCCGCAGCGCGAACAGGCCACGAGAACCTGCGAGACGTCAAACGTGGCCGCGCAGGCGGGATTGATGCATTGCTGGAAAGCGGGGTCGGGCATGGCAGAAGTAAACTATGTCCGGGGGTGGGAAAGGTCAAAAAAGTTTAGCGGGCCCGCTTGCGGGCCGTGTTCGACGCCAATCCGATTGCCCGCGAAACTCGCCCCGCAAGCGGGCCGGCTAAACCGCATGTTTTCAATTCTTCCGAAACTTCCCGCTTCCCAATTCGTTCGCCGCCCGCAGTCACTATAATGCCCGGCCATGGCTAAAGTGGGTATTTCGGTCCTGGACTCCTTCACCGAATGCGTCCGCGGCGAATTCGACGCCGTCCAAAAACTCTTCGATTCGGAATTGCACAGCGAACTCGCCTGCGTCAATACCCTCTGCCGGCATGTCAGCCGATTCCGCGGGAAAATGCTCCGGCCGCTCCTTGTCCTCCTGGCGGGAAAAGCTTCCGGAAAACTTTCCGACGCCCACACCGTCCTGGCCACCGTCGTCGAGATGGTCCACATGGCCACGCTGGTTCACGATGACGTTCTGGACGATGCCGAGCTTCGCCGCAAGGGGGCGACGATCAATCATCTCCGCGGAAACGAGGCGGCCGTTTTGCTCGGCGATTATCTCATCAGCCACAGTTTCCATCTTTGCTCCAGCCTCGATTCGCAACTCGCCTCGCGCGTGATCGGCCGGACGACCAACCAGGTTTGCGAAGGCGAGTTGCTGCAAATCCACAACCGCAACAATCTCGACCTGGACGAAGAAACGTACCTTCAGATCATCACCTGCAAGACGGCCGTCCTGTGCGCGGCTTGCTGCCAACTCGGGGCAACCTTTGCCGGGGCGGATGAAATCGCCATCGAGAACCTCCGCCAATACGGCCTGTGTCTCGGCACGGCCTTCCAGATTCAGGACGACATCCTCGACCTGGTCGGGACCGAATCCACGGTCGGCAAAACGCTTGGGTTGGACGTGCAAAAAGGCAAGCTCACGTTGCCGATCATCCATTTCCTTCGTTCGGCCCCGCCGGAGCATCGCACGCTGTTGCGTTCGCTGCTGAGGAGTCACGAATCGGACAAGGTGGAGCGGATTCGGAATTTGATTTTGCCGAGCGATTCGGTGGACTACGCCGCCGCCAAGGCCCGCATGCTGATTGACCGGGCTCGCGCGGGGCTGTCTGTCCTGCCGGAAACACCATCGCGGCAGGTCCTGGACACCATGGCGGAATTCGTCGTCACCCGGCCGATGTGATTTTCATTCGAAGATGCTCGCGCAAGTTCGGTATCCATCGCCACTTGCATTTATGACGGGTTGATTTTACCGCGGAGATCGCTGAGATCGCAGAGCAAGACGCGGAGAAGATTTTTCGCCACAGATGAAAGGCCGATGGACACAGATAAAAGGCGATACAAATTGCATTCCCATCTGTGTCCATCTGATTTTTTATCTGTGGCAAATATGCATTTCTCCAGTCTTGCTCCGCGATCTCCGCGGTAAAAGTGAATTTCCCGATAAGAGCGCGCCCCACTGGACACCGCGAACAATGCGACAGAGGAAATCATCCATAGGCGAACGACTATGATGCCAACCAGGCTCCGAACCCATGCCGGCCGATCCGCGTTTACCATAGTGGAGTTGCTGGTGGTGATCGGCATCATCATCGTCCTGATGGGCATTCTTTTTCCCGTCATCAGCCGCATCCGCCGCGCCGCCCAGGTGGCCGATACCCAAAACGAAATCAGCCAGATCGCCAATGCGTGCAACGCCTATTACACGACGTTCAATGCCTATCCGGGGCCGCTGAGCAATGACCAGATCGAAAGCATCAACAACCCGAAAACGCCGACGTTCTTTGTGGGACTGATCAACCCCAACAACAGAAGTGCTGGGCCGGCTTGGAAAGCTCAGCAAGTGACCGGCGCGGAGAATCTCGTGCTCGGGCTGATGGGCGGATTGAGCGGAGTTGGAACGTCGCCTTCGGGTTCGTCGCCCATTTTTGATCCGACACTGGTCGGGCTCGGGGCGAAGAATCTGAATTCCGTCCCGGGCAGTTTCGGCGGTCAAACCCCGGCGTTCTTTCCCAACGGTTCGACTTACCTGATGTGGTGCGAGCAAACAAACGGCGGCCAGCCGTTCCAAACCACCACCTACCAAACTAATGATCCCGGTGGGAATAGCCTGTCCCCCACATTTTTCACGGATCAGGCGGGAACGCGGGCGACTGACAGCTTTATCCCGGTGTTCGTCGATCGCTTCCCGACACCGGGCCCGCTTCCCATTCTTTATCTTCGCGCCCGCACCGGAGCCAAAGGCGTCGTCTCATTTTTGTCGGCAAGCAACTATGGGCAGACGCCCCCGCAAGATCCCACGACTAATTCGGCCGCTCAATACCAATATGACCTTGGCGATATCGTCGCGTACACGGCGCCCAATGCTGCGGGCCGCTGCATCGGCCTGCCGACGGGCAAAGCTCATAATCTGAACGCTCTGGAGACCGTCACATGGCTACCGGCGTCGGTCGCCAAAAGCGCAGTCACGAATATTCCCGACGCGTTTGGTTACTTCGCCAATCAGGCAATCCCCCCCACCGATACCACAGTGAATATCAATTACACCGGCCGTCCCCGGGCCGTCGATCAATTCATGCTGATTTCCGCCGGCCCCGACGGCATTTACGGAACCGCGGATGACATCACGAGTTTTGGCGATGTTTCGCAATGATCACCGAGCCGAGCCTGCGAATCGTTCCGGAAACAAAGGCAATTGAACCGCCAAGACGCCAAGGACGCCAAGGGGGAACGCGCGGCAAGGGAACATCGTCGAGATTCGCGGCATGGAACGGTCACCAAGGAATCGTTTAATCGATGGCCCGATTTCATCTTGGCGTCTTGGCGTCTTGGCGGTTCAATTATGTTTTCCTGACCCACGAGACATCACGAATCATTACCCAGGCGGAAAGATGAAATCACCAAGCTCTTCCATCTCGTTGGTTCACCCAAGCCGCCGCGGGTTTACGCTGATCGAGCTGCTGGTGGTGATCGGCATCATGCTGATCCTCATCGGTCTGTTCTTTGCCGGCGGAAAACTCATCAGCGGCCAGGCCAAGGAACGTGATACCAAGACAATGCTCGAAACGTGCAAGACGATGTTCGAGAATTATCGCAATGCGACGCATCTTTCGCGCCCGCCGACGGCCATTCCGATCAGCGGCTTGGCGACTATTCCAACCGTCAATCTCTCGGAGCCTCTCTCGCCGACCCAGCGCTTCTGGACCGTTGGCCAGGTGGACGCTCCCGCCCCGGGCCAAGTCCCGAATACCTCCCCATACAACCTCAGTTCCGCCAGCGGCGTGGATCCCGCGGTGCTGGACACGATCTGCGTGATGTACACCCTGGAGTCGATTCCCGAAAACAAAACGATCATCAACAATCTTCCGGCCAACAAAATCCTCAATGTTGTTTTCCCCAACAGCACGACGGGTGTGCAGATGTCCGTGCCTCTTCTTCTCGATGGCTGGGGAAATCCGATCCTCTTCGTTCCCGGCGGCGGATTCGGCCTTTCCGTTGCTACCCCCGGTCCGGGCGTCGTCTGGATTGACGGAGTAAACTACGGCGTCGTTACCAGTGCCGGCGTTTATACCCCTGCCACCACGCCATCCTATGACGCGGCCGGTTTGCCAACAGGCTCGATCATCCCCAATCAACCGTTCTTCGTTTCCGCCGGCGCTGACGGCGATTTCAGTAATGGCCATGGCTGGACATCGGGCACGCCGAACGCGAACCAGACCGACGACAATGTTTATTCATTCAAATGATTGAAGCCACGGTATGAAAACCAGAAACCAGAAACCAAAAGCCAGACAAACCAGTCATTGGTCATTGGTCCTTGGTCATTGGCCTTCAGAAAGGACAAATGACAAAGGACGAATGACCAGCCTTTCCGGCTTCACTCTCATCGAGATGATCACCGTTTTGACGATCATCATCCTAGTGCTGGCCATCGCCATACCGGTATGGAACGCGTTGATGGGCGGAACGAACGTGGCCGCGGCCCAGAACCAGATCGCCGCCGTTCTGGCCAACGCCCGCGCCGACGCCATCTACAATCGCCAAACCATCGGCGTCTGCTTCTTCATCGATCCCAAAACCCAGCGAACCGCCATGGCCGAGGTGCAGGTGCAAACGCTGTGGCAAACCGCCGCGGGGACTTTGACGAACCTGTTCGCGCCAAATCCGCCATCGGCGGTAGACGGCCAAGTGAATTCTCTAGAAATGGTGAATAACCCCGACCCGAATAACGCCGGCAGTTTCGTCTTTTATCGAGATGTCGTCCTTCTTCCCGCCGGCGTGGGCGTGGCGCTAAATAACAACACGTATAATTACAACAACGTAATTGCCGGAGCTTGGTCGCCAAACACCTGGAACCCGGCGAGCTATACCGTTACCGTTGACCGCTACCGTCGCCTGGGCGCAATCATGTTCGCCCCTGACGGAACGTTGACAACAATTCCCTTTGGAGTTCCCGCCCAGGAGCAGTTCATCACGTCAACTTCGCCAGTCGTCGACAACTTATTGTGCCAGAGAATGGGAATGTACTATCCATCCGGCGGCCCATATTACGATCTGGGCAGCCTGGCCCTGTCACCGAGCGCTCAACAATCGCTAGCCCTCACGTCCTCCGTCGGCCTCGTAGTTTTCGATCATGATGCCTATCTCGCCCAGCACGCGTCATTGGTTCAGCAGAGCGGCCCCCCCCTTGGCAATACGCCGCCCGATCCATTCACCGACTTGGACATGAATTACACCCTTACTCCCAACGGTTCTAGCTCGAATCCAGGCATAAACTCCATTCTGGCCCAGGACAAATTCATCGAAGAAAACTGGATCGACAAGAACGGCGTCGCGCTGATGGTCAACCCGGTGAACGGCTCTTTGATCAAGGCGAAATGATGAAATCCGGCGGCAAATCTCACGCGGAGGCGCGGAGGCGCGGAGAAGAGCAATTCAACTCCGCGCCTCCGCGCCTCCGCGTGAGTTCTTTCCCCCGCCGTTCCGCCTTCTCCGACGACGCCCTCTCAAGTTCCAACTTCCGACGACAAATTCATCGAAGAAAACTGGATCGACAAGAACGGCGTGGCCCTGATGGTCAACCCGGTGAACGGCTCTTTGATCAAGGCGAAATGATGAAATCCGGCGGCAAATCTCACGCGGAGGCGCGGAGGCGCGGAGAAGACCAATTCAACTCCGCGCCTCCGCGCCTCCGCGTGAGTTCTTTCCCCCTTCGTGCCGTCAGTCCTGAGCGAAGTCGAAGGGCATTCTCTTTTATAGAAGTTCTCTTCGCGGTGATCCTATTGGGCATCGGCTTCATCATGATCGCCGGGATTTTCCCCGTCGCCATCCAACAGACCGCCGCCGTCACCAGCGAAACCCAAGGCAGCGCCGTCATTCGCGATGCGATCAAGAAAATTCAGGCCGCGGCGAATGCGGAAATCGGCAGCCCCCCCGCCACTCCCGGCACTACCAATTCCATCTTTCAGCCGACGGGCACCGCAGCCGCGCCGACGGTGCAGGCCTTTTCGTCAAACATCATGCAGGTCCTGGGGTCCGACAGTTTTTACACCGCCGATCGCCGATTTGGCTGGGTCGGCTTCTATCGTCGCGATTCGGCCAGCAGTCCGTTCACTCAGGTCTTCGTCATCGCCCTGCAAAATCCGAATTTCCCGAATTATGTGACGAAGTTCGCGCCCGGCGAGGTGACCCCTATCGCCGCAGGCTCTATTCCCCCAGTCGTTGCTCCGCCCATCCCGCCGTTGCTTTACAACTACTCTGGCTCCACGCCACCGGTCCTAACGTATAACCCCCCCGCATCGGGAGTTCCCGCCTCCCTCGTCGCAAACTTCACCTACGATCCGAACGACAAGACCTCAACTGTGAAGCTGACCAACGTCCCCAGCGCCGCCCCGGGCGCGTTTGTTCTGATTGGTGCTCCCGGAAGCGCCGCCTTTCCCGCCCAGTCCAACATGATCGGCCGGTTTTTTCGCCTGGGAATCGCTCTTCCCACCACGCCGGCGAGCACGATCAACCAGACTTTCTCCCTCCAGCCGGGTTGGGACCTCACCGATGCCGACCTGCCCTCGCTTACCAATAATCGGTTCAGCGCCGCCGTCTTCGTCATCGGCGCCGCCCCGACGGTTGGCGCCAACGGTGAATACACCGGCCCATTCACCGGCCCCAATCAGGACATCGCCGCGGGATCGGCCTTTATTCGGGTGAATACCAGCAATAACTGAGAAGAAAATGCCGAATGCCGAAGTTCAAATGCCGAATGAAAACCAACCAGCACCGATTCCCCATCTTTCATTTGGCATTTGGCAATCGGCATTTGGCATTCGTCCCCGCCCCGCCTTCACCCTCGTCGAACTCATGCTCTCCCTGGCCATGGTTCTGCTTTTGATCCTCGGCATCAATTACGTTTTCCGCAGCGCCACCGACGCCGTCAGCGCCGGCCAGGCACTCAACGGCATCAACAACGACGCCCAGGCGACCGGCCCGATGCTCTTCGACGATCTGCGAAACGTCTCGAAGAACCCGCCGTGCTTCATCATCGCCAGCCAGCTCGTCACGCAGTTCCTCAATGACGACGATTCCAAAACCAGTTCCGATCCGACGGTGATCGTGACCGACAACGCCGGCGGCATCGCCAAGATCGGCACGGCCGCGGGCGATGTCGTCTCACCAGCCACTCTCGGCCCGCGCAACCATCGCGCCGATCTGCTGAAATTCTTCGCCCACGCCAATTACCATCGCCGCTCCGGCAACGATGGCCAATTCACCGGCAGCGAATCTTCCGACGATGCGTTCATCGAGCTCGGTCACGCGGCCCTGCCGGCCAACGATCTCAGCGCTTTCTATGGTCCAAGCAGCCTGCCGAATACCCCCTCCGGCCTGTTCAATGGAACGACAGTAACCGGCGTTACGCGCGTCGGAGCGTATGCGTCGGATTGGGTCTTGGCGCGGAAGGTCACGCTCCTGTTGGACGGCAGCAAAATTGCCCCCAATCTCATTTCCCCCAACGATATCTATTACCCCACGGCCACCGTGGCTCCCAATGACATCACCGGCACTACTGCCTACGGCGCGAACATGACGCCCTTAAGCTACGGCACGCTGGACAACAACAGCACCGTCACCGCACAAACCCAGTTCCAATCCTCGCGCTACGATCTCGCCGGCGTCACGCCCGATCAATACGAGCGCATCATCGCTAACGCGATTCTGACCTGGCAGACCGCGGGCTATGTCAGCGCCCCGGTCGCGTCTCCCGCCAGTCTTTGGTGGAATCCACTCGTCTATTCGACGGCGCTTAAACAAACCAACGCCACGTCGCCGCAATCTGCCGCGCTGTCAGCCCCCTACCAGACTCCGCCCTACGTCGTCGCTTACAACAATGCTGTCCCAGGCTATACAGGTTTCACCCTCCCGCCGAACCCGGCGAATCCGAGTACCGACCCCGGCCTGTGGCTCAATCGCCCGCAGTGCAATCCGCTGATTCAATCGCCGCTCAGTTCGGCCGCCCTCGCGGAGATGGCCCCGTTCTTCCTCCAGCATTGCAGCCAGTTCATCGTGGAATATGCCGGGGATTACATGCAGCAGGATGTCAACGGCAACATGACCGGCCTCGGCCCCGATGGCCAGATCGACTATTACCTGGATGCCAACAACAACAAGCACATCCGCTGGTACGGCATGCCGCGCAGTTCCACGGGAACGTTGCACGCGGGTGACAGCATTGGCAAGCCAGTCCTGATCCGCGGATACAATCCCGCCGCCTCAGCCGCGGGGGCGGCTGACGATCCCACGGGTGGCGGCAGGCTGAATTATTTCACGGACGTGATCCCGCTGCGCGATTACTACACGATGTATTTAAATGTTGCCGTCGCGGCGCCCGTTCTTTATGCCCCGCCATGGGAAGTGGACGTGAATTTCGATCCTCCCGGAGCCAGCGAGGATTACGCCAACAACCCCGCAGCCTACGGCACCGGCAATAACATCGCCTTCGGCGATTTCAACAATCCTCCGCGCTACGTGGCGGCGTGGCATGACGACATGCCGGCGATGATTCGGATTCTGATCAAGGTGGACGATCCGAATAATAAGGTCAAGGACGGGCCGTGGTACGAATATGTGTTTCGGTTGAAATGAAGAAGCGAGGCACGGAGGCACGAAGGAAAAGACGAGTGAATGAAGCGAGGCACTGAGGCACGAAGGAAGAAACGAGCGAAGGATGCAAGGCATGAAACCGAGAATCTCCTTTCTACTTTCTCCCGTCTCCTCTCTAGCGGCCCGGCTACGCCGCTCCCGCCCCGGCTCCGTTCTCATCATCGTGATCGTTCTGCTGCTGCTGCTAGCCATCCTAGGCTCAGCCTTCATTTCGACGACGCGTTCGAGCCGGGTAGCCTCGGCCCAGAACGTTCTCAGCACCGACGTGGACACGGCCCTGAATGGCATAGCCGAGGTCTGCCAAGGCGTTATTGCGGATGATTTGAATGACACCTTCGGCGATCTGTACGGGAATACGGCGTACACGACCAACACGACGATCGTGAATCGAAGCTGCTATCAGGGAGAAACCGGTCCGACGGCTGTAGGCAGCGGGCCGCCGACTGCACCTAATGTTCCGTCGTATTCTCCGGGCGATATTGGAAACGACGTTTCCAACCCAACGGTTTTCTATGGAATTCCCCAGGGTGCCAGCGCAAGTCTTGGGTCTATTCCTAACCCTCTCCCAGCCAATAGCTGGCAGCCGTTGAACGGTCATTTGCCGATCACTGCTTGCGGTTCCGATCCCTGGCTGGCCGACCGAGTTCCCGACCCGGCTGGTACGGGCTCCCCGGTGTGGCAGTATCTCACACAATCCATTCAGGTTTCGGCCGGAACTCCATATTCCGCGTCCATCCTAGGCACGCCCTTTGAAGATCCACTGACCGGTACCGCGCCAGTCGTGCTTTCTCCATTATTGGGTGCACCTACGCCCCTGACGCCCACCTTTAATACGCTATTAAATGGCTATGACGTTCCCGCGCTTCAAAATGGTGCGGGAGCCAAGTTCACCGCCGCCGATGCCGATGGCGATGGCATCGCCGATTCGCTGCTATTTCGCATTCCCGGCCTGAACCTCGACGGCCTGACTTGGTATGCCGGGGTTCGCATCATCGACAATAACTCCGCGATCAACGCCAACACCGCATGGAGCCGTGATACGGATTACCAGTGGTACACCGGCAGTCCCCCGACCCTGACCTCTCCGCCAACGGCCGGGCCCAATGCTTGGGCCGCTTTCCAAATGGGCGTTGGTTTGCAGGAACTCATCAACACCGGCGATATTCCCGGCTATGTCGTAGGAAGCCCCAATCTGAACGCGCTGAACGCATATCGCTTCAATCAGAGCACCGGTATTCCCACCGCCGGCTACAATCCCTTCGACGAAACCCCGATTTCCAACGTCCCGCCTCAGGCTTTTGATCGTGGAAAGCCCCCCGTTAATGCCAGCGCTACAAACAATACGACAGATTACAACTTCGTGAGCGAAGGCGAAGCGTACTATCAGCAGTTCATTCGGCGGATCGCCAATCCTGGGTACAATACATACAGTGGCGGGAGTCCACCGGTTGGAGCGCGATATCAGGCGCTTCCCCTATCCGATGAAGCGGCGTTGGCATATCACTTTTGCCTGCAAAACCCCAACAGCCTGTCCCAGTCCGTCATTGAATCGCTTTTGCCGAACTCCCTATGCGGGACCGCGCTGAGCCCCGTGCCCTCCACGCCATATGATCCTTCCCAAGTGAACACCCCCACCACTGGCTGGTATCCGGCGAACTTTAAATATACCGCACTTGCGGCCGACGCGGTCGTTGCGCCGATGTCTCTCCGCGCCGTGCTCGTTACGCACAGCCCCGTGTCGAATTACATTCAACAGATATACAACAACAATGGGGGCACGGCATCAACTTCTGATCCGATCCTTCCCAATTACATGCTGCCCTACAGCGGGGCGACCAATCTCCACTACAAGGGCGAGTGGAGCGACAGAGCTAGTTACAACGTGAATGACATCGTCGTATTTCCTGGGCCGACGCCACCCACGAGCGTCTATGCTAGCGGCCTCTATACGGGTCCGAGCTATACCTTTATTGCGGTCAACCCTAGTACCGGCCAACAGCCGGCGACCATTAATGCCAACAATATTTTGACCGTCGTGACCAGCGGCTACTGGCAGCTTCAACCCTGGTCTACGAATCCGGTAAAGGCGAACGTCAACACCGCGACATTCCGCGAATTGTTCCGCGCCTTCTGGTGCGTCATGGCGGGCAATCCCTCGAGCGCGACGCCATTTGGGTATTACGCCGTGGCGAATGAGCCGCCCTCGATTTACGGAGATACCGGCCCGGTTACCGCGACGGCAAATCCTCAGCATGAATTCCGTTCTTCTTTGCGCGATCCGACCAACAATACATTCGCCGGGGCGACGCAGCTCGATCCGCCACCGGGGACCACGAATGCCGGTGGGCTGAACGGCTTTACGCAACTGAATGGTGGGGGTGGAGCCACGAACACCAACACGATGCTCCTTCGAGCGGCAAGCGCGGCTGTCAACACATTGGGACTGCGCGACAACTCTCAAAACATCATCAGTAAAACGTTCATCGTGAATAATGCATACGTTCCATCCGTCAGCAACACGACCGGTACGCCGGTGGAAATCCGGGTCTTCAGCAATGCCCCGCAGCCGTTCATCACAGAAGTCTACGTGGACAATTACAACGGCACGCCTCCCGCCGCCGCGGGCGGGGCCCCCGCGAATCCCAATGGATACATCGCCATTGAACTGTTCAACCCCTATTCGGTTTCAATAACTCTGACTAACTGGCAATTGGCGTACATCAATCGTCCGACGGGCGCCGTCACCCCAGCGGTCTATCCCAATTTGACCCTCATGCCCGTTCCCCTGACGCCCGTCACTCCGCTGCCCACCATTACGATTCAACCCCACAGTTATGTGGTATTGGAGAATTATAATGGAGCCGGAGCCGGTGGCACGGATGCCAACTATCGCTCCACCAACTCCGGACTGTACCCCCCGACCGGCCCACTATTGGGTTATTGGAGTGGGACCGGCCCGCCACCGACCGCGCTTACGCTAAATGGTGACCAGTACGTTCCGGGTCTCTCGGTAGTCTATGGCGGTATTCTCGGCGCTAGTTCAACTGACGCGAATGGGCCCCTCAACGCTGGCGGCGAGCTGGTTCTACTCCGGCCACGCCGTTACGACGGCGTATACGTTAACTACACTGATCCAGCCAATCCTGGCGTCGGCGGCGAGAGCTTCAACGAAAGCAGTAAAACCCCGACCGATCCAACTTTTCCGAACCTTTATGATTTGGTTCCCGTCGATTCATACGACTTCACCGGTTTTCCCGCACCGACTGCCGGCCAATGGACGGCATGGAGCTATATTCGTGCAAAAGGCCCAGGCAATTTGTTCGATGCCACCTATCCTGGTGTCTACGATGCAGGACAGACCTTCCTAAAACCAAAACGTCCCCGGCAGAACGGAACCGCTACCGCAGTTATAGCCAGTGTCGCCAACGCGGCCGGTTACCCATCGAGTCTCCCGTGGTCCACCGCAAACGCTATCCCCAGCTTTTTTCAAACAGTAACTTCGAGCTACCTCTATTATCAAAACAACTACCTAAGCACTAATCCCCCGCCACCGCCGTCGGTTCAGATCTACAATTTGGCGAGCGGAAATGCAGGCGGCGACGTGATGCATTTCCCGAATTCCGTGATATCCCCGCAGCATCCAACGGGAATTGGAACTCCAAACTTGTTCCCGCTGGGTGGCTTCGCACGCAATGGAGACATGCTCGACATCCCCTTCATTGGGGCTTACCGCGTCCGCATGCTCAGTGGAAATCCCGTAGCCGGATATGCTCTGGCTCAGAGTGGTCCCACTGCGTTTCTGGAGCTCAACGCCCTTCCAACGGATTGCGGGTGCGCAGCGGTTGACGATCAGAGCACCACCAGCAAGATGACGCTTGGCCAAAACATCGGACGATTTGTTCCGATGGCCGCTTCGTATTCGTATGTCACGCAATTGCAGACCACCAGGAATCTGCCTGACTATTACGCTTGGACGCGAAATCTATTCAACTATCTGACCGTGCAATCAAGCACGGATGCGTATCTGCCGAATATCGACCCCAATGTCTCCTCCAGCAACACGGGTGCCGCGATGTTCGCTTATCCGCCGCAGAATAATGGGACGCCCTTGATACCTCCGACGCCAGCGCTCACCGGCAGCGCTACCGCCACCGACCAGACAACCCAGGACAATGTCGGGATCGAGGGGCTGATCAACATCAACACGGCTTCGTGGAAGGTCCTGAGCATGTTGCCGTTTGTGCCGAACAATCCTGGGGTCAACCGGCAAATCGCTCAGAACATTGTCAATTACCGCCTCACGAATGGACCGTTCATGTCGATCTTTGACTTGAACCAGGTTCCCGGCTTCCAAAACGAAACCGGCGCCGTCGGCCCAATTTCCGCCGCGCCTAGCTCAGGCACAGGCTTGGTTAGTCCGGCCGATGCTGGATTTGAGACTTCAAGCCCATCGGCAGCAGCCACAGGAGTTTCCGAAGACTATCAATGGGATTGCCTCACCCTCGACCGCATCAGCAATCTCATCACCACGCGATCCGATACGTTCACGATTTACGTGGTTCTTCAGGGCTGGCAGAACGTCGGCACGGCCAACGCTCAGCCCATGGTCACCCGGCGGTTCGCGTACATTGTCGATCGCAGTGCCGTAAATGCCGATCCCACCACGCGATTTCTCAAGACGCTGACTGTGCCGAATGATTGAGACCCGCCGCGGCGGGTAAACCCGAAGCTTGAAGCCAGAATGCCGAAGGTCCCGGCGCGCCGGTGGACGAATCAATGGCTGAAAGTGCGAATGACTGAAACCATGTCCTTCCGCGCCTCCGCGCTTCCGCGCCTCCGCGCGCCTTCCCCCATTTGAAAATGTTACACTTTCCGCGCGCAAACCGGCCATTTCGGCACCCATCGCCAATAACCGCTTTCCCCAACAGGATTTGAACGCATTGGATAAGTTATCATACACTAATCACTTTTCCAAAAGTGTAACGTTCTGTAACGAAGTGTAAACCTGCGGGATGCAACTTATTCTTGTGGCTCGGCGGCGGAATGAAATCAAATCTCACGCGGAGGCGCGGAGTCCGCGGAGAAGAAAGTCGGTTGGCATTTTCCCTCCGCGTCTCCGCGCCTCCGCGTGAGATCCTTCTGCGGTATTGATGCCAGTGCGATTTGGGC
>Ga0116134_1000755_pt1 | contig 16546 bp, 8 predicted proteins | sample June2015DPH_19_5_FD_89737 | JGI IMG/M metagenome (GOLD analysis project Ga0116134, IMG submission 89737) | Peatland microbial communities from SPRUCE experiment site at the Marcell Experimental Forest, Minnesota, USA - June2015DPH_19_40 | ecosystem: Environmental > Terrestrial > Soil > Wetlands >... | reverse complement strand
CGATTCCGACCTCCGCCTCCAGCCTTTTTGTGGGGATTTGCGAGGAAAAAGAGCGAAAATTGGCCGAGTTTCAGTGAAAGTTTCAGTAGCGAGATTACTCCGCTACAACTCTAAACGAACTCGTCCACTACTCGCTAACGGTGTCAGAACGAGTTGGTTCATAGTCATAACATGAAACATGACATGAAACAACGATACAGCGTATTCCTTCGCCCGTGGGGTGTTTTCTATTACCAAGACAACACCAACGGCAAACAAGAAACCCTCAAGACCCGCGACAAGGACGAAGCCTTTCGGCTCGTCGCGGCCAAAAACGAAAACGAGGAAGCCCCGGCCTTCAGCCGCCATCTGGCGCGGGTGTATTGGAAGGCGGGCGACCCCACCGGAGCCACGCGGACATGGCAGCACGTCATGGACGAAATCCCCAAGCTCAAGACCGGCGAAACCCGCCACCGCTGGCTCACCGCCATCAAAGACAAGGCGTTTGATTCCATCCGCAACATGGTGGTGCTGGAAACCCAAGCCGAGCATTTTATGAAGGTGCTGGAAAGCGGCTCGGTGTCCACCAACATCTATTTGCGCCGGGTTTCCAACTTCGCTTTGGACATGAACTGGCTACCGTGGCCAGTGCTGCCCAAGAAACGCTGGCCAGCGTTCAAGTTCAAGGAAAAGCGCGGCATCACCTTGAAGGAGCATCAAGCCATCGTTGCCCGCGAGTTGAACCTTGAACGCCGGGCGTTCTATCAACTGGCCTGGCACCTGGGCGCGTCGAAATCCGATCTGGCGTTTATCGAAGCGGAGAACGTGGATTGGGAAAGTCACGTCATCAGCTACAAGCGCATGAAAACCGGCACGATTGCCATTATGCGCATGGATATAGACATGGAGGAAATCTTGCGGGACTTGCCGGGCAATGGCCCGTTGTTTCCGTATCTGCGGACGGTTCGCGCGGGCGACCGCGCCACCGAATTCAAGCAACGCTGCGTTGGCCTTGGCATCAAAGGCGTGTCGCTACACAGCTACCGTTACGCATGGGCGGAACGGGCAAAGACCGCCGGTTATCCCGAACGGTTCGCGCAGGAAGCCCTTGGCCACAACAGCAAGGCCGTTCATCGCGCCTATTCGCGCAAGGCCAAGGTGGAATTGCCTTCGCTGGGCGAATACGAGCGGCAACGCGCCCAAAGCACCAGTCCGCGTGTCGAAACCCCGGCAATGGCCGCTGCCGCGTGAATGGCGAGGCGCGGGCGGAGAATTCCCCGCCCGCGCCGGTTATTTTATCCCAATCAATCTTCCGCCCGCGCATTTTGGGTTTGCAGCCGGGACGCTGGCGGTTTGTCCGTTGCGTCCAGCTTTCGGGCGTTCTTGTGACGCCAGTATTCCTGAAGCGCATCGGATGCCTTGCCGTGCCATTTTTCGTCACGCTCCAAATCTTTCAACGCCGCCGTCAAAAAGAATTTCGGGGCGTTGGGCGCGGGATGTCCCAACGGCTTTAACAAGCCCTTGGCGACCAGAACGGGAATCTCATGCGGGGACAGACCGAGCGCACCCGCCGCTTCCGTGGCCGTCAGCCGTTGCGGAAGATTTCTTAAATTCAAAAAACGTTCCAAGTCTTGATTCATACGGCCTCCTTAAATGCTCATGCCCCGGTTGCGGCCTTGCTTGTTGGAATTTGAATTGTCCACCGCTGGCGTCTGCGAAATCATTTTCTCATCCGAAACCGCCAACCGGCAACGCTCCGAAATCGCCTCGACCAAACGCGCCGGGCGATGCTCGTGACCTTGAAATTGTCCCCAAACCACCCGCTGCGCCGTGGCGACCTGATTGCTCGCCATAAATTCCAGCGTGTGTTTTGCATTCTCATTAAATGCCGCCGCCGCTTGGAGCGGATCATTTCTTTCCAGCAAAATCTCCGCGCTGCCGTTGGCTTTGGCGTAAGGCACATGGTCACGGAATTTTTCAATCACCGCGAAGTCGTTTTGCTTCTGGCAAAGCAAAATGTCGCTTGGGCCGAGATTCAGCAGCGTTGAACGCACCTGCCAGACGCCGAGCTTTGAAGTGCAAATTTCCTTTTCGGGCGAAGGCTTGACCGTGGCGGGATTTTCCAACTGCTTTTTCAATACGCCCAATGATTCAAATTCGGGAGCGATGGCACTGAAGGCGGCGCGATAACCTTTCATTTCGGAATCAGTGAAACGCCGGAAATCACTACCCGGCACATTGAATTCCTGACGTTCACCATCGCGCATCAAGCCGCCACCTAAAGATTCTCGTTTGATGCCCAAGCGGGCGTCAGGCAAAACCGCTTCCGGTTTGTCCGGTGGAATGGCCAGTGAATAAATGGACAGCTTGGAAAGTCGTTCCAGTTCGCTGACCGGGACGGCCATTTCACCCGATGATAACCTTGCGGCGGCAACGTCCCCGGCCTGAATACGCGAGAGCAGGCTGAATTCGTGAATGCCCAAGGCGGACGCACTTTTGCCAATCGTCAGCGCGTCAGACTCCGACACATCATTTTTTATTTGCATAGTTTTCCTTTGGTTTTTTAGGCCAAGTATAGCCGGAATCGAAAATGAAGGTTGTAATGAATTCGTTACAACTTTCAATTCTTTTCATTGCCAGCGGGACGCCCCCTGCCGTCAGGCGGCGTCAGCCGTTGCCTGCAATTTATTTCCATGCGCCACCGTGTCAACCGGCAAATGCTTCCCGGCAGAGAAACCCCATGTGTCAAACCGGATGATGGCAGATTTATTCGAGCAAATTGCGCCATCCGGGGCGCAATCGAAAATGACGATGACGCTTTCATCCGGCCAGTCTGTCAGGAAAGACGGCGGAGGTTGTGCAATGATCGCACAAAATGAATTTTCTTTTTGGTTATTCTAAATGATTTTCAAATGGCGGGATTTGGAAGAATCCGCGACCAACGCGCGTTCCGCTGCCGCTTCACGCGCGCTCGTCGCGGACGAAAACACAAAACGCAGCTGCGTTGTGCTTCCGTCAGCGGCACGGCGACGGTCGTTGCGTTCCGGCTTCGTTCCAACCGTCTCTCCGCCTGCACTTCACTTTACCGCCCGCCGAACCGCTGACCGAAGCAGTCAGTTATTTTTCACCGTGAAGCCAGGCGACGGAAACTTTCAAACATTTGGCAATGGCCGCCACTTCGTAATCCATCAAATAACGTTCCTGCCGTTCGATTCGGGAAACTGCGGTTTGATCCAAAACAATGCCTTTGGCGGCCAGCCGTCCGGCCAAATCATCTTGCGAAATCGGGGGCTTGCTCTTTAAGCGCGCTTCCCGAATCCGTCGGCCAATGATGTTTCTGCGGGGCAATTGATGCGTTTTTTTCACAGGTATGTGAAATGCGGAATCCACATACTTGACATTTAACGGAAAACTTGTTTTTATTTATGTGAACTTCACATAACACGATGAATGGCGAACAACATGGCAGGGCGTCAAAAGTGAAAATTTTGATTGTCGAAGACCAAATGCCGGTGGCCATGATGATGACTTTTTTGCTCGCGCGTGCCGGATGCGAAACGGAAGTGGCAACTACCGGCGCAAACGCAATGCAAAAAGCACAAGATGGCAACTTCGATTTGATTACGCTCGATGCAGATTTACCGGGGGGCATCAGCGGCTTTGAAGTCTGCCGCCGCTTGAAGGAAAATCCATTTTTCCAGACGCCGATTGTGTTTGTGAGTGGCCGTTGTTGCATTGAAGACCAGCAGCACGGCCTTGATGTTGGCGCAGCCGATTACATCACCAAGCCGTTTGAAACCTTTGAATTTGCGCCGAGACTTTTATCTCACGTTGAACGAACCGGAAATGTTTCGATTTCGGATTGATCTTTGGAAAATAGGATTTTGGCAAGAATGATTGCAGTGATTGTTTTCACGCCCCGTTGTGGTGTGTTCAAAACGCACCACAACCGCCTCAATAGGGCGTGCCACTGGAACGCGCCCAAGCATCACAGCTCAAATCCTTCGGCGATAATGTTCGCCGCGAAAGAGTGCTTCAAAAAATCACTCAAGAGCGGCTCGCTGAAATGGTAGGGCTGCATCCTCGAACAATCCAAAAAATCGAGGCTGGAAAAGTAAATATCTTGCTTACGACGTTCGTTCGGCTTCAAAGAGCATTGCGTTGTCCGTGGGAACAACTTTTGGGTAAGTCATAATTTAACCTTCCAAAGCCAAAAAATGTTGAGTGTCTGTCGTGCAATTTTAACAAAAAAATTATTGCTATGCGGATGCAGCAGTTAGAAGATTGAAGCAAATCAATTCCAAAGCAGAATTTTTTTGCCAACACCGGAACACGCCACAATAAGGCGTTATCTTTTAGAACGGGCGCTAAAATTTGAAAAGAAAAATAAGACGGAAACCTGAATATGAAAACAACACCGAGTAATTTTTTGTCACGCGCGACGATTTTCACGGGCATTTTATTTTGCGCCGCCAGTGGGCTGGCGCAAACATTGCCCGGCTTTAAGGGTGGCCCCACCAATGCGCCGCTGGATTCGTGGTCTTTCAACGACCACACGGACTGGACGAGCGACCTCGGCTACCAACCCATTTCGTTCACCAACCTTAATTTCACCATGCTTGGTAACGGCAGATCGCTCGTGGTGGACACCAATGTTCCGGCTTGGTTACAATACAACGTCTATGAAAATGATGGAACCACGAACCTGACTCTCGATTCTGGCTCCATAACTTTTTGGTTCGCGCCCTCATCCTGGTCAAGCACGAATGCGGGCGGAACGGGGCCGGGCGAATATGGACGCTTGTTTGAAATCGGCAGCTACACGCCCGATTCCAGCTACGGCCTTTGGAGCATCTACGTTGATGATGTCGGCCAGAACATCTATTTCTCCGCGCAGACCAATGACTTGTCGAGCAGCCTCACGACCTATCTTTCCGCCCCGATTTCTTGGACGACAAACTACTTTCACTTCTTGGCACTCACATATTCGCCCACGAGTTCAGTTTTGTATCTCGATGGTGTGTTTGTGACCAACGGCCCCGGCGTGACGGTTTATCCCGGCCCCGATGTTCTCACCAACGGATTCTTTATTGGCGCGGATGAGACAGGGCTATACCAAGCCAACGGAATGTTCAATACAGTGGCAACCTATAATTATCCCCTGAATTCCAATGACGTTCAGACCATTTTCAACTGGAATTATACGATGTATGAGATCAGTCCGTGGAATCAGGCCATGTTCAACATAGTTTCCGCGCCTTCAAATCCGTCAAGTTCACCCACCTATTATCAAGCGATTTCGGGAATAGGAGGTCTGCAACTTATCGGTTCCGTGTCCGCCATCAATAGCACAAACATCTGGATTACAAATGTGACCACCAGCGTTACCAGCGGCGGGATGGCCATGACCTTTACAATTCAGGGAGGTTCTAACAACGTTCCGTATGATGTCTTCGCAAATTCAGTCCTGTCCTTCGGCTCGACCGGAATACCTTGGGCGTGGATGGGACAAGGCTACCACGGAAATATCTACACCATCACAAATCTGCCAAACACCGCTTGTTTTCTTATACTCGGTTTTCCACAAGATACTGATGGTGATGGTCTTACAGACGCTTACGAAAATCTAGTCTCAAAAACCAACCCGAATGTCGCCGACACCAGTGGCGACGGGATTTCAGACGCATGGGAGGTGTTGCTTGGCCTTAACCCGCTGATCAATAACAATGGCTCAAGTTCGCGTTTGAACTATACCTACGATTCGGCGGACTGGCTAGAAGGAATATCGGGCGTGAAAACTGGTTCGGTAAGTTTGGACGCCGAGGGCAACGTGCTTTCGGTTTCACAATAATCACAAGAGGAACAAAAAATGAAAACATCACTTTTTTTAATTTTAGGATTTCTTGCGGCGGCAACAATTTGTCACGCGCAGGATGAAGTCATTAACACCAATACGGAGTGGTTCTCCATAGATGGCATCATCGCTTCAGGACTTACTAATAGTGCAGCCCCCGATCCAACTCCAATGGTGCAGGTGCAGGCGAATTTCCAGCCGATGACTCCACCTACACCGCCAATCATCGCCGAAGTTATCACACCTGAAATTCAGGCATTGGCGGACGGGATGCAAGATGATCCGTTGAAGATTTACAAATACGTTCACGACCATATTCGCCACGTTCTTTATTTCGGCTCAAAGAAAGGCGCGCAAATGACGTTGCTGGAAAAGAGCGGCAACGACTTTGACCAATGCGCCTTGCTCGTCGCGTTATTGCGAGCAGCCGGATACAGCGATGCTGGTTATCAATTCGGCTGGATGGTGCTGCCCTATGACAGCACCGACGGGAGCGACCGCGATATTCACCATTGGCTTAATTTGGATTTGACGAACAGCAATTGGTCGGCGACGACCGGCTATTTGGATTATCTTTTTAGGTCGCTGCGCGGCTATCCGATTACCGCATACAATTGGGGAAACAACTTGTATGCAATGCAGCGCGTTTGGGTCACGGTGACGGTCGGAGGAACGAATTACAGTCTCGACCCGGCCTTCAAAGTCACGGAGCGGATTTCAGGCGTTGATTTGCCGACCGCGATGGGCTTCAGCATCAGCGGATTGACGAACGCCGCCGGAGGATTTGATATTGGTAATTCTGCAACCAATTTCTATTCGACTAATTTGACCGAATCTGTTTTGCGCGGCACGCTGGCCGGTTATACGACCAATCTTCTTAATTACATTCAAAGTAATAATCCCAATGCCAGCGTGGAACAAATTTTAAGCGGGTCATACATTGTTCCTTCGACGAATACAACCTTGAGCGCGAACCTTGTATTCGCGCCGACCAATATGAACGGCACGATGCCGGTTATCACTTGGGTCAATGAGCCGACAAATATGATGGCCACCTTTGCCATAAGTTATCTTGGCACGAATTACCAATGGTTCGCACCACAGTTGCAGGGACAGCGACTGTCATTGACCGTGAGTTCAAGTGGTTCAGCACAGCTTTGGCAGGAGGATACTTTGCTGGCGACAAAAAGCAGTGGCGGTGGCAGCGGCGCTTTTTATGTAACAATCACCACTTATTATCCAGGCTTCCAAAGCAGTTGGAATACTACCTCAAATACATTTATTCCCGGCGGGGCTGGGCAGCCGTGGGAATCCTCGTCAAAACAATATCAAAACGCCAATGCCACCTATGCCATTTTGTATGCGTATGAACCTGATTGGGGTTGGTTGCAAGAACGGCAAAGGCAGCTTGACGCTTACCGGCAGCAAGGGTTGGCGGACACATCGCGGCAGGTAGTCAGTGAAACTTTGAACATCATGGGACTCAACTGGCAAATGCAGGTTGAAACCATTGAGAAGATATTAGCGCAAAAAATTGGCGTCTGCCCGATGTTCTATCACCGTATCGGGCGCATGAGCCAGGAAACCGGCTATGGCTATTATGTGGATATTTACATGGCGACCGTAGCTTCAATTTCCAGTTCCAATCAAAACGATAATCACTCAGTCCGATGGATTGATGAAGTCTGTTATTTTGGCAGCGCAATGGAACACGGACTGATTGAACAGTTGCAGGCCACCAATTTAGTTGGCGCTTCGACAATTAAAATTCTGGAATTGGCCAACACTAATCATCAGGCTGTTTATCTTGCTAACAGCACAAACTGGTCGGCAATTTCCGGGAAATTGGTCAATTACAGTGCAAACAGTTTGAATGGCATTTATGGCTTAATGACCGGAGCTAATGCAGGCAATTCTGTTTTATTGCCGCAGAATGGACTGACGCAGCTTGCCGGCTCTGGCAGTTGGTCTGGTTACGGGCTGCTCGTGCATAATCCCAATGGGGGCGTCAGTATGTTGATTGGCGATAGTAGTGGCGTTCACAATGGCGGTTATGTTTCTGATTTGGGTGCAACTGTAAGCCCAACGTGGATTGATTATTCCGCGTATTCGCAACCACTCTACTTTAGTTCGTCGCCGGTGTCTGTTCCCAATATCACCGGCGCAGACCCGGTGAACATGGCGGATGGCACGTTTCAAGCGCAGGCAACCGATCTGTCTTTGGGCCAGACCGAGCCGCGCGGCATGAGTTTTTCCCGCTATTACAGCAGCAGCCGACGAAACAGCAATTTGGCCGGAATCGCTCCCGGCTGGATTCACAATTATTTCCTCAATGCGGCCACCGTCAGTTCTCCACAAGCAGGTTTGGGCAGCACAACGCCCGCACAGATGGCGGCGATGATGGTGGCAATAACCGCCGCCAATGGATTTTACAATGGCGACCAGCCCGACCCCAAAAACTGGGAGACTACGGCCTTGATTGCCAAATGGGGAATTGACCAGCTTACCGCAAAAGCCGTGTCTGTCACGCTTGGCAAGGACACGATTCAGTTTATCAAACAACCGGACGGCAGCTTCACGCCGCCAGCCAACAACACCATGACGCTGACGCAAAGCGGTTCGGCTTACAGCCTGCAAGAACGGCACGGACGCACGTTCAAATTTAATGCTGCGGGTTGGGGAACAAACATCGTTGACCAATACAATCAATCTTTGAAACTGGCTTACAATTCCAGCAATTGGGTGACGAGCGTTACGGATTGGAAAAGCCGGACGCTTACTTATACTTACAGCACCACGAGTCCAAAGCATTTAACTTCCGTGGCTGACAGCGCAGGGCGCACGATTGGTTTGGGTTACAGCAGCAGCAATGATCTGGCTTCCGTCACCGACCCTGAAAGCAAGACGAACAAATTCCTATACGACACAAATCATCAAATTACAGCGACGTTTAACGCGAACGGCCAGTTGGTAGCCAGCAACATCTTTAACGGGTTTGGCCGTGTCATAACGCAGTTGACCCAGGGCGACCCTAGCAAGACATGGAAAATCTTTTGGTCGGGCTGGCAGACTCTTTCCCAAGACCCCGCTGGCGGGCAGCAAAGTTATTTTTACGACGACAAAACCCGACTTATCGGCCAGCAGGACGCTTTGGGAAATTTCACGCAGAAATTTTACGATGGACAAGACCATGTTGTAATGACCGTATCACCGTTAGGTGAAACCAACCAGTTCGCCTTTGATGGCAATAACAACTTAATACAGACCACTGACCCGTTAGGCTTCAATAATCAACTCACCTATGATGGCCAAAACAGCTTGGTTCAAGCTGTGGACGGACGCGGAAATGTTTCCGCATTTGGATACAACGGCCAATTTTCATTAACCGGTCAAACCAACGGCGCGGGTGATTGGGTTAATTATGCCTATAACGGCGACGGCACCCTTGCGAGCCGCACCGATTCAGGCGGCATGACAAGCTACACTTACGACAGCACCTACGGCCAGTTGATTGGTATTAGCTATCCAGGCAGTCTAGGCAGTGAAAGTTTTGCCAACAATTCTTTGGGTGATGTTACCAATCACACCGACGCTCGCGGTTTCGCAACCGGCTTCCAATTCAACTTGCGCCGTCAACTGACTAATAGCATCGCCCCGACGAATATTACTGCACGAGTTTCATATGATTCCGCCGGGAATGTATCAAGCACGACCGATGCTCGCGGCAATGTCACAAGTAATTTTTGGAGTGCCACTCAAAAACTGTTGGCAAGAAAACTTCCGGCCACACCGCAAGGGACGCCAATCGTTACCAACATTTATGACAGTCGTGATTGGCTAATACGAACACTCGACCCTTTGCAAAAGACAATACAAATCACAAACGACCTCGCGGGACGTTTGATTGCCGCGACTGATCCGCTGTTGCAAACGGCCAATCTTGGCTATGACGCAAACGGGCACACCATCGCCACGACCAACGCCGCAGGCGAAGTAACAAGGCAACAATGGGATGCTCGTGGCAAATTGTTAAAGCTCACCGATGGCGCAAATCACACCGTGTCGCGCGGTTATGACGGTGCGGGCAATCAAATCATTTTGACCAACCGCAACGGCAAAGTTTGGCAATTCCAATTTGACGGAGCGAATCGGTTGACTAATACGATCACTCCGCTTGGTCGCAGCACTGCTTTGGCCTTCAACCATCAAGGCTTGCCTACTTCATTGAAAGACGCTGCAAACCAGACGACAACTTACAATTATGACTCTAAAGGACGCTTAACCAGCCGCGCGGATAATGTCGGCACAACAATTTACAACTCCGATGCCAATAACAACATTACGAGCATAACCGAGAACGGCTCAACTAACGCCTGGACATATGACGCCTACAACCGTCCTTCTAGTTTCCGCGACGTTTCTGGAAATCTTATTCAATATCGTTACGACTCAAACGGAAACGTGACCAATCTTATTTATCCAAATGGAAAAAATGTATTTTACGCTTTTGACAGTAATAACCATCTTACCAACGTAACGGATTGGGCTGGCCGCAAAACGGCAATCACTTATGATTTAGACGGACATCTGACGGGTATCGTGCGACCAAATGGAACGCAGCGCGCTATCACCTACAATGCCGCTGGTCAGGCAACAAACATCCTCGAAACAACTGCGATTGGTTTTCCGATTGCATGGTTCAAATTTAGTTGGGATGCAGCATCAAGAGTGCAATGGGAATTTTTTACTCCCTTGCCGCATACCAATTCAGCACCGTCGCGGGCAATGGCGTATAACGACGACAATCAATTAACGACGGTGAATGGCTCGGCAGCGGGAAGCGATTCCGATGGAAACTTGACTAACGCGCCGCTGCCAAACGGAACCTTTGGAATTTATACGTTTGACGCGCGTAACCGTTTGGTGAACGCAGGCGGCGTCACGAATGCCTACGACCCTGCCGGAAATCGTGTCGGCATCACTTATAGCACCAACTCGGTGAGCTACGTTCTCAATCCGAATACCAAACTACCGCAAGTGCTCATGCGGATTCAAAACGGCGTCACCAATTATTACGTTTATGGCGTTGGATTGCTTTACCAAGTGACCGAGACGGCCACGGCGACAAACACGCGCGCCTACATTTACGATTATCGCGGCAGCACGATTGCCTTGACGGATGATAACGGAAACGTCAGCGACCGCATTGAATATAGCGCCTATGGTCTTACCACCTACCGCGTTGGAACAAGCGACACGCCATTTTTGTTTAATGGCAAATACGGCGTAATGACTGACCCGAACGGACTGCTCTATATGCGGGCGCGGAATTACAATCCATATTTGTGCCGCTTCATCGGTGCTGACCCGTCAGGATTTTCAGGAGGTTTGAATTTTTATGCTTACGCCAACGGGAATCCGGTAAGCTATGTTGATCCGTTTGGATTAGGTTCAGTCAATGATGCTATACTGGCAGCATCTTGGTTCAATGCGCCCACGCCGGAAGAGACACAAATTCAAATTTTTTTGGCAGATGCCGTGAACTTTGTGACATTGGGTGCTGCTAATTTAATTTCATCGGCAACAACAGGAACAGACTTGCAGGGGAATCAATTAAATGTTTCGGATGCTTTCCAACAAACTTTAGAAACGGGTGTATTTGTGGCGTCGTTGCCTCTGGCTGTATTGACTGATGGCGGTTCACTTGAAGCTGAAAGCGCTTTGGAGGCAGGATTGGGTGACACGGTGGTAGAGGGGGAAGAACTCGAACAAGGCGGATTAAATCTTTTCAAGTGGAACGACTCCACTTCTACGACGGCGACCGGATGGAGGCAGGGAGATTATTTTCTTAATTTGCCAAATCAAGGCTCTGCTCAAGCAAACTGGATTCAAAATTCAAGCTCTTTGCGATCAGTAATGAGCCAAGGCAATCCCATTTTTGATAGCTACATTGACTCAACTACCGGCGAGTTGATTCCCACAAGAGGTTTCCTAAATGCTGAAAGGAATTTACTCGAAAACCATAATTGGCAATTTAATCCGGCAACGGGTGCGTGGCATCCGCCATTAGGACAATAATATGTTGATGCAAAAATTTCAGGTGTTTGGGAAAAAGTCCTTTTCCTTCTTGGAAACTGAATTTGGGTTCAAGTGTCATTTGCTTGCAGATGGCATACTTCGTTATGAGACGGAAGATGTGTTTGTCTTGGTTGGATATGACGGTCGTCGCTCATATGAGTTGACTCTGGATTTGGGACAAAAAGGAACATCAACAGAACGAGCATTTAATTTTGGGGAAGTCTTACGAAGCGCGAAAGCTCCTGAAAATATAGCATCTTCATATCAGGTAAATTCAGAAGAATCCCTCAAAACGTTTCTTCAAACACTCGCACAAGCCTTGCAAAGCTATGGCGTAGATTTTCTTCGGAACGATGCTTCAGCCTTTACTCGACTCGCACAGCTACGCGGGCGAGAGGGCAAAGAATATGCTCTTGAGCGTGGCCTGCGAAATGCGCGACGCGAAGCCGACATTGCGTGGCGTAAGAAGAATTACGAGGCCGTTGTAAAGAGTCTTAAACCGTTTCGCGCGGCCCTAACCGCAGCAGAAGTTGGCAAGTTGGAATTTGCTGAAACGAAATTGGGTTAAATGCAATGTGCAATTTTGGCTCTAAATTTGTAAATGTCGCTCATAAGTCGCAAGTCGCTTCAGAAGATAATACATTTGCAAATATCAGTAGCTAACAGCAGACTCAAAAAGACAATGAAAACCTTAAAAAAATTGACGCGCGGCCTCATTCTGTTGATCACTTCCATCGCATTTTTTGTTGCGCCTCGCGCACAGGGACTTGTTTTCTTTGTCACCGACACGAACGATGGCGTTCGGATTAGCAACCTGCGCGGAGCAATTATTGCTGCGAACCGAATTGGCGGAAAGAACACGATCATTCTCGGTCAACCATTTGGTCAACGCCGAAACAACATCCAACGGACTTTTCGGCTGACCATTCCCGGCGCGGATGAAACCAACGCCCGCACAGGCGATTTGGACATCACACGCGGCAATTTAACCATTGTCGGCATGAGTCCAAACGTGACAATTGACGCAACGGGTTTGGGCGACCGTGTGTTTCAAGTTTTTTCAAATGCTCATTTAACGCTTGAAGATTTAACAATCACCGGCGGCACAGCGCCACAGGCTCAACAGGGCAGTTTCTATACACCAACACTCGGCGCTGAATTTGGTGGAGCAATTTACAATGCTGGTGTTTTAACTTTGAACGCCTGCGTTATCACGAACAATACAAGCGGCGGAGGTGGTTCAAATCCCGGAAACGCCGGAGGCCAAGGTGGAGGTGACGGCGGCGGCATTTACAACAGCGGAATTTTGACAGCCAACGATTGCCAAATCATCGGAAATTTTACGGGCGGGGGCGTGGATGGCACACAAGGCGGAAACGGCGGCGGAATTGAGAACGATGGCATTTGTTATTTGACCCGTTGCATCATCAGCAAAAATCAAAACGGATCGGGAGGTGGGCCTGCTGGAAACGCTCTTGGCTTCGGCGGTAGCGGTGGAAATGGCGGCGGAATTTTTAACGCCGGAACCATAATTTTGAACAACTGCGTTGTCAGCGAAAATTTAAGCGGGCAAGGCAGCGATGGCGGCTCTCCAGCCTGGACAACCATCGGTTCGCCCGGCGGTTCGGCTGGAAATGGCGGCAGCGGTGCAGGTATCCACAATGCAGGACAAATGCAGATAAAATTTTCTGCGGTCTATGATAACAACTGCGGCAATGGCGGCGCGGGCGGGAACGGAACAGGAGCCGGAGCAAGCGGCGGTGAAGGCGGCGATGGCGGAGGCATTTTCAACGCGCAAAATCTAGCCATCAGCAGTTCCACAATCAGCGGCAATTTTTCTGGCAATGGCGGAACAGGAGCAGCAGGCTGGTATGCCATCGGCGGCATTGGCGGTGATGGCGGCAATGGCGGCGCAATTTACAATGCCGGGATGTTGAATTTGACCTCCTGCACCATCGCGTTAAACAGCGCAGGCATTGGAGGCAACAGCGGTAACAGCCGGAATTTTTCTTCTGCCGCCGCAGGCGGGCAAGGCGGCTCCGGTGGTGGTGTTTTGAACGAAGGAAGTAGCACCAATGCTATTGTTCGTAACTCCTTAATCGCCTTAAACACACCCAACATCGGCGGAATGGGCGGAACAAATACGATTGATAACACCACAGAAGAAACAATTGGTGTTTCAGGTTTAAGCGGCGCGGGGTTTGACGCGATTGGCGATTTCACCTCGCTTGGCTTTAATCTGATCGGCATGGCGGACGGCAGCATTGGCTTCATAAACGGCATTAACGCTGACCAAGTTGGCAGCAAAGCTAATCCAACAAACCCACTTCTTGGCCCGTTGCAAATGAATGGTGGTTTTACGCCTACGCACGCCCTATTGCCTGGAAGTCCGGCAATTGATCAAGGCAACTGTTTTGGAATTCACACCGACCAGCGCGGCCATCGTCGCCCATATAATTATCCTTCGATTTCAAATGCAGTTGGTGGAGACGGCAGCGATATTGGCGCGTTTGAATTGGATACTCACTGAAAATCAGACTGATTCGTCTCAAATTTTTAACCATACTGGCATTGTAAAGGGTTTATGCCGTTGCACCGGCTTTTAAGCAAACTGGCATCATAAGGTAATTTTGCCGCCAACTGTCAGTTTCATATTCCCATGCCTCTGGACTGTGATTTGCGGATATGCGGCCTTGGCGACCAGACCGGCCTTTGGATTTGAGGCGTTTCCTTTTGCTCATTTTCCGCAACCTTTGCCGTTGCCGGTTTATTGGCTTCCGCTTCACTGACCGATTCGGAAATTTCCTTTTTGACCAAATCCAACGCCGAAGGCCGGTGCGAGGATTTGCGGACGGCCTCAAGCAACTGGTGCTTGTCGTCCGTGTAAATCGTCAGGGCTTCCTTGAACCGGCTGGCGGAAACATAAAATTGCTCGCGGTCGGCGGCGCGGAACGACTCGGAACTTTCGGCCACAAACACGCAGTCCACGCCCTTGCTCTGCGAACCGTAGGACGTGAGACAGTAGCCATGCGTCAGGTTGCCGTAATCCTTTGGAACCACCCATCCGTTGGCCAGCTTGATTTCCCCGTCTTTGGTGAAGCCCTTCACCTGTTTCAAATCGCCGTTGTTAAGCCGCTGCTTTTCCTTGGTAAAACCGTTCTGTGTAATCCGAAGCCAGTCACCGGCAGCCAGGGTAATTTTTCTGGCTTCATAAACTTGGAACCGCGCCGCCACGTCCAACGGGAGCGAGGCCGTCCCGCCATTCTGCCGCCCGACCATGACGCCGCTGGCATCACGCGATTTTACCGTGACCCGTTCCCCACGCTGGAATCCAGCGACGTTTTGATGGAACTGGACAATTTGCCCGGCCTGATAATTGCGGCTATCGCTGCGTTGTGCTTCCGTCCATTGCAGGTTTTTGAGTTGGATAAACTCGCGCTCATCATCGGCGAGCTTTCGCACAGCTTTCAGTTTCGCCCGGATTTCCCGCGTCACCCGCTCGCCTTCCGCGTGCGTCGGAGAAATGACCAAGGCCGACTTGCCCGCTTTCACCGCCGCAGCGTAATCGCTCGCCAACGCTTCATGTCGTTTGTCGGCATCCATTTCCCGCAACATTCCAAGCTTGTCCAATCGCTTGAAAGCACCTTCAAGATTGCCGCCCCGCAGATCAGCGACCACGGACTTGTGGGCATCGGCCTTTTGCCGCCAGATTTCTTTCAATTCAGCGGCGGGCAGGCTGGCGTGTTTTTCCAAGAGGCGAAGCGCGTCGCCCCGTTCAACGGCGCGATGTTGCGCGGTGTCCCCCGAAAGGATAATCCGGCAGTTTTCCTTTTCGGCGAGATCCGCCACCCGCGCCAGTGTGCGGACGCTCAAAAGCCCGGCCTCATCAATCCAAATCACCTGCCCGCGAACCTGCGCTTGCAGTTTTGGATTTTGCAGCAATGCCTCGACGGTTTCCGCATTGGCAAACCCGGCATCCGACCGCAGCACCCCGCGCGAGGCTTCCGCCGACGGCGCGAAGGTAAAAACCTTCGCGCCACCGGATTCAATCGCGGCCACGGCTTCCTTCATCATCGTCGTTTTGCCCGTGCCAGCCCCGCCGCGAATGGCCGTCACCCGCTCCGTGCTTTGCAGGACGTGCCGGACGGCGTGGCGTTGCTCCTCGGACAGCTTTGGGTTTTGAAACTGATATTTGCCCGAACCGAACGGCTTGAACTTGCCTTTTCCATCCGCGACGAAATCAATCAGCCGTTTTTCTTCCGCCAGCACGTCCTTGGTGGTGAGCCATTGCCGACCGTCCACGCTTTCCTTAATCAGTTCATCGCGCAAAAGCTGACGTTTGGTTTTTGCCACGTCCACATCGCCCATGCCAAAGCGCAGCGCGTGCCGGAGCAGTTCCTTGTCCGTGACGATGGAGGCGCGTTCGTAACAATGCTGCATGGCAAAATCCATCGCCTTCATTTCGGAAACTTTGGGGGTTTCAGGAGTCTTGTTGCGGAGGTTGTTTTGAATGCTCGCCCGTTCCTCTGCCGAAACCCGCGCATTCCACAGTTCTCTTAATTCCGGCTTGGCAAGCTGCTTTTGCTTTCGTTCGCGTGTCAGTGCCGCCAGTCCGTCTTTTCCCTTCGCTGTCGT
>Ga0116134_1000754_pt1 | contig 16592 bp, 13 predicted proteins | sample June2015DPH_19_5_FD_89737 | JGI IMG/M metagenome (GOLD analysis project Ga0116134, IMG submission 89737) | Peatland microbial communities from SPRUCE experiment site at the Marcell Experimental Forest, Minnesota, USA - June2015DPH_19_40 | ecosystem: Environmental > Terrestrial > Soil > Wetlands... | reverse complement strand
TTCAGGATCCCCTTGGCATAGCGCTCTGTGCTCACCACCATGTCATGCTGAAGATGAACGCAAGCCTTAGGCTGACCCGTGCTGCCGGAGGAGTAGAGCCAGAAGGCGGCATCGTCTTTGCTGGTCGGCTCCGCATCAAGGGTGGAAAAGCTCTCCTGGGTTAGTTCCTCGAAGGGGACCACGCCCGCCAGCGGCCCAGCGCCGACCACAATGATGGTCTCGAGGTAGCGCAACCGATGCTTGGGAATGGCCTGGACAAAAGAGAGCAATGACTGACTGACGATGGCCACGCGCGCTCGCGAGTTGTTCAGCAAGTACGCATAGTCGGCGGGTTTCAGCAGAGTATTGACAGGTACCGGGATCGCTCCGATCTTGATCGCACCGAAAAAGCTGACGGCAAACTCTGGCGTATCAAGGAGCAGCAAGAAAACGCGGTCTTCGATGCGCACACCAAGACTTCTGAGTCCATTGCCCAACTGGTTCACGCGCTCAAAAAGTTGGCGATAGGTGACCTGAATATCCCCGCACTCAATTGCCACCCTCGCGCCGCGGCCCTCTGGAATATGGCGGTCTATGAAGTACGCGGCGGCATTGAATTCGTCCGGAAGTACTATCGGATGAGCCGAGGTCATGGCAAAGTCAGATTCTTGAGCCAAAGACAATCTATACAGGTTCTCCGCGAGGTTAGCGCTTCGATTTGTTTTTGGTTACGCGGGTAGATGCCGAAGCCCACTGTTGCATGCTGCGGGAAAATTTTGCGATTCGATCCGCGACTTCTTGTGGATAGTCAGCCGTTGCGCGCCAGAATTCTAGCGTCTCCTGGTCGGGAAAAACCATCTGCAGCACCGGCGCGCGGAAATCCAGCTCCAGTTGACGAGCGGAGTCTCCAGTTTGGACGGGCGCGCTCACGATGTGGGCATCACCGCTTGCGTCTGATTGGAGTATGCGGCTTTCCGCTTCCTTTTTACCCATGGCGGTCACCATATAGTAGCAGGTCTTGCTCAGCGCGCCACAGTGTTGTCACACATCGTGCTGGCCACGCAATGTGGACCGAAACGCGGCATGGACCAGGCCGTTCATCGAACAAATCACCATGGTCGAAAGGCGAGGCAAGACGCTCGGTGGCGCTACTGCTCGAGAACAATCGGCGAAATTTGCCGCTTCGATGGCTTAAAGGGGAGCGAGAGTAGGAGCGATGAGCCCGACGAAGCCGAGGAGGCCACCAATGGGTTCCGGAAGAGCGACCACGCCAATCCGGAGATGGACGTCGTCGCGAGGCCGGTTTTTTTGCAGCCAGACTCTTCCGCCGCCTGATGCATAGCGCTGAGTTCTATATGCTACAATACTTACAATACTTACATTTCGGAGAATGTTATGAGATCAATCCATTCGATGGTCATCAGCATGCGCCTGCCGGCGGAGAGCGGAAAGCGTCTCAAACGTATGGCAAATCGGCATGGATGGACCCCCAGCGACACCAGTGCGCGCCTGGTGGAAGAAGGCTTGCGCCGGTCGGAATTCGGATTTATCGACTTTCGAGATTCGCCGGCGGGCCGACAAGCCTGCCTGCAAGGGAGCACGCTCGCCGTATGGGAAGTCATGCTACTCGTCCATAGCTATAAGAAAGATGTGTCGGCCGTGGCGCGACACCTCAAGTGGCCAGAAGTGAAAGTCCAGGCAGCCGTCAATTATGCGCGGGCGTTTCCCGACGAGATCAATGCGGCAATGGCTGACAATGAGGCGATGGATTTTGAAGCGCTGAAGCGCATGTTGCCTCAGACCGCGGAATTCGTTCCCAAGAGAGCGGCGAAAAACTGAAATGCTTAAGCTTCTTCTCGATGAGCACATTTCGCCAGACGTAGCGAATGGTCTGCGTCGCCGCAATCGCGCGATAGAAGTTCGCTATATGCTGGAATGGGAAAATGGACATTTCCTGGGACAGCACGACCCCTCTTGTTTGCGAGAGGCCGCCACCCAGGGGTTAACGCTTGTTACTTATGACAGGAGGACGATTCCTCCCCTGCTCAAGACCTGGGCGGAGGAAGAACGAACGCACGGCGGCGTGATTTTTGTGGACGAAAAAACAATATCGCCCGCGGATATCGGGAGTTTGGTCTGGGCCTTAACCGGACTGGCAAGAGAAACTGGGAATTGGGACTGGACTAATAGAATCTATTTTCTTCGGCGCTGAAGCCAATCGCCTCGATAAGATCGTGAAGCCAAACTTACGACACTGGCAAAACATGGGCCTGTTCTTCGCCGGCCGTTCTCGTTGATGGCGACCTTCTCGCGAAGCGTCCTTGTGAGTACCGTCGCCACATTCAGACTGCCTTTGGGACGTCCCCGCGGATTTCCCGAAGCGCCCTTTCTGAAGCGGGTCGCCTCGGGTGGCGAGCGATAACCAACCTGGTTTGGGACGGGTTCGGGATTGTCGTGAACGGCGGGTGGTTTCAGGCCCCCCTCCCGATCGCGTTGACTGGACTGTTTCCGCAAACGAATCACCAACGTAGCTGCAATCGCGATTATGCCGAGTGCCCTGGAAAAAAAGGAAGCACACAGAAGTACATGTTCGTCCCTCTTGGTTCGGTGGATAGGGACCAGCAGTCCTGGTCGGTCGGGCTTTTATGGCATTTCTTCTTTTTTTTCGTGTCGATCCAGGAACACTTCCCTGATAAATCCCTGATCCGATCTAACGGGATAGCCAGGAATCGCGGAATAAACCCGCTTGGAACGCGATGCTGGCCATTAATTCGGCTCGGAGACGAGTCGCAAATTCCCTGTATTATTCCCTGTTAAACGGGAATTCCGCATCCCGAATCTGCTGGTTCGGGTGCGGACGACTCGCCCCTAACGAAAACAACTGGCTGATCAATCCCGCGCATTCCGACTACAAGAGGATCGTCGTGCGAGAAGTGGAGCCGCTCAACTATGATCCGCGTATGTTCCGGAAACAGCGCAGCCACCGCCGGCGCTAATTATCGAGAGTGTTGGCTGACCTGCATCCCCATGCGCAGTTCGGTTTTTCATCGATCGGTCGCCTTCTGCATGTTGTATTCTCGGATATGAATCCAGTTGTGCCCCGCCGAATCGCAAACCCTCGGCAATCAAGGTGACAATGCGCTGTCAAACAGGAACTTCAAGAACCACTAACGACGGGAAGTGTCCGCCCGCGGACGGCCTCAGCCGCGTAAGGCAGTCCTTCGCGAGCATCCCCGAGCTCAAGGTCGGGATAAACACTCAGGATTTCCGTTTCCGCCATGGCCTTCGCCTACCATACCGTTCGTGGATTTCTGAGCCCCGTCAATAATAAGGAGAACCGTTGATATCAATTTGCAAGTTTTCTGGGCTGCGAATCACCTTTTGGCTTTGGCTCCTGATTCTCGTCGTTTCCCCCCTGGCCAGCCGTGGCGAAACGCAGTCATCTTCCTCCTCCCGGGACGGGCAGCGGCACCTGTCTGCAAAAGCTGCGGAAGCCGAGGATCGCACCATTCCCGCAATCCTAGTGAGCGACATCCACTTCGATCCCTTTCACGACCCCGCCAGAACCCAGCAACTTGTTGATGCTCCGGTGAGCCAGTGGATTTCAATCCTCACGGCTCCGCCTTCGCCCAATCAGCAACAGGCCTTTGCCGCGCTGCAGCAGAGTTGCCATGGGCGCGGTGTCGACACGCCTTACACCCTGCTGCAATCCAGCATGCAGGCTATGTGGACCCGGCAACCCGATGCAAAATTCATAACGGTGAGCGGAGACCTGATCGCCCACTCCTTTTCCTGCAGGTACGCAACTCTTCTTCCCGGATCGACGCAGAGCGACTATCAGGCCTTCGTGCTGAAGACCTTAGACTTTGTGATAGGCGAGCTCCGCGCTTCCTTTTCGGGCGTTCCTGTCTACGTGGCCCTGGGCAATAACGACACCGGGTGCGGCGACTACCGACTTGATGCTGGAAGTGACTTTCTGGTCCGGGCCGGGAGGATCGTAGCGGCGGGTCTGCCTCTGCCCCAGCAGCAACAAGCGCTCAAGGAGTTTGCGAAGGGCGGCTACTTCAGCGTCGCGATGGAAGCGCCCATGCATGACACGCGCCTCATCGTCCTCAATGACCTTTTTCTGTCTCCCAAATATGCCACCTGTGCGGGCGGACCCGACCCCGCAGCTGCCATTACGGAAATGGCGTGGCTACAGGAACAGCTGGCACAAGCGCGGCGATTGGGTCAAAGGGTCTGGGTCATGGGTCACATCCCGCTCGGCGTTGATCTCTACTCGACAGCTGCAAAGATGAAGGACATTTGCGGGAACGGGGTGCCTGAAATGTTTCTATCCTCGGACAAGCTGGCCGATTTGCTGATCGAGTATGCCGACGTAATCCGACTTGGGATCTTCGCTCACACCCACATGGATGAAATGCGACTCTTGGAGGCTCAAGGTGGCGCGTCACACGCATCATTGGAACACAGTGTCGCGATCAAAGTAGTTCCCTCCATCTCGCCCGTTGATGGCAACAACCCGTCATTCACCGCTGCCCGTGTCAATCCATTCTCCGCAGTGCTGCAGGATTACGAGGTGATTGCAGCCTCAAACCAGACCGGCATCGACACCACCTGGTCCAGAGAGTACGACTATGCTCAGACCTACCACGAAACACAATTCTCGCCCTCGGCGGTGAAGGAACTTATCGCGGAATTCGAGAACGATCGCGGCGCAAAGGCGAACGCAAGTGAGAAATACATTCGCAATTATTACGCAGGCGACCGCTCTCCCGAACTCAAACCGTTCTGGTCGCAGTACATTTGTGTGTTGGGAAATCACACAGCCAAGGCATTTGCCGCCTGCGTATGCTCCGCTGGCAAGTAAGGACGTGGCTCGTCCTGAATTCTCGCCGGTTGAAAAGCTCAACTAGGCCACTCTGACACCGAGAGAGGTTTGCCGCCGGGATTTTACGCCGCCTGATGCGCGGGAGATTGCGCTGAGTCCCATATGCTCATTGACTGGGGTTCGACCTTCCGCAACCGCACACCACTCGCAGGTGGCCACGACCAAGAAGAGCATATTTGATCTATCAAGTGTTGCCTAGAGTACTGGCAACAGTGGAGAACGCGTTGTTGGCGTTCCCCCCAATCAGACGCACAGTGCCGATCACCAACACTAGGATAACCGCGAGCATGACTGCATATTCAGCGATATCTTGCCCTTGATCGTCCGTGCAAATGTTGCGAAGAAACTGCATTAGAACCTCCGAGCTCACGAACAGATTTCCGGAGAACTTGTGTAGAAAAATAATGCTGCCCCGGACAGCGATTGTCAATTGCAACCGGAGCGGCTTTTCCACCGTTTTTCCACCCGTTTTACCACAACACTCGCGAATCAGACGGCACGAATTGATGACGACTTGACGTTAGTCGCTCTTTTGTTATAGTTAATCTCACATTTTACGGACGTCGCGGTTGGGGACGTTCCAGTAATCGATGAGGAGGAAGAGAGCTTGCCAAGTGCGCTTGCGACACGGAGTGGGGCAGCAGAGGCAGCGGGAGAACAGATCGAGGTCGGGCTTCGGGAGCGGAAGAAGGCGCGTTTGCGGCAGCAGATTATCGATACTTCGATCAAGTTGTTTCGGAAGCACGGATACGAGAACACCAGAATCGATGACATCGTGCAAGTGCTCGAAATCAGCCAGCCCACCTTTTTCCGGTATTTTCCCTGTAAGGATGCGGTTCTGCGCGAGGTGGGAGAACGCGGGTTTGCCTGTATCTGCGAGAGGCTGCGTTCGGAGCTTTCGAGCAAGGCGGGGACGGGCGAGCGTTTGCGGCGGCTGTACGTAAGCCTGGCGCGGGAGGTGGAATCCGACCGGCAACTGTGGCAAGCGGTGGTGCTGTCGGGCGCCATGGATCCAGTGCGATCGGCGGAACTGCGGGGGCACGAGGAGGCTGCCGCCAGTCTGCTGCGGGAAATTCTGACGCAGGGGCAAAAGCGAGGCGAAGTGACGCACGCGTTTCCGGTCGTGCATCTGGCGGAGTTCATGGAAGGGCTCTACAACACGGTGGTGCGGCAATGGGCGGTGGATCTGACCGGGCCGCACAAACTCACCGACCGGATGCGGAGCGCGGTCGAGTTTTTCTTGCGCGGCATTCGGTCGTAGGGTTTTCCGGGATTGCGCCAGCACTTCTCTGTTGGTGGGGCATGCCCGTTGGAGAGGAGAACACGATGAAGGCTGCCGTTCTGCACGCCTTCAAGACACCGTTGTCGCTGGAGGAGGTGGCCCGGCCGGAAGCTGGCGCGGACGACGTCCTGATCGAGGTAGAGGTTTGTGGGGTGTGTCATTCCGATCTGCACGTGGCCGACGGCGATTGGACGCAATTGGCCGGCATCGTGAAGAAACCGCTGATCCTGGGACACGAGATCGTCGGCCGGGTGGTGGAGCGGGGCGCGGCGGTCCAGAGTGTTGCGGTGGGAGAACGGGTTGGAGTGCCGTGGGTGCAGTGGACATGCGGGCAATGTGAGTTTTGCCGCGAAGGCAACGAGAATGTGTGCCCGAAGCAGCGCATCACTGGCGTCATGGTGGATGGCGGATATGCGGAATACGCGAAGGCTCCCGCCAGCCACGTGGTCAAGATCCCCGACACGCTTTCCTCGGAACAGGCGGCGCCGCTGCTTTGTGCGGGAGTCACGGTGCATCGCGCCCTCAAGCAGGCCAAGATTCGCGCAGGACAAGGACAAGGACAACGACGGCGGCTGGCGGTTTTCGGCGTAGGCGGACTGGGCCACATTGCCGTCCAGATTGGCCGGGCCGCGGGAGCGGAAGTGACCGCGATCGATATTTCGGAGGAAAAACTTGCGCTGGCGAAGTCGCTGGGCGCCACTCGAACATTGAACGCCGTAACGAGCAAGGTAGTTAAGGAAATACGGAGCTCCGGCGGGGTGCACGTTGCCCTGGTCACCTCGGCGTCCAAGTCCGCATACGACATGGCGTTCCCTTGTGTGCGACCGACGGGAACGCTACTGGTGGTGGGATTGCCCGCACAGGATATCGCGTTTCCGGCAATTTTTATGGCGGCTGGCGAGATTCAGATCAAGGCTTCCTCCGTGGGCACGCGAGAAGATCTGCGTGAGGTTCTGGCGATGGGGGCAGCCGGAAAGGTCCATTGCCAGGTGAGCACGCGGCCGCTCGCCGAGGTTCAGGAGGTTCTGGGGCAACTGAGCCGCGGCGAGATCTCGGGGCGGGTGGCGCTCCGCCTCCAGCAGTAGTTCGGGCGCGATTGCGCGTGACGCCTGGGGGCCTCGGTTTGAAAATCGCGCCCACGGGATTGACATTAGCGACTATAATATGATATTAACTATCACTTTTGCGAGGCTCAGCCCCGCGGAGAGGCCGCTCCCGGAGTGAACGTCAAACAACTGTTCGATCTGACCGGACGCGTGGCCATTGTTTCGGGTGGCTCGATGGGGCTGGGTCTGCAGATGTCCGAGGGTCTGGCGGAAATGGGGGCGAACCTGGTGCTCTGCGCCCGCAAAAAGGAACGCTGCGAGGCAGCGGCGGAAGCGTTGCGCAGCCTGCGCGTGCAGACACTGGCTTTGGCATGCGATGTCAAGGACAAGGCGACGATTCAGCAGGTCGTGGAGGAGACGCTCGCAAAGTTTGGCCGGATCGACATTCTGGTCAACAACGCCGGCGTGTCGTGGGGAGATCCAGTGGAAGAAATGACGCTGGAGCAGTGGGACAAAGTTATTTCCACCAACTTGACCGGCACGTTCCTGTTTTGTCAGGCGGTGGGCAAGGCCATGGTTGCGCAGGGGTCGGGCAAGATCATCAACATCGCATCGGTGGCAGGGTTGGGCGGAGCGTCGGCGGAACTGCAGGCGATCGGCTACCACGCCAGCAAAGGCGGTGTGATTGCGTTCACCAGGGATCTGGCGTGCAAGTGGGCGCCGCACAACATCCAGGTGAATGCCATCGCCCCAGGATGGTTCCCGACGCATATGTCGGAGTGGATCATCGAGCACCGTAAAGATTCCCTGCTGGCGAAGATACCGCTGGGCCGCTTTGGCGGCGATCACGATCTGAAAGGCGCAGCGGTATTTCTGGCGTCGGACGCTTCGGCGTACGTGACGGGGCACGTGCTGGTTGTCGATGGAGGCCAGACGGCCTGGTAGTAACAAGGAGAGACCTATGAATAACCTCGTGAGAATCAGCAAGGACAATGATGTCGCGGTCATTACTATCGACAACCCACCGGTGAACGCTCTTGGTCCGGGCGTGCCCGAGGGAATCTTGGCGGCGATTGACGAGATAAACGGAGACCCTGCGGTTAAGGCAGCGGTCGTAATCGGCGGCGGCCGCACTTTTGTCGCCGGCGCTGACATCAAGGAATTCGGCAAGATGACCTCGGGCGGCCCGCGTAGAAGCCTGCTTCCCTTGCTGCTTCGCATTGAGGACAGCGGCAAGCCGGTAGTGATGGCGATTCACGGAGCCGCGTTAGGAGGCGGACTGGAACTGGCCATGGCCGGCCATTACCGGGTCGCGTCGCCTACGGCGCAGGTGGGTCAGGCGGAAGTAAATCTGGGTCTCATTCCCGGGGCCGGTGGAACGCAGCGTCTGCCGCGCCTGGTGGGTGTCGCCAAAGCGGTCGAAATGTGCGCCGGGGGCAAGCCGGTTTCCGCGCGCGAGGCGGCCGCTCTTGGACTGATTGACCGGTTGATCGACGGAGACCTGCTCGCCGGGGCGGTGGCTTTCGCACGCGAAGTCGTCGGCAAACCCGCGCCGAAAACTCGCGCGCGAGCGGAAAAGTTGGGGACGGCTGCCGAGAACGCGGCGATTTTTGCGGCGGCGCGCGATGCGGCCGGCAAGAAACAACGAGGGCTGAAAGCTCCGCTGGCGGCGATCGATGCCGTGGAGGCTGGAACCAACTTGTCGTTCGAGGAAGGTTGCCAGGCCGAAGCGAAGCTTTTCACCGAATGCCTTTTCTCCGATCAGTCGAAGGCGCTCATCCATGTTTTCTTTGGCGAGCGCGAGGTGGCGAAGATTCCCGACTTTCCCAAAGAAATTCCGGTGATCCCGGTGAAGCGGGTGGCGATCGTCGGCTCTGGAACGATGGGCGGAGGCATCGCGATGGTGTTTGCCAACGCGGGCATTCCGGTGCTGCTGAAGGACATCGACGAGGCGGCGCTCAATCTGGGGATGGAAAAAATCCGGAAGAACTACGCCAGTTCGGTACAGCGGGGGCGTTTCACCCAGGCGTTCGTGGACGAACGCTTGCAGCTGATCACGCCGGTGTTCAACTACGATGCGTTCTCCGGTGTGGACATGGTGATCGAGGCGGTGTTCGAAGGAATGGCGCTGAAGAAGACTGTGTTCGCGGACTTGGACCGCGCCTGCCGACCGGGAGCGATTCTGGCGAGCAACACTTCGACGCTCGATATCGATGAAATCGCCGGGAGCACGTCGCGGCCGGAAGCGGTGATCGGAACACACTTCTTCAGTCCGGCCAACGTAATGCGGTTGCTCGAGATTGTGCGCGGAAAGAAGTCGAGCAAAGAAGTGATCGCCACCTGCATGCAACTTTCCAAGAAGCTGGGCAAGATCGGGGTACTGGTGGGAAACTGCCGCGGCTTCGTGGGAAACCGCATGTTTCACCCGTACCGACGGGAAGCGCAGTTCCTGATCGAAGAGGGGGCGCAGGTGGAGGCGGTAGACAAGGCGCTCGTCGACTTCGGCATGGCCATGGGTCCGCTGGCCACGGGCGACCTGGCGGGTCTCGACGTGGGCTGGCGCATTCGCAAAGAGTACCGCCACCTGGAAAAACCGGGAATCCGCCAGCCGTTCGCCGAAGACCGTCTTTGTGAAATGGGTCGGTACGGCCAGAAAACGCTGAGGGGATGGTACCGGTACGACGAAAACCGGCGCGCCAGCGCGGATCCCGAACTGGCCGATCTGGTAAAGAAGTGGAACGCGGACGCGGGCATCCCGCAGCGGCAGATTCCAGCCGTGGAGATGGTCGATCGCTGTATCTATGCGCTGGTGAATGAGGGAGCGCGGATTCTGGAAGAGGGATACGCGCTGCGGGCAGTCGACATCGACATCATCTATCTCAACGGGTACGGATTTCCCGCCTACAGGGGTGGGCCGATGTGGCATGCCGACACGGTGGGATTGCAAAAGGTCTACCAGCGCGTTTGCGAATTCCACAAACAGCACGGAGAACTGTGGGCGCCGGCTCCTCTTCTGCAGCGCTTAGCGGAAGAGGGCAAGACTTTTGCCGAGTTCGACAAAGAGCAGGTTGCGGCCGCGTAGGGTTACGAACAGCCGAGGGACAACCTCGGTGAGACGGGCGGCGAGAGGGCGGGCGAGAGAGAAACTCGCTGTGCGCATGGCAAAGACATAGGAGACCTCATGAGAGAAGCAGTCATCGTAGCCAGTTCGCGCACAGCTCTGGCCAAGTCATTTCGCGGATCGTTCAACCTGACGCGTCCCGAGGAACTGGCGGCGCACTGTATCCAAGATGTGCTGCGCAAGACACCCCAGCTCGATCCGCGCGAAGTCGAAGATGTCCTGCTGGGCTGCGGACAGCCCCATGGTCCGCAGGGACACAACGTCGCGAGAGTTTCCGCCATGCTGGCCGGGCTACCTACTTCGACGGGCGGCGTCACCGTCAACCGGTTTTGCTCTTCCGGTCTGCAGTCGATCGCGCTGGCCGCGTACCAGATCGTGAACGGAGGCAGCGACGCGCTGATCGGGGGCGGCGTGGAAAGCATCAGCCTGGTTCCGCGCAACTACGATCCGAATCCCCGGCTACTCGAACAGATGCCGGGCGTGTACATGGTGATGGGTGAGACGGCCGAGGTGGTGGCCAAGCGTTACAAGATCAGCCGGCAAGTGCAAGACGAGTACTCGCTCCTGAGCCAGCAGCGCACGGCTCGCGCCCAGCGGGAAGGATTTTTCCAGGGAGAAATCGCCCCCATGCGCGCTCTGCGCGCGACCCTGGACAAGAAGACGGGCGAAGTGATCGCGAAGGAAGAGGTGTGCGCGGACAAGGATGAATGCAATCGTCCGGATACGACGCTGGAGGGCCTGCTGGCGCTCAAGCCGCACTTTGACCCGACGAGCGGCCAGGGCACGGTCACGGCGGGAAATTCCTCACAGCTTTCCGACGGCGCTTCGGCCACGCTGGTAATGTCCCGGCAGCGCGCGGACGCGCTCGGCATTCCCTACAAGCTGGTGTTTCGAGGTTTCCAGATAAGCGGTTGCGATTCCGACGAAATGGGCATCGGACCGGTATTCGCGGTGCCGAAATTATTGCAGCGCACGGGTGTGAAATTCAGCGACATCGACCTCTGGGAACTCAATGAAGCATTTGCAGTTCAGGTGGTCTACTGCCGCGATCGCCTAGAAATCGATCCGGAGAAATTGAACGTGAACGGCGGTTCGATCTCGATTGGACACCCCTACGGCATGACCGGTTCGCGGCTGGTGGGAACGCTGGCCAACGAAATGACACGGCGCAAGAACAAAGTGCGCTACGGAGTCGTCACCATGTGCGTAGGCGGCGGGCAGGGCGCTGCCGGGTTGTTCGAGCGGGCGAACTGAGGGCCGCGCATGAGCCACATCATCCTTGTGCGCCATGGGCAAGCGTCTTTTCTGGGACCGGACTATGACAAGCTCTGTGCGAACGGCGAGGCGCAGGCTGGATTGCTGGGGGAGTATTGGGCGCGGCGGGGCGTGGTGTTTAGCAGCGTCTATTCGGGCCCGCGTGTCCGGCAACGGGAGACGGCCGGGATCGTGGCCGAGGCATATCGCAACGCTGGTCTTGCGTTTCCCGACACCGTGGTCATGAGCGAATTCGACGAATATCAAGCCGAGGCGGTGCTACGGGAATGTCTTCCGCAACTGCTGCTGGTGAATGTCGAGATCAGAGAATTGCGCCGCGCGTATGAAGATTCCAGCGAATCCGCCGGCTCCGATGATCGGCGCAAGAGTTTTCAGAGACTGTTTGAGGCGGTGATTGCCAAGTGGGTGGCGGGAGAAGTTATAGCGTCCGGCATTGAATCCTGGCACGAGTTCTGTGTGCGAGTGGAACGAGGGCTGGCGCAAGTAGTGCGCGACACACCTCCGGCAGCGAGTGCGGTGGTCTTCACTTCGGCGGGAGCGATTGGCGCGGCGATGCGCCGGGCCCTGCATTTGTCTGCCGGGGACGCGCTGCAGCTGACCTGGATGTCGCGCAACGCTTCGTTCAGCGGCTTTCTGGCTTCGGGCGAACGTTTCACGCTGAGCACGTTCAATGCGCACCCCCATCTCGACGGGGACGGGTTGCTGACGTACCGGTAGCGGATAGAGGAATTGCGAGTATGGTGGCAGTTTGCGATCAAGCGGGAAGGGTAAGGGCAGGAGAAGAACTCGATCTCGCCCGGCTGCGGCCATTTCTGCTGGAGCACTTCGACCACAGCGGACCGATCTCCGTCGAACAATTTCCGAGCGGCCACTCCAATCTGACGTACCTGCTGCGACTGGGTAACGCGCGACTGGGACACCGGGAAGTCGTCTTGCGACGTCCGCCCTTTGGCAGCAAGGTCCGGTCCGCGCATGACATGGCGCGCGAGTATCGTGTGCTGTCGAAACTACACACCGCATATCCAGTCGCGCCGAAGGCGCTCCTCTATTGCGACGATCTGTCGATCCTCAATGCGCCCTTCTACCTAATGGAGCCGATTCGGGGAATGATCATGCGCCGCGAGCCCCCTCCGGGTGTGTCCTTTCCGCCGGAAACGGCGCGGCGATTGAGTGAAGCGTTCCTCGATAACCTCGCGCGCCTGCATCGCTTGGACTACGCCGCCATCGGCCTGGCGGATTTGGGCAAACCGCAAGGCTATCTCGAACGCCAGGTCAAGGGCTGGATCGAGCGCTACCATAATTCGAAAACGCACGACCTGCCGGAAGTCGAACGCATTTCCGCCTGGCTCACCGCACGAATGCCGGTCAGCCATGAGACGGCGCTTATTCACAACGACTACAAGTATGACAATGTCGTGCTTGATCCCGGGGACGCGACCAAGATCGTGGGCGTGCTGGATTGGGAGATGTGCACCCTGGGGGACCCGCTGACGGATCTGGGGACGGCGCTCGCATATTGGACCGATCCGCAAGATCCGGAAGAGCTCCAGGAAATTCGCAGCGCGCCGACTACGTTGCCGGGCACACTGACGCGGTCGCAGTTGGTCGAGCGCTACGCGATCGCGACCGGCCGCGATCCCGGCGACATGATTTTCTATCTGACGTTTGCCCGCTTCAAAGTTGCCGTCATCGTCCAGCAGATTTACTACCGGTACGCCCAGGGATTGACGCAGGATGGGCGCTTCGCGGTCATGCCGGAGAGAATCCGGACTTTGGTGCGCGCCTCATGGCATTGCGCGGAAAGCTGGACAATATGACCGGGCATTTACTGCAGAGCTCATTGCGAGTAATAGCGCACCAGCCACTCAGCGACACAGCAGGGCTTGCCGGAAGGCTGATTCCCTGCACCCTGGCTCTCGACATGGATGAGGAAGGCGGCGTCCACAAACTCGGGCGACTCTTTCGCCGAAAGCAGAGTGACGCGAGCGCGAAGCTGCGAGCCGGCGCGGACAGCCGCAGGAAAACGAACCTTATTCAGTCCGTAGTTGACGGTCATCGCCGGGCCCGATTGGAACCGGATTGCCTGTCTCAGGAAGTAACCCAGCAGCGAAAGGGTGAGAAAACCGTGGGCAACGGTACCACCATAGGGCGATTCGCGGCGGGCGCGTTCCGCGTCAAGGTGAATCCACTGGCGGTCCTCGGTGGCGTCGGCAAATTTCTGGATGCGATCCTGGGTAACGACGAACCAGTCGGTCGCGGGGAATTCGCGTCCTTCGCACTGCTTCAAAGAATTTAGATTTTCAATCTCAAAGGGTGGCATAGGAGTATTTTATGACGACATTAACAGACATTCCGCGCAAGACGATAAAGGGAACGGCGTTTCTTATCGAGGAGTCGGCGCCGCAAGACATTTTTACGCCCGAGGATCTGAGCGAGGAACATCTCGCCATCGGCCGCATGGTGGACGAGTTCTGGGCCAACGAAGTGGAGCCGAATCTGCCTGCGATCCGCGAAAAGAAGCCTGGCGTCGCGCTGGGCGTGCTGCGGAAAGCGGCGGAACTGGGTCTGACCGGGATGGCGATCCCGGAGGAGTATGGGGGCATGGCGATGGATCTGCCGTCGCTGATGGTGGCGGCCGAGCACATGGGACGCGACGGCTCTTACGGGGGCTGGCACTCGGCGCACACCGGCATCGGCACGCTGCCCATCGTCTACTTTGGAACCGAGCAGCAGAAGCGGAAGTATCTGCCGAAGCTGGCCACAGTCGAAATGCTGGCCGCGTATGCTCTCACCGAGCCTCTGGCGGGGTCGGATGCGCTGGCGGCGCGGACGCGGGCTGACCTTGCGCCGGATGGGAAACACTACATCCTGAATGGCCAAAAGATGTGGATCACCAACGGCGGCGCGGCTGACCTGTTCACGGTGTTCGCCAAAGTCGGCGGAGAAAAGTTCACCGCATTTCTGGTCGAGCGGAACTTTCCCGGTGTGAGCAACGGGGCGGAAGAACACAAGATGGGCATCACCGGCAGCTCCACCACCGCCGTGTATCTCGACAATGTCCCGGTGCCGGTTGAAAACGTGTTGGGCGAGGTTGGACGCGGGCACGTGATCGCATTCAACATCCTTAATATTGGACGCCTGAAGCTGGGTCCGGCGACGGTCGGAGCCGCGAAACACGTGCTGGCGATTTGCCTTAAGTATGCCAAGCAGCGCAAGGCCTTCGGCTCGACGATTTCGGAGTTCGGTGCGATTCAACACAAGCTGGCGGAAATGGCGATCCGCATTTTCGCGGCGGAGTCCATGGCCTGGCGGGTGGTGGGACTGATTGAGAATCTAATGAGCGTCGCGTCGACGGAGTCCGGGGACGGTTCCACTCGGGAGCGGAAGGCGATTGAAGAGTTTGCGGCGGAGTGCTCGATGGTGAAGGTTTACGCCGCCGAGATGCTCGACTACGTGGTCGATGAAGGCGTGCAGATCCACGGCGGCTACGGATACCATCATGACTACGAGGTGGAACGCTACTATCGCGATTCGCGCATTAACCGTCTCTTTGAGGGGACCAGCGAAATCAATCGGCTGGTGATCACGGGCCAGCCTTTGAAGCGCGCATCGCGGGGACTTCTGCCTCTGTTCGAAGCCGCTCGCGCGGTCTTGCAGGAAGCCGAGGCGCAACCCACGAAGGCAGCCTGTGACGCGGAGCTGAGCCTGGTCCGGAACGCGAAGAAGATCGCCCTGCTGACGTTCGGAATTGCGCACCAGAAGCACGGCTCGCAGCTCGAACAACAGCAGGAAATCATCATGAACCTGTCTGACATCATCATGGAAGTGTTTGCGATGGAATCGAGCCTGCTGCGCAGCCGGAAACTGACCGCGGCCGGTGGCGGAGTCAATGCCGCGGATGTCTGCGCCGTGTATTTGCGCGATGCCATCGCGCGGGTCGAACTCTCGTCGCGGACCGTGCTGAGCGCCTGCGCCCAAGGCGACGAACTGCGGCGGAATCTTTCCCGGGTACGCGGGTACGCCAATCACGATCCAGTCAATGCAATCGCACTGCGGCGCCAGATTGCAGGGCGGCTGCTGGCGAACGAGCGGTACACCGTCTGAGAGGCTGGGATCAGCCACGAAGGAGGCAGCATGGCACTCACCAATCACAAGTTCTTGCTGGCGTCGCGCCCGGTAGGGATGCCGAAGCGCAGCGACTGGACCTACGCGGAACAACCAGTCGGAGAACCGAAGGAAGGCGAACTGCTGGTTCAGGTGTTGTACATCTCGCTGGATCCGGCGATGCGCATGTGGATGAATGACGTTCGTTCGTATGTGCCGCCGGTGAGCATCGGAGAGGTGATGCGCGCCCTCGGGGTGGGGATCGTGAGGGCGTCGCGTAACCCGCGCTTCGCGGTGGGTGATCACGTCTCCGGATCGTTCGGAGTGCAGGAGTATGCGCTGACCGACGGCCAGGGCGTGACGAAGGTCGACGCGAGGATCGCTCCGCTGCCAAAGTATCTCAGCGTATTCGGTATGCCGGGCATGACCGCATATTTCGGGCTTCTCGATACGGGGCAGCCGAAGCCGGGGGAGATGGTGGTGGTCTCGGCGGCAGCGGGAGCCGTGGGCGCGGTGGTGGGACAGATCGCCAAGATCAAGGACTGCCATGTGGTGGGCATCGCCGGAGGAGCGGAGAAGTGCCGCTACATCGTGCAGGAGTTGGGCTTCGATGCGGCCATCGACTACAAGTCCGAAGACTCGAGGCAGTCCCTTCGGAAACATTGCCCGCAGGGCATCGACGTCTATTTTGACAACGTGGGCGGCGCGATTCTGGACGCGGCGCTGGCGCAACTCAGGCGGGGCGCCCGGATTGTGATCTGCGGTGCGATCTCGCAATACAACAATACCGGCCCGATCGTAGGACCCAGCAACTACCTGTCTCTGCTGACGAATCGCGCCACGATGAAGGGCACGCTGGTGCTGGACTACGTCGATCGCTACGCGCAAGCCGGA
>Ga0116134_1000753_pt1 | contig 16604 bp, 11 predicted proteins | sample June2015DPH_19_5_FD_89737 | JGI IMG/M metagenome (GOLD analysis project Ga0116134, IMG submission 89737) | Peatland microbial communities from SPRUCE experiment site at the Marcell Experimental Forest, Minnesota, USA - June2015DPH_19_40 | ecosystem: Environmental > Terrestrial > Soil > Wetlands... | reverse complement strand
TGAATTCGAGCTTCCACTGCGGCAATTGACGCAGGACTTTTTCCGCAATGGCCGGGGTGACGTTCGCGGCGGCGCTGTTCACGAATTTCGCAATCTCAGGCATGACGGCGGTAATTTAGGGAAAGTCCCGCGCCAGCGAAAGCAAAAATGTTATGACAAACGCGCTTCCATTTACCGCCGGATTCCTGCTACGAATACGTCCGTGCAAGATTTAATCGCCAAAGCCGAGACGCTGCTGGAAGCATTGCCGTACATCCAGAAATTCAGCAGTGCGACGTTCGTCGTCAAATACGGGGGCAGTTTCATGGACTCGCCGGACGCCAACGTCCGCAATGGAGTCGCCCGCGACGTCATTTTTCTGAAAGCGGTCGAAATCAATCCCGTCGTCGTTCACGGTGGCGGCAAAGCCATCACCCGCGCGATGGAAAAGGCCGGGTTAAAGGCGGATTTCATCCAGGGCCAGCGCGTTACCGACGAGGCGACGGCGAAAATCGTGGACGACGTGCTGTCGCGCGAAATCAATCCGGAAATTGTCAAAACCATCAACGCACTTGGCGGCAAGGCCATGAGCTTTGCCGGACCGGATATTTTCAAGTGCCGCAAGCTCTGGCTCGACGACCAGGAAAATCCGGGCCGGAAAATTGACATCGGTTACGTCGGCGAAGTTGTGGAAGTCAACACCGCGCCGTTGCAGGAGTCCATTTGGTGCGGCTTCACCCCCATCATCAGCCCGACGGCGCGCGGCGAGGATGGTAAAATTTACAATTGCAATGCCGATGTAGTTGCTGCGAAAGCCGCCATTGCGCTCAAGGCGAAGCGGCTTGTGTTCATGAGCGACGTCCCGGGCTTGCTGCGCGATCCGAAACAGCCCGACTCAATCATTCCCCACCTTCAAACCAGCGAGGTGGATGCGCTCAAAAAATCCGGCGTGATTGATCAGGGGATGATTCCGAAAGTGGACAGCGCCGTGGCGGCCATCCAATCCGGCGTCGAAAAAGTTTCGTTCGTGGATGGCCGCGTGCCGCACGCCGTCTTGCTGGAAATTTTCACCGACGAAGGCGTCGGCACGGAAATTGTTTTGTAAGAAACTGAATTGATGAAGTTGTCAGGAAGTGCAACATTTGCAGCATGACCAATCAGGCCGCATATTTGCTCCGCGAAAACACCGGAACTTCCGGGATTGTGGAGTCCGCCCGCGCGGCGGTGTCCACGCTGGCGGAACACGATATTCCGCATCTGATTGTCGGCGGGCTGGCGGTGCAGGAGCATGGCTATCCGCGGGTGACCATTGATGTGGACGTCGTCGTGCCCGGCGTGCTGGAGGCGGTGGAATTTCTCACGGCCAGCCTCACCGGGCCGTTTTATCGCGTGCCGGATGTTGATGATCGCGTGGAAGACCGGCGGAATGGAGTGCCAATTGATTTGCTGCCGGCGGGGAAGGTTTTGAAACGCGGCTGCAAAGTGCCGTTTCCCCAGCCAGGCAATGCCACCGAACACTTGCAAATCGTGACGCTGGAGGACCTCATTTCACTCAAGCTGGACAGCGCTGCCCATTCACCGTTGCGGCGGCTCCGCGACAAAACCGATGTCATCGAACTTATCACCCGCCGCAAACTTCCGCGCGACCTCGCCGTGAACCCCGCTGTCCACACGCTCTACCTCGAGACGTGGGACGCCTTGCAAGCGGAGAGGTAAAATTTCTTTGTGTTCTTTGCGTTCCTTTGCGGTTAAAACAATCCGCCGATGAAAAAAATCGTTCCATCACCGCCGCCGCTCGTTCACAACCAGTTCGAGTCCGTGCGGGAATTGTTCAGCCAGAACGTCGTGCCCAGCTATGGCCGCTTCGACCTCGTGTTCAGCCACGGCGCAGGCAGTTGCCTGTTTGATGTCGCGGGCAAACGCTACCTCGACCTCGGCGCCGGAATCGCTGTGTGCTGTCTCGGCCACGCGCACCCGGCCATCACCGAGGCGCTCGCCGAGCAATCGCGCAAGCTCATCCACGTCTCGAACCTGTATTTTACCGAGCCGCAGGGCCGGCTCGCCGCCGAACTCGTCAAACGCCTCGGCGCGGGCAAATGCTTTTTTGCCAACAGCGGCGCGGAAGCCAACGAAGGCCTGTTCAAGCTCGCCCGCAAATTCGGCCACGACGAAGGCCGGTTTGAAATTCTGACGGCGACGAATTCATTTCACGGACGCACACTGGCCGGTATCGCCGCGACCGGGCAGGAGAAAGTCAAAAAAGGTTTCGAGCCGATGACGCCGGGCTTCCGGCACATTCCGTTCAATGATCTGGCAGCCGCGCGCAACGCGATTTCGCCCGCGACCGTCGCCATCCTGATGGAAGGCGTGCAAGGCGAGGGTGGCGTCACGCCGGCCACGCCGGAATATCTGCTCGGCCTGCGCGCGTTGTGCGACGAGAAAAAGCTTTTGCTGTTCATGGACGGCGTGCAATGCGGACATTATCGCACCGGACGGTTTCAAAGTTTTCAGCGGATTTTGGAAAATGAAGGGGAGGGTCGGCGTGCCGCCGACCCAAATATTCAGGGACGGCAACATGCCGTCCCTCCCGGCTTTCTGCCCGACGGCGTTTCGATGGCCAAATCGCTCGGTGGCGGATTTCCCATCGGCGCGTTCTGGGTGCGCGCGCCGTATGCCGATTTGCTGGGGCCGGGCACGCATGCCTCGACATTTGGCGGCACGCCGCTCGCCTGTGCGGTTGCGCTCAAGGTGCTCGAAGTGATCGAACGCGAACGGCTGGACGAACAAGCCCGCAAGCTCGGCAAATGGTTCAAAGAGCAATTGGAATGGCTGGCGGCCACTTATCCGCAGGTCGTCAAACGCGGGCGCGGCCTTGGTTTCATCCTCGGCCTGGAATTGGTTGAAAAAGAGAAAATCCCGGCGTTTGCCGCCAGCAACAAAACGGCGGCGTTGCAATTTGTGCATCGCCTGCATGAAATCGGCGTGCTCACGATTCCGGCGGGCACGCAAATCGTGCGTTTGTTGCCGCCGCTGAATCTGAAGCCGCAGGAGGCCGGTGAAGGCATCAGCAAAATCGAGGAAGTTGTGAAGCAATTGGCTTGATGTCATGCAAACACGATTTTCCGGCGCTGTGTTCGTTTGGCATTCCGGCCGGCCTCGAATAAATCCGAAGCCCGAAATCCGAAATCCGAGGGAAGCCCGAAGCCCGAAACCCAAAACCAGCAAGCCGAACCGGTCATTGAATTTTGCCCCTCCCACGAGGGAGCGGGGGGAACAGGCTCAATGTCTGCCTTCGGAATTCGGAGATCGGATATCTTTCGGATTTCGGACTTCGAATTTCGGATCGGTTCCACTTTGTTGAAAGCGTTTTTTTCATGAATGCCGCGGCTCACAAACATCTTGCCGTTAATGATCCCGTGATGCGACGGCTTATCCGGGATTTTGGACCGTGCGGGCTGGTGCCGGAAACGCGCCGTTCGCCGTTCCAGTCGCTCGTGCAGGCGGTGGCGCACCAGCAGCTCAATGGCACGGCGGCGAATGCCATTCTCGCGCGCTTCAAAAAATTGTTTCCCAGACGCTGGTTTCCGCGGCCGGAGGATTTGTCATCGGTTTCCGACAATGAACTGCGCAGCGCCGGTTTTTCACGGGCGAAAATTCTGGCCATTCGCGACATCGCAGCGAAGACCTTGGACGGCGTTGTGCCGACGTCGAGGCAGATTGTGAAATTGTCCGATGACGAAATCATTGAGCGGCTCACGGAAGTTCGCGGTGTCGGACGCTGGACGGTTGAAATGCTGCTGATTTTTCAACTGGGCCGTCCTGATGTTTTGCCGGCGGATGATTTCGGCGTGCGCAATGGCTTTCGCATTGCCTACCGCCGGCGTGCCCTTCCGAAACCGAAGGAACTCCTCGTGTTTGGTGAACGCTGGCGTCCACACCGCACCACAGCCGCTTGGTACCTCTGGCGTGCCGTTGAACAGGGGCGCAAAAAAGAAAGAATCGTCAAGTTGTTGATCTGAGACGGCTTACACCTGGCGCAAGGAAAGTTTGCGCTGAAGTCAGGGACGGTTATAATTTCTTTTTTTTCGTGGGACTAATTGGATTCGCACGATGAAACATCTGTTGTCATTGGAAAAATTGCCGCGCGCGGATTTTGAGAAAATTCTGCACGCCGCCGCTGCGTTCAAGCGCGAGCGCGGTCATCACAAAACCCAACCGCTGGCGGGCCAGACCTGGGCGTTGATGTTTTCCAAATCGTCCACGCGCACGCGGGTTTCGTTCGAGGTCGGCATTCACGAACTCGGCGGGCGGCCGATGTTTCTCAACGCGAATGACATTCAACTCGGCCGCGGCGAGCCAATCAAGGACACCGCGCGCGTGCTCGGTCGCATGATCCACGGCGCGGTCATCCGCACCTTCGCGCAAAGCGACGTCGAGGAGTTCGCCAGATTTTCCGGCGTTCCGACCATTAACGCGCTGACGGACGACGAGCATCCGTGCCAGATCATCGCGGACATTTTCACGTTCCAGGAAAAGCAAGGGCCGATTGCGGGCAAGGTGGTCGCGTTCATCGGCGATGGCGCGTGCAACGTGGCGAACTCATGGATTTGGACAGCGGCAAAATTCGGATTTGAATTGCGCATTGCCGCGCCGAAAAAATTCCAGCCGTCGGCCGCCTTGTTGAAGCGCGCCGGCGGGAAAATTTCCATTTCAACCGACCTCAAGGCAACGGCGAAAGGCGCGGACCTGCTTTACACCGATGTCTGGATTTCGATGGGCAAGGAAGCCGAAGCGAAGGAACGCATCAAGATTCTGACGGGCTACCAGATCAATCAATCGCTGGTGAAGCTCGCCAAACCCGGCGCCCTGGTGATGCATTGCCTGCCGGCATATCGCGGCAAGGAAATTGACGACGCGACGCTCGAAGCCAACGCGGACACGATTTTCGAGGAAGCTGAAAACCGGCTGCATGTGCAGAAAGCGATTTTGAACTGGGCGGTGGGTTAACAGCCTCTTAAAGAAGCAGGAGACGACGTAAGGAGTCTCTAACTTGTCCTTCAGAAACCGAAGAAATTTGAGACTCGTTACCTCGTCTCCTACAATGAAAGAGATTTTCAACAGGCTGTTATACCGCGAAATACACGAACGACACGAAAAAGAAGCAATTATTTCGTGTGTTTTGTAATACTATCTATGAAAGTTTTGTTCATCTGCGCAAATTTTCAGGTGGCGAAAGCAACGAGCTGTTCAGTGTTGGCGCGACGTGCGGCCAACAGGGCCGTAATCACGCACCGCCCGTGAATCAGCGGCCTGCCGGAGCGTTCTTCATTCTCAAGGCTCGACCGAGGTTGTTGTGGCCCTCGGGGTCATCGGGTTTCAAGCGGATGGCTTCCTGGAATTGGCTGATCGCCTCCTCGATCTGACCATTCATGGCCAGGGCGGCACCGAGGTTGTTGTGGGCCTCGGCGTCATCGGGTTTCAGGCGGATGACTTCCTGGAATTGGCGGACCGCCTGGCCGGTTTGGTCTTTCTTGAGGAGGGCGTTGGCGAGATTGTAGTGGGCGTCGGCGTATCCGGGTTTCAGGCGGATGGCTTCCTGGAATTGATTGATCGCCGCGTCGATCTGTCCTTTCTTGATGAGGGCAGTGCCGAGGTTGCAGTGGGCCTCGGCGTATTCGGGGTTCAGGCGGATGGCTTCCTGGAATTGGCTGATCGCTGCGTCAATCTGTCCTTTCTTTTGGAGGGCAGTGCCGAGGTTGTAGTGGGCCTCGGCGTATCCGGGTATCAGAAGGATGGCTTCCTGGTATTGATTGATTGCCTCGTCGATCTGTCCTTTCTTGATGAGGGCGTCGCCGAGGCCTTTGTGCGCGAGGCAATTGTTCTCCGTGACTTTGAGCGCATGCCGGAAAAGAGTTTCATTGTCCTTCCAATACCCGAGCTGTTGCCGCGTCAACCCGATGCAGAGGACAATCGCTGTTGAACCCGTCACCGATAACACCACCACTTGATGCCGCCAGTGTCGGGTCAGTTCGTACGCGCCCCAGATGGCGAGGATCAGCACCCCAAGTGACGGCACATAAGTGAAACGGTCGGCCATCGCCTGTTCGCCGGACTGCACCAGTTGGATGACGGGCACCAACGTCCCGCAAAACCACAGCCACCCCATCAGCAAAAAGGGATATCGCCGCCGCTTTACAAAAAGAAGCATCGAAATGCCGACTATCAACACACCCGCCAGCAGCACCTGCTCCCGCGGCCAATACCCGGGATGTGGGTAGAAAACGGCCAGATCCGTCGGCCAGAACAGCTTCCCCAGATAACGGCAGTAGGAAATCAGGGCATTCCCGATGCGTGCGCCGAGTGGCAGGTTTTCAACCGATGCCACAGCCCCTCCGTGCTTCTGCACCATAAAGGTCACGACGCTCGCCAACGCCGCGAGGGCGAAGAACGGGATTTTTTCCCTCACCAATCGCCACGCGCGGCTGGGTTTGAAGCGCTCCAAGGGCCAGTAATCCAGCAGCAGCAAAACACACGGCACCGTCACCAGCATCGCCTTGCTCATCAATCCGAGCACAAACATCGCCAGGGCTGCGCCATACCACAGGCTGGATTTCGAATTCTGGGTTTTGCCGGCTTCGACATATTTCACATACGCCCACAACGTCAGCATCCAGAAGAGCGTGCTCAACACGTCCTTGCGCTCCGTTATCCAGGCAACCGATTCCACCCGCAACGGATGCAACCCGAACAACGCGGCCAAAACCAGGCTTCGCCACGCAGCCCGGGTCATTCGTCGAAATACGAGGAATACCAGTGCGGTGCTGGCTGCGTGAAGCAGCACATTAATCAGGTGATGTCCCCAGGCATTTGACCCAAAGAGCTGCCAGGCCAGCAGGTGCGACAACCACATGAGCGGCGCCCAATAGGCGGCTTGTTCCGTGTTGCAAAACGCCCATTTCACCCCCTCCCAGTTCAAACCGCCCTGAACGTGGGGATTCTCAGTTACATATTCCGGATCATCGAGGCTGACAAAGTCATAGCGCGTCGCCGGCCAGTAAAGGGCAATCGTCACCAACACCAGCAATGCTGCCATCAGCCACACCGGGAAACGCGAACCAGGCATAACGGCGGTGGATGCCCTCGTCGGTGCGAGGTTGGATTTCGCCAGTAGCCTGGGCATAGGACCCCACCAAATTACTGGGAGCCGGGAATTTTAGCACGCCCATTTTGTAGCTGGAACAGCGGCGGTACTTTGACTCGCCTGGTCGTGCGGCCAACGGCAGGCTGGCCTTCACGGTGAAGACGCGGGCGGGCGGATGCTGGAAGCGGACACAGCGGCAATCCGCGCAGCAGGAATCACCGAAATCCCAGCACACTCTTGATGATCCCAAAGACCGGCTCCACCGTCTGTTGCCGCAGTTTGTATTTTTACTTTCCGGCCGCGGTCGCCAGCCGGTGTTTCATCACTTCACTCACGCTGGCGCCTGCAGCCGGCACGCTCGGTTCGGCCTTTTGTTCCAAATCGGCCACGGGGCGGTGATGGTCACGGTTGCGGACTTGCCGCGTCGGAATTCGGTGAAGGCGGAAGCACCGCACGCTGATTGCGTGGATTAAATTTGGCTTGTTTGACCGGCGTTGTTGGTGTCGTGCCTGTCACTGGAGTGGGTGTTGGCGTTGGCGGGGTCGGTGGCCGGCCATTGCCGGTCGGCGGCGTTTTGAACTGGGCGGTTTCGTAACGTCGTAGCCGCGTTTGTAAAAACGCGGATCTTTTGCTGCGAAATGTCCGCGCTTTTACAAGCGCGGCTACAGGGCAAACCGGCGCAGATATTTCACGGCAACTTTCAAATCCTTTGGCCACGGCGCGGTGATCGTCACGGTGGCGCCGGTGACGGGATGCGGGAGACTCAGTTCTTCCGCGTGTAGCGCGACCCGTGAAAAGAGCGGACGTTCTTCATGTCCTGGCTTGAGCCGGTAATTCGGTTTGAGGCGCGAAAGCCAGAGTGGTTTGCCGCCGTACAGGCCGTCGCCGACGATGGGAAAACCGGCGTAACGCAAGTGAACCCGGATCTGGTGCGTGCGGCCGATGAGCGGTTCGCACTTCAGAAGCGTGTAGCCGTGGCGGGGAAAGGTTTCCAGCACTTCAAATTGGGTCTTCGATTTCTTGCCGTTTTTCAAATCCACATGCATCAACCCGGGTTTGACCGGATGCGGCGCGAGTTTGGCGTCCACGGCAAATTGATTTTCCGGCGGCTCGCCACTGACGAGGGCGGTGTATTTTTTCACCGGTTTTTCCGAGCCAAAAAGATTCGCCAGCGCGATGAGCGCGGGTTTGTTTTTGGCGAGCAGAATCACGCCGCTCATCTCGAAGTCGAGCCGGTGCGCGTTCATCAGGTAATCCAGCCCGCGTTCGCGCGCCCACGGTTTGCCGCCGGCGATGGCGCTGTGGAGCAGCTTCATCAGGTTTGGCCGCTGCGGGTCGTAGCGGTCGGGCGAGGCGGGCAGCCCGGCGGGTTTGTCGAGCGCCAGCAGGTGCTCGTCTTCAAAGAGCACCGGAATTTCCCAAAACTCGCGGGTGGCGGGTGATGAGAGTTTGATGGCCGCGCTCACTTTTTCCCAATCGTGATTTTGTTCTTAATCCAAATCCGAATCGCACCAGGATTACGATTACGATTTATTTTGCGGCACCGGACGTGAATTGCTGGCGAAAGACCGGCGTGGTGCGCAACTGGCGGCTGGCTTCAAGGCTGACCCATTGGCCGAACGCCTCGTTTTGGCGCCCGCGGCGGAACGCGGCAAGGTATTGCGGCAGGTCGGAATTCATTTTTACCTGGTCCATCGGCAGGCGGGATTGGACATAAACGATGAAGCCGCCGTCACTGGTTGCCTCAAAATTGCCCGTCTTGCCAACCGGCGTGGTGAACACGGCCCGCTTGAGTTGGTTCAGGTCGGCGCGCCCGCCCAGTTCCGGCAATTCCGGCGTGCTCAACGAAAACGCCGGCAACACCTGCGGCTCCAAACCGGCGGCAACACACAGGGAGGCGAAGCCGCGATCCGCCGTCATGCCCGTCAAGGTGTGAACAAAATTTGTCCCGGTGCGCTGGGCCAGCAAGGTCGCCTCGCGCCATTGATATTCCCGCGTGACGCGTTCGCGGATTTGGTCGAGCGGCGGGATTTCGCTGGGCAACCGCTTGGCGAACGCGAGAACGTACACGGCGTCCGGTCCGGCGATCGGTCTGGCGAATGGTTCGTCTGGTGTCAGTCCAAAGGCGGCTTTGGTGAAGTCCTGCGGTGCGGTAAATTCTTCCGGCCCAAATTTGTCCGCAAAGGGCGCGGTGACGTGAACGGGCAGTCCTTTTTGTTTGGCGACGGTGGCGAGATTTTCGGGCTTGGCCGGATCAATGTTAAAAACGGCGTTGGCGAAATCATTCGCGTCCTTGCGCGCGTCGTTTCCGGCGCGGTCACGAATCAGTTCCTCGCGGATTTTGTCCTTCGCTTCGGCGGGTGACTTGGAATTTCTGTAATTCTCGCCGACCTGGCGGAAGTAGGCTCCCACCAACTCGTCAAAATTTGTCTTGGCCCATTCGGCCTGGGCCTGCGCGAGATAATTCGTCACTTCAAACGCGACGTAGCTGACCTGCACACGGTCGGGCAGGCGGTAGTCGGCGAGATAATTTGAGTAATATTGCACGACGGCGGCGGGCGTGACGGTGACGGACGACAGATAATTCGACGCGGAGAAGAAAACAATTTGTGCGGAGAGTTCCTGGTGGTCGCGCTGATAGGCGGCGGCGGCTTCCTGCGGCGTGATGAGTTCCCCGGTCAGGCCGATCGCCTGCTGCAATTGCTCCATGACAAGGTATTGCCGGACAAAGTTTTCGAAATCCTCGGCCGTCAGACGTTCCGGCTGCAAAACTTGTTTTACGAAAGCATCCAGTGGGACGATCTGGCCGTTGCGTCCAAGCGGACGAAGCAATTCCGCTCCCGCTTGGGCCGCTTCCGCGTCACTCACATAAATGCCGAGGTCACTCGCTTTTTGAGCGAGCATCAAGCGGATATAGATTTCACGGTCCAGCTCGGGCTCGGAGAAATTCGGGTTTTTATCCGGCCATTCGCCGGAACGGAACCAATAAAAAAGATAGAAATCGCTTCTGGCGTCAATGAAAGCTTGTTGCGTGACTTTGTGACCGTAAATCGAACCAAAATCGCCGCTGGCGACACTGCCGCCACTGCCACCGCCCATGCGCGATGGGCCTGCGCCCCAAAAAACGAAAGAAACAACCGTGGCGACGATAATGATCAACCACAGCCATTTTGAATGTTTGCGAATCGTCCCGATCATAGTGGTAAATGGAAAAGCACAGAATAACCAGCCCGGCCAATCGTGGTCAAACGCAAAAGCACGTGGATCAGCCTGCTTTCAGCCAGCGGGCCGCGTCCGCCGCCGCGTAGGTGATGAGAATGTCCGCGCCGGCGCGGCGCAGGGCCAGCAAACTTTCCAGTGTCACCGCGCGCTCGTCAATCCAGCCACTGGCCGCCGCCGCCTTGATCATCGCGTGTTCGCCGCTCACGGCGTAGGCGGCGGTCGGGTAGCCGAACTCCGTTTTGACGCGGTAAATCAGGTCGAGATACGCCAGCCCGGGTTTGACCATGACGATGTCCGCGCCTTCCTGAATGTCGAGCGCAACCTCGCGCAACGCCTCGTTCGCGTTGGCCGGATTCATCTGGTAACTCCGCCGGTCGCCGAATTTGGGCGCGGACTCGGCGGCTTCGCGAAACGGCCCGTAAAACGCGGAGGCAAATTTCGCCGCGTAAGACATGATGGGGGTATCGGCAAAGCCGGTGCGATCCAGTTCCGTCCGGATGGCGCATACGCGACCGTCCATCATGTCGCTGGGCGCCACGATGTCCGCGCCGGCCTCGGCGTGGCTGGCGGCGGCGCGCGCGAGCAGTTTCAGCGAGGGATCGTTCAGGATTTTGCCTCCTTGCACCACGCCGCAATGGCCGTGCTCCATGTATTCGCACAGGCACACGTCGGTGATGACCAGCAGCGACGGCAATTCTTTTTTCAGGAGTCGCACGGCTTGCTGGACGATTCCATTTTTGGCATAGGCGCCGCTGGCTTTCGTGTCTTTGCGGTCCGGAATGCCGAACAGCAAAACCGCCGGAACACCGAGCGTGTGGGCGCGAAAGGCCTCGCGCAAAAGTTCATCGGGTGAAAGCTGGAACACGCCGGGCATGGCGGCGATGGGACGGCAGATTTTTCGTCCGGCGCGAACGAACAGCGGCAACACGAGTTGCGACGCGCTCAAATGGGTTTCGGCCACGAGTTGCCGCAACGCCGCCGACTGCCGCAGCCGGCGCGGGCGATAAGCGGGAAACTGTCCGATGACACTCAGGTTCATGGGTGCATTCTAGGTTTTGCACGCGCCGTGCAAAGCGCAAAGTTCTGGTGTTTGTAGCAGCGCGCTGTGAGCGCCGTGGCAAGATTGGCGACGGTCATAAACCGCCGCTACAGCAACGCGATTCCGGCTTTGCAAGTCGCAAAGATGAGCTACATTCCCGCCATGCAGCGGTTGAAAGGATTTTTTTGGATGGCGGTGGTGCTGGTCATTTTTGCCGGCGGCGTCTGGCTTGGCTTCACGGTCCCGCGCTGGATGAAATTGGGGTCGGGCCTGCACATGGAAAACACCGCGACGGTGGTCGAGCAGGTGCAGACGCTTTCAGATTTGGTCACGGTCAAATACGTGCTCGAAAAAGTCGTCATCCTTGAAGACGCGAAATGGTATGGCGAAAACCGCGTGCTCCTGCTCGCGCACGGCATCGTCAAGGCAGGCATTGACCTCAAACGCATCACGCCGGACGACGTGACGATTACCGGCAAAATAATCCGCCTGCGACTGCCACCGCCGCAAATCATGGACGCCTATCTTGACGATAAAAACAGCCGGGTGATTGACCGCGCGACCGGCCTGTTGCGCGTGTTTGACAAAGACCTCGAACAAACTGCCCGGGCAAACGCTGTGGACGACGTCCGCCGCGCGGCGCGGACGGACGGCATTTTGGACGAAGCAGACAAGCGGGCGCGGCTGGAACTGGAATTATTCCTGCGTCAAGCGGGCTTTGAACAGGTTGAATTTCGCTGAGACAAAAATCCAGCGCGCGGCACTGCCCCAAAATTAGGCAGTGTGGATGATTTTAACCGGTCCCGGAATTTCAGCGCGCATTTCAATCTCAATGGCAATCTGCATCCGGCGTCTGGGCGGAGAAATTTTCACTGGTTGCAAGTGGGGCGGCATCAAATAAGGCACCACTTGCGGTGCAAGCCGACGGTTGGTCACTTCGGTCTGCCCGCGAACCTCTGGAGAGAGTTTCAACGCATTCATTTTTCTAGCCATGGAACTTTTTGCCGCAATTCATGTGCCAGAAAAATTCGGCATTCACCCCGTTTTTATTGGTGATTTCGACCAGTCGTGAAAAAAGGCGTCGAATCATTCGCCCGGCGGCGGCGCAACCGGTTTCGTGACTCATCTTTCGCCAAAGTTGAAGCCGTGACGGAGGCGTTATTGCGGCGCCGGCCCTTGCGTGATTTGCACGAGGCCGTCGGAACGAAGCCATTTGGTAAAGGCATTCTGGACATCCTTGGCGTCAAGTTTGACGTAAATGCGTCCCGCATGAACCCGTTCATCGAGCGGCAGTCCCAGCGCGGAGTAGGCGAGCCAGCCTTGGGCGATATAATCCACGCTCGATTCGGCCAGCGGAATGTCGCGGAGCAGCATCAACTTGGCCTGATGCAATTCCTGCGCCGTCACTTTTTTCGCCCGCATATCCTTGAGGTCGCGCAAAATCACGGCGCGCGCCTTGGAAACATTCGGCGGGTCGCAGGCATATTCCACCTGATAAACGCCGCGCGTCAGGCCGACGGTGAACGAGGAATCCACGAAATAAACCAGCCCGCTTTTTTCGCGCAGGTCACGATACAACCGCGTCGCGTAAAATCCGCCGCCCAGCACGTGGTTGCCCAGTTGCAGCGAGTAATAATCTTCATTCGTCCGCGTCAGTTGCAACGTTTCCGCCAATGTGATTTTGTCCTGAACGCGACTGGCATCCGGCACATGCGTCACAGAAACTGAATTCGCCGGCGCGGGCGGAAACAGCGTGTTCGGTTTTGCTCCGTCAGCCTTCCAATCGCCAAAGTATTTTGAAATGGCGGCGACGGCGCTTTCCGGCGTAACATTGCCGATGACGACAATGGTCGTGAGGTCGGGACGGAACGCGGATTGATAATAATGCTGCACGTCCTGGATCGTGAGCGACTTGACGTTGTCCGGCGTCGTCTCGCGTCGCGCCGGGTCGTTCTTCGGAAACAGCGCGACGGTCAGTGCGTGGCTGGCAATGTGGCCGGGGCTTTTGATTTCACCAGCGACGGACGCCGCGAGTTGCTCCTGAATAATTTTGAAATCGTCTTCGGGCAGCGCCGGAGAAAGTTCATTGTCCGCGAGCAATTGCACGCCGTGTTCAAACTGATCGGGTAAAACCTGCAACGAAAAATTCACGCCCGCCGATTCGTTCGCGCCGATGTCGTCCAACGCCTTTTGAAACGCGAGCCGGTCGAGCGTTTTTGTGCCGTAAGAAAACAATTTGTCGAGTGCCTGATCCACGCCGTCCTGGCCAGAGGGCATCTGGACTTTGGCGTTGCTTTTGACGCGGCCATAGATGCTCACGGTGTCACTGATGGTTTTCGGCTGCACGATGAGCTTGATTCCATTTGGCAAATTCGTGACGTACGGGTTCAGCGTCGTGGCGGGAACGGGCAGTTGCTCCGTAATCTTTTTTGCCCATGACGGCAAAGTGACGTTCGCGTTTTTTGTCGAAACCAGCGATTCGCCGCCGCCAAAACTTTTCGATGAAATCGGTTTGTCCGACGGCGTCGGCGTGAGAATTGCGGAAATGGCGTGGTCAAAATCCAGATATTTTTTGGCGACGCGATTCACGTCGTCAACGCTGACGGCGCGAAATAGATTGATGTCGTCGTCCGGCGAATTGCGTCCTTCAATGGCAACCGCGGTTGACCAGGCGGAGGCCAGGCCGGAAACGGAGTTTTTTTGCAATTCGGCGCTGATGATTTCGCGGCGTTTGGCGGCTTCAACCAGATCGGCACTGACGCCATTGGTGATTTCCGCAAGCAGGATTTCTTTTACGTTGTTCAAAAGATTTGTTGAATCGCCGCCCGCCGGAAATCCGGCGATGGCGTAACCCAAGCCGGATTTTTGCAAGGTTTCGTAATCAAATTCGACGGACAGCGCCTTGCCTTCGGGCACAAGGCCGTAAAGTTTTCCGCGCTGGCTGCTCAACACATCGGACAAAATTTGCGCGGCGGCAAAATCAGGGCTGTCCGCGCCGGGAAAACGAAACGTGATCGCGGTCAGGCCATACGGCAAATCCGTGTCAAGCTTCAGCGTGTCCGGCTTCACGGTCCCAAAATTAAATTCCGGGCGCGCGGGAAGTTGCGCCGCCGGAATTTTGCCAAATATCGTTTTCACTTGTTCCAATGCTTTTTGCGGTTCCACGTTGCCGACGATGACGAGAATGGCATTGTTCGGCACATACCAGGTGTTGTGAAATTTTCGGAGCATGGCGCCGGTGGTTTTGTCGAATGATGGACGCGTGCCGAGCGGGCTGTGTTCATAGGGCGAGCCTTTGAAAACGGCGGCCAAAAGTTGCTCGTAAAAAACATATTCGGGATTCGACAAATCCTGCGCTACCTCCTGTTCGATGGCGCCGCGTTCCTTTTCCCAAAGTGATTCGTCGGGTAACAGATCGCGCATCCGCGTGGCCTCGATGCGCAATGCGACTTCCAGATTCTCAGCGGGCGTGGTGAAGAAATATTGCGTGACAGCCTGTTGTGTGTCGGCATTGTCATCGCCGCCGAACGCGGCGGAAATGGCCGCGAGTTGATCGGCGGACAAACCCGGGCTGCCGCGAAACATCATGTGCTCGGTGGCGTGCGCCGTGCCGGGAAATCCAGCGGGCGCTTCGTCGGAGCCGACGCGATAATTGACCATCGTTGTGACGACGGGCGCGAGCGTGTTGCGGATGATGATGATCTGCAGGCCGTTGGTCAGCGTAGCGCGCAAGACGCCCGCTTCGGCGGAAATTTCGTTGATCGCCGCCTGGCCAGTGGCGCAACGCGCCAACGTGATCAAAAAACCGAGAGCGAGCAAAAGGAGCGGAACCTTGGTGTTTTTGGCCGTCATAAATTTGATTTTCCGACAACCATAGACCGGCACCGTTCAAGCGCGAGAAAAAAAGTTGGTGGTAACGGTTGCCAGCCAGCCCCGCCCACGCCAACGTTGTAGGGTGAATTTGAACTGGGAAAAATTGTGCGCGGTCGCATCGGCGGAAGTCGAGGCGACGATTTCGGCGTTGCCCAAACCGTTGCGGGTGCGGGCGGGGGGATTGCCGGTGACATTTGAGCGCCGGCCGAATGCGGATTTGCAAGCCGATGGAATTGAGCCGGACACATTGGGTTTGTTTACTGGATCGGAGTTTGTTGACGAAGGGAACATTCCCCTGCCGCCGCAGATTATGCTATTTTTGGAAAATCTTCGGGATTTTGCCGAAGGGGATGAAATGGTTTTTCGAGAGGAAGTGCGGACGACCTTTTTACATGAGTTGGGGCATTATTTGGGGTTGGACGAGGACGAATTAACCGAGCGGGGGCTGGAATAGCCTTGGAACAGCCAAATAGCCCGTATTTGTGGGGTAAAAATAATTAAAAATTCTCTTGCGGCTTTGACGGGCGCTGGTAAGTTCTAACAAGTCTTCCGCGTGGCGGAAGAAGCGACTGGCCAAAAAGCCTGTTGACAACCGGCGCGAGTCTGATAAGTTTCGCGCCTTCAAAACTCGAATCTGAGATGCCGAGTTGAAAGCAACGATTCGGCGCTCGGGTTTTTTGTCCCCTAAATGGGGAAAAAGCAAGGGCGAAATGCCCGGCGATTTTTTTGGGTGGAAACACCCGTTGCTCATTGAAAATTGAATTGTGCGATAAGTGAGAGCCCCTTCATTGACAGCCGGTTAGTGGTTGTCTATGAAGAGTTTTAAAATTGTAATTCGTCCGATTAATCATCGGACACGAATTAAACTAACGTTTTTTAACGGAGAGTTTGATTCTGGCTCAGAACGAACGCTGGCGGCGTGGATAAGACATGCAAGTCGAGCGCTGATTACGGGGTAGCAATATTCCGTGGTCGGAGCGGCGCAAGGGTGCGTAACACGTGGGTAATCTGCCGTGAAGTCTGGAATAACTTGCTGAAAGGCGAGCTAATGCCGGATGTGAAAATTGGAAGGCATCTTTTGATTTTCAAAGTTGGGGACCGTAAGGCCTGACGCTTCATGATGAGCCCGCGGCCTATCAGCTAGTTGGTGAGGTAACGGCTCACCAAGGCTAAGACGGGTAGCTGGTCTGAGAGGACGACCAGCCACACTGGAACTGAGACACGGTCCAGACACCTACGGGTGGCAGCAGTCGAGAATTTTTCACAATGGGCGAAAGCCTGATGGAGCGACGCCGCGTGGGGGATGAATGGCTTCGGCCCGTAAACCCCTGTCATTCGGGATCAATGCGT
>Ga0116134_1000752_pt1 | contig 16610 bp, 16 predicted proteins | sample June2015DPH_19_5_FD_89737 | JGI IMG/M metagenome (GOLD analysis project Ga0116134, IMG submission 89737) | Peatland microbial communities from SPRUCE experiment site at the Marcell Experimental Forest, Minnesota, USA - June2015DPH_19_40 | ecosystem: Environmental > Terrestrial > Soil > Wetlands... | reverse complement strand
TTTACTTGCCGCGGGAATTTCCGACCAGCCGATGGATGCTGTTGGACAGCTTTGAGTATGACGCCTGGTCGCGGGCAATGCCGCAGCGGCTGACGCATGTTCGGCGAATCGAATACCGGCATTTTTCGGCGGCGCTGGCCTGGTACGCGGCGAGGGATGATGTTTCGCGTCCGCCGCCGCTGTCCATGTCACGGTGAGTGGGCAAGTCCGCCGCGTTTACCCCCCCCTTCCTCTTACCGTCTTTTTTCAATGCTTCTCGAACCCAGTGGGAATCGGGCATTCGGCGCTATCACCTTTATAGCTGACAGCTTCATAGCTGACGCCTACGAAGCCTACAGGCGGCGACTTAAGTTTCTTCCTCGCATTATTTATTTAAATTCGTCCATGAACTTTTCTAATTCTTGTTACGTCATACTTATTGAGCAATTTGATCCGCGGATTTTCGAAAGGAGCGGCCATGTCTACTCAGGGAATCAAACGAGGGTTTACGCTGGTGGAACTGCTTGTGGTGATCGGAATCATCGCCCTTTTGATTTCGATTTTGCTGCCGTCGCTGAACCGGGCGAGGGAGCAGGCGAACCTTATCGCCTGTCAATCAAATCTGCGCAATATCGGGCAACTCATAATGGAGTATGCCGCCGATAATCGCGGCTATTTGCCCTATGGATACGCCACGGCTCCGAAGCACGGCAAGGTAAACGACGGGCTGTCGGGGGACGGGACGGGAAATAGCTCGCTCAACTATACCGAGTCTCACACGCCAGACGATCTGGCGAGCGTGCAGTGCTGGAATTGGCCTGATAGCTTGACGCGCGAGGTCAATAGTAAGGCTCCCGGCGACGGGGGAACACCCGTATGGGATCCAGCAGGGCAGGGCTGGCAGATTGCCAATGAAGGAAACATGGCGATCGATTTCCAGCCCGTGTTTCACGATTATGACACGGCCGGAATGCCCTATGACACGAGGGTCTCGGACTACCAGGCTAACCCCGCCGTGTTAATTGACTGTAACATGTGGGACCCCAGGGCGAAGGAAACCGGGGTGGCCACACCTGGGGGCGGCGGGGGCGGCTATATGGCTCTGCGGCAAATGGGAAGCATCAAGCGGCCCAGCGAGACCATGATGGTATGGTGTGGTCCGCAGAACCTTTATAACGGACAAACCGTTGCGCATGTTGGCGTCAATTACGGATTCCTGGCCGAGCAGATGGATGATTCGCAAATTGAATGGTCGTCCGGAGGCTACGGCTGTTATTATCCCACGCCTGCCGACGGTACTGGCTGCGCCAGTTCCAAGTGGCCCAGCAATCCCGTCTCGCTCGGCTGTCCCACAAAAGCTTATCCCCTCCAGACACGACCCATTATTATGACAGCGAGCGCGGCACAGGGGAATGTTAACATGGCGACCGTTATCTGGGAGAACGCGGATATTACGCTTCCCACCGACAGTTACGACTCGTTGTGCAACATGCGGTTCCGGCACATGGGCAACACGACGGTGAATGCTCTGTTTGTCGATGGCCATGTGGAATCAAGACCGCTGCTTGGAGTCACTGCCAGGGATATTTCCATTACCACCACGCTTGGTTGGGGACCGGGGCCTGCATATTGATATCCTTAAATAGGGCTGGCGCAAGAGACCTAAGGGGACGCGATTCGTTTTCGACTCGAGCCCGGTTCCCGCCTGGATTGCCGGCCTGTCGCGGCGGGCCGGCAACACGCCGGGCGGTCCGGCCTATCACGCGTTCAGCCGCCCGAACCTGCAACACACGCTGAATCCGCCTGGCCGTCCGAAATGAGGCGATGAAGACGAATCGCGTCGTCTTTGCTTTCCCGATGCCCCAAAATGCTCTCAGAACGCCTCGAACTTTCGATGGGGGCCGTGGGACATCGATCCCGATTGGATGGTTCGGCGGCGGGTGAAAGTTCACGTCGGTGACCATGGGCACTTCCTGACTGAAGCCCGGAGCGGGTTGTGATGGAAAAATGCGCCTCCCTCTATTAAATGGGCCAGCGGGTGAAGGTTTTGGACGTGTTTTGGAGAAATCGGGGGATTTTCTGAAGTATTTCTTTCGGGCGCCCGCTTCGTTTATTGATTTACGTTCGAATCCCCCTTCCGACGATTTATCGGCCGTTTGATAAACGAGCCCGGGGTCTATCCTGCCGCCCTTGAATCTGCAAAATTGAGGTTTTATGGAAGAAAACTCCCCGCCGGCGCAACTATGCGATTGGAATGCGTGACATTCGCAGCGCTTTGGAACGGGTGAGACTTCGACGGAGACGCCGCACGTGGTGCAACACATCCCGGAGGCGGACGACATCGAACTCATGCGGCGCGCCGCTGCCGGCGAAGCAAGGGCATTTCATGCGCTGGTCGATCGCCACGCGCAGCGACTGTTTCGCCTCGCGATCTCGATGGTTGGAAATGCCGCCGATGCCGAAGACGTCCTTCAGGAGACTTTCATCGGCGCATTCCGAGGGTTGCGGTCGTTTGAAGCGCGGTCATCGGTCAGGACCTGGCTGAGCCGGATCCTCGCGACCCAGGCGGCGCGCTGGCACCGGGATCGGCGGCGCTCGCGCGCGCAGCCGATGGACGAATCGATCCCGATGCCCGCCGGCGGCCCGGATTCGCCTCCGGATGCGGGCATGGACGTCCATGCCGCCATGCTGCGGTTGTCTCCGGAGCATCGCCAGGTGTTGGCGCTGCGGGAGTTCGAGCGGATGTCATACGACGAAATAGCCGAGGTCCTGGGCGTTCCCCGAGGCACGGTCGAATCCCGGCTCCACCGGGCCCGAAGCGAGATGCGGGAAAAATTGAAGGCGTATTTGCCCTGAAAATCTCCCGATGGATTGAATCATCATGGCCACCTGTCCTTTTAGCGAGCATCTGGAAGCGTTTTACGACGGCGAGCTTGACGAGTCCCGCCGCTCGGAAGTCGTTTCCCATCTGCCCCAATGCCCATCCTGCACCGAGGAGTTGGGGCGATTGCAGGCGATGTCGCGGATGCTCTTGTCCGGGTCATCTCCGCGGCTGTCGCAGATCGGCCTGTATCGACTGCATAACCGGGTGGACCAGGCCATGGAAGCGGGAGTTTTACGAATTGTGCGGGTGCTGAGTGCGATTGCGGCGTGTGTGCTGGTGGCGGGCTCGGCGTGGTTGATAAGGGCCCGGGAGGATCGGGCGGTTGAGAATACCATGCCGGTGGCGCCCCCATGGGCGGACGTTGTGGAAGCATCGGATTCGCCCTCGGGGGCGTACAGCACACCGGCCGCGGCTTGGTATTTGGCCGACGATTCGGCTCGAAGCGACGATTCCCCGTAACGGTAGGAAATATGCTTCGCAAGAAGATCGTTTTAATTCTGATGATGACCCTGCTGGCGCTGGGCGCGGGCATGGTGTTGGGCTGGGTATGGACTCCGCTGCAAAAGGTGGAGAGCGGCCAGGGCGGCCTCCGTGGGCCGCGCCCGTGGTTTGACCAGTTGGACCTCTCGCCGGTTCAGCAGCAGCAGATGGACAAGATCTGGAGCGACACGCGCCTGCAGAGACAGAAGATGTTCGAGCGTTTCCGCGAACTCGACAAGCAGCGAGACCAGAAGATACAGGCCCTTCTCAATGACAGCCAGCGGACCGCGTACGACAAAATCATCGCCGACTTTCATGCCGGGCGAGAGGAGCTGAACAAGGAGCGCGAGGCCCTCGTCAGCGATGCCAACGCCAAAAGTCTCGCGTTGCTCGACGATTCACAAAAAGCGAAATGGGACATCCTGTCCAAGGAGATGCGTTCCCGGCACGGGTCGATGGGTTCGGCCACTCAGCGATCGACGACGCTGCCGTCCCAGGGGCCGTAGGATCAACATGAATAAATTCCCGACATCGCAAAGAGGTTTCCGACCGTTCACCATTTTTTCACAGGAGTAGGTTATGTCTGCATCGAATCGCCTTGGGTTTCTTTTAACGTCGCTGTTGCTCGCCATGCTGGCGATGCCGGTGCTTGGCCAGGCTAACGGCCAGGACCAGAACGGCCCAGGTCAGAACAACGGCGGCGGCCAGAACAACGGCGGTGGAGGCGGCCCGGGTGGCGGCCCCCGCGGGCGCGGCTTTAACCCGCAGGCCATGATGGATCTCTACAAGCAGCAGCTTGGCGCCAGCGATGACGAGTTCGCCGCCATTCAGCCGAAGATTCAGACGGTGATGCAGCTTCAGCGCGACGCCAACGCCGGGCGTGGCGGACGCGGATTTTTCGGCGGCGGTCGCGGGGGCGGGGGCGGTCCCCGCGGTGGTGGATTCGGCGGCGGTTTCGGCCCCCCGTCCACACAGCCTTCGCCCGTGCAGGATGCTTTGCAGGACCTGCGAACAACCCTGGACGATCAGAGCGCCACGCCGGACACCATCAAGGCCAAGCTCGAGGTCCTTCGTCAGGCTCGCGCCAAGGCCCGGCAGGATTTGGCCGTCGCCCAGCAGGACCTCAAATCCGTTCTCACTCAGCGACAGGAAGCCGTCATGGTGTTGTTTGGTCTGCTCGATTAGGTCGAGTCTAAAAGTTTGCGGCGGCAAACATCGCGGCCTGCCTCGGCAGGTCCTTCGCGCCGCCAAGGTGAACGCTGTGAACGACGTGCTCGCAAAACTGATCGACGAAGGCCTGCTCGACGCCGAGAAGGCCGCCCAGGTGCGCACCGCCACCGCCGCCGGCAAACCGCTCGATGATGCGCTACGCGCCATCAACGGGATTCCCGAGGAAAAGCTCCTTCGCTCCCTGGCCGCGTATTTCGACGTTCCCTTCGTCGATCTCGAGAAAGACGGGGCCAAACACGCGCCGTCAAAGGAACTTCTGGCCAAGTTCCCGGCGCGAATCCTGATCGACCGCCGGCTGATGCCCCTGGCCGAAAACGGCGACGGCGTCGCCGTGGTCACTTCCAGGGTCTTCGACAACACCGGCCTGGATGAGCTGCGCCTGGCCACGGGCCTGGATGTCCATCCGGTTATTGCCCCCTCGGGCGAGATCGATCGGTTCATCAAGAAATACCTGGGCGTTGGCGCCGACACTTTGCAGTCGATGAGCCTGGAGGAGGACGACGGCGTCAAGGTCGTCGAAGAGTACAACGAGGAGGACCTCGATCTTTCCACCGCCGCACACGACGCGTCCATCATCAAGTTCGTCAACCAGGTCATGGCCGAGGCCCTGGAATTGCGAGCAACCGACGTTCATGTCGAGCCCTTCGAGAGCCAGCTCCGCGTCCGCTACCGCATCGACGGCGTGCTTCAGGAAGCCAATATCCCGCCGCAGGTTCGCAAGTATCAGGCGGCCATCGTTTCCCGCATCAAAATCCTCAGTCATCTCGATATCGCCGAGAAACGGCTGCCGCAGGACGGCCGCATTCGCCTGAAAATCGCCGGCCGCGAAATCGACCTCCGCGTCAGCGTCATCCCCATGATTCACGGCGAGGCCGTCGTTCTCCGCATTCTCGACCGCGGCGATGCCCTGCTCGGCCTGGAGCACCTGGGCATGGGAAACCGGGAGGTCAAGGTTTGGCAGCAAGTGCTCGATCTGCCGCACGGAATCATTCTGGTGACCGGTCCCACCGGTTCGGGAAAAACCACCACGCTCTATGCCGCGCTCTCGAAGATCAATAACGCGGATTTGAAAATCATCACCATCGAAGACCCCGTGGAATATGAGCTTCGCGGGATCAACCAGATTCAGGTCAACACCAAATCCGGTCTGACGTTTGCCTCCGGGCTGCGTTCGATTCTGCGTCACGATCCGGACGTCGTGCTGATCGGCGAAATCCGCGATCGCGAGACCGCCGAAATCGCCGTCCAGGCGTCGCTCACCGGACACCTCGTCTTCAGCACGTTGCACACGAACGACGCGCCCGGAGCGGCCACGCGACTCGTGGACATGGGCGTCGAGCCCTACCTCGTCGCCTCCTCGCTGGAAATGGTCGCCGCCCAGCGCCTCGTGCGCCTGATTTGTCCCAAATGCAAAGAGGAATTGCCGCGCAATGACGTTGAAAAACTTCGCGCGGAGTTCGGCGAGGAAGTGCCCAAGGTGATGTACCGCGGCGCCGGCTGCCGCAACTGCCAGAACAGCGGTTATCGCGGCCGCCAGGGCGTGTTCGAAATGATGCCGATCACCGACGAGGTCCGCGCCCTCATCCTCGAGCGCGCCAGCTCCCGCGAGATCCGCAAAATCGCCATCCGGCAGGGGATGACCAGTCTCCGCGACGACGGCTGGCGGCTCATCCGCGAAGGGCGGACCACCGCCGAGGAAGTTTTGCGCTCGACCAAGGACGAAGCGGTTGCCGTCGGCGCCGCCGCATCCCCGGCCAAATAGGAACTTATGATCGCGCAACCCCCAACCCCGTTTAGCCGCGACCCGAAGGGGAGCGCGTTTCTCGCGGAAAAATGAGATATGTCGGTCTTCTCCTACACAGCCTTGAGCAAAGACGGCCAGCGCACCAGCGGGATGGTCACGAGCGATTCGCGCACCGCCGCCATCGCCCAGATGACCAAAAAAGGCTTACGACCCCTTTTAGTGGAGGAGGCGAAGGACCTCGCGGCAGCCAAGAAAACGCAGGCCGGCGGCGGCGACAAACCGCGCAAAGTCTCCGCCAAGAGCGTGGAAGCCTTCACGCGCGAGTTGGCGAACCTCCTGGCCGGCGGAGTCCCGCTAGCGCGATCCCTGGCTCTGCTGCGGCGGGAGGCCTCCAACCCGGCCGCGAAACAACTCTGGAGCGAGATTCATGACGACGTCGTCGGCGGGGCCGCCCTGGCCGATACCCTCGCCAAATGGCCGCGCAGCTTTTCCGCCGTCTACGTCGCGATGGTTCGCGCCGGCGAGGCGGGAGGGTTCCTCGACACGGTGCTCGGCCAGATCGCCGATTTCCGCGCCCGCGAGCAGGACCTCAAGGGAAAGGTCAAGGCGGCCATGGTTTATCCGATCATTCTCGGCTGTCTCGCCGTGGGGGTCGTGATCTTTCTGATGACGTTTTTCATTCCGCAGTTCAGCGGGATTTTCGCCAGCTTCGGCGGCAATCTGCCCCTGCTCACGCAATTCGTCATCGCGTGCAGCAACGTGATCAAGCATTATTCCCCCGTGGTCCTGGCGGTGCTTCTCATCGGCTTCTTCGCAATAAAGCGCGCGGTGAGCACCGAAACGGGGCGTCGAAGAATGGAACTGATCATCCTCTCGACGCCGCTGCTCGGGCGCATTATCGCGCAGTTCGCGCTGGTTCGCTTTGCCCGAATGCTCGGAACGCTCATCGGCGCGGGCGTTCCGCTGGTCGCCTCCCTGCGAGTGGCACGCGAGGCGATTGGAAATCAGACTTTGGCCGACACCGTCTCCTACGCCATCGAGCAGGTGCAGCGCGGAGAACCCTTGTCCAAGAGCCTGGCGAGCAGCCAGCGGCTCTTCCCCATGTCGGTCATCGAAATGATCGCGGTCGCAGAGGAAACGGCCCGGCTGGACAAGGAGCTGCTCCGCCTCGCCGCGTCGTACGAAATGGATTTGGATCGCCAACTCCGAATGCTCGTCGCGGTCGCCGAGCCGGCAATGCTTTTCGTGATGGCTTCGCTGATCGGCACCGTGGTCATCAGCATGTTGCTGCCGGTCTTCAGCCTTGGAGATTTGATTCACTGACGAAAGATTTTCCCAATGAGGAGCGAAACGATGAGAGCGTCTAATTTGCAAAACGTCCGGTGGAACCGACCGATGAGAAGCGCCTTCACCCTCATCGAGTTGCTGCTGGTCATGGTCATCATCGCGATCCTGGCGGCCATCGTCGTGCCCAAGTTCACCGGCCGCATTGAAGACTCGAAGATCAAGGCCGCCAAGGCGGACATCTCCAATCTGAAAACCTCGCTGGGATTGTTCGAGATCGACAACGGCCGATTCCCGACAACCGCCGAAGGCCTTGGGGCATTGATCAGCAATCCCGGCAACCTGACCAACTGGCACAAGGTTTTGGACAAGAGTTCGGTTCCCGTCGATCCGTGGGGAAACCAGTACCTTTATCGCTGCCCCAACAGCAGCGGGGACGCCGGCGCGTTTGATCTGCTCTCCGCCGGTCCAGACGGGCGCGAAGGCACCGCCGACGACATCAAGCCCGATTGAGTTTCACATGCGAGATGGACGATTTTCAAAATCCGGCTTCACGCTCATCGAGTTGATACTCGTGATGCTCATCATCGCCATCGCCGCCGGCATGTTGGCGCCGGCCCTGGGTGCATTCACGGCCGGCCGGGCCGTTGACAACATCAGCCGCCAGATCGTCGCCCTCGCCCAGTATGCCCACACCCAGGCGATCGGCGAAGCCCGCACCTATCGGCTGAATTTCGACGAAGGTTCCCGGCAATTCTGGTTGACGGCCGACGACGGCGCCGGGGCGTTTAATCCCCCCAAGGGCGAATTCAGCACCCGCTACACCGCGCCCGATGGCGTGAGGCTGCAAGTTCAGGTCACACCCCAGCCCAATACCAACCTCCTGCTGCCGGAAAATGTCCAGCAACAGCAAATCCCCCAATCGCCGACATCCCTGAACGGCCAGCAGTCCGGCGCCGCCGGATCGATCATGCAGAACCTTCACGCGCAGGGCATGTACATTGAATTCCAATCCACCGGCCGGACCGACCCGGCAACGATCGTTCTCACCGACGCCAGGGGACACACCGGCCAGGTCGCATGCGCCACGCCAACGGATATGTTTCAGGTCGTCTCGGCCCAGGGGGTGTCGCGATGACATCGCTCTCACGTGGCCCCCGGAGTAATCGCCGCGGCTTCACCCTCATCGAAGTCCTGGTGACGCTGCTGCTGATCGGCATCGTTCTGCCCGCGATGATGCACGGCGTCACGCTGGCCATGGCGGCCGGCGACGGCGCCCGGCATCGCAACGACGCCACACAACTGGCCAAATCCCAACTCGCCTTGATCGTCGCCGGCACGCAATGGAGCAACACGACTAATCTCTCCGGAGACTTTTCCCCCGATTGGCCGGGATACCAATGGAAGGCCGCCGTCCAGCCATGGAACCAGGACACCAGCGGGATGGGAATTCAGCAGATCGACCTGACGGTGAGTTGGCAGGAGCGCGGCCGCACGGAAACGCTCACCGTGACCACCCTGGCATACCAGAGAGGACAAACGCAGTGACGCCGGCGCGGAACAATTTCCGATCGACTCGCGGCTTCACGCTGATCGAGCTGGTCATCGCCCTGGCGATGGTCACCATCATCGCGGCCTCGCTGGCTGACAGCCTCTGGACCGCCTACCACGCCACCCAGCGCACAGAGGCGGCCGTCGCCCCATCCCGCCAGGCGTCCATCGCGATGGACTATCTCTCCAGCGATCTTCAAAACGCGCTTCAGGCCGGCAATACCGCGGTCTTGATCGGGAATTTCGAGGGCACGCAGGCTCAGGACGACCGGGGCCACGAGGCCGACGACGTCATCTTCTTCTCCACGATGGAAAGTCCCCAGCACGTCGATGCCAACGGCGAGGTCAAGCAAGTCGAGATCACCGTCGAACATCTCGTCGGCAGCAATGATTACGCGCTGGTTCGCCGGGTAACGCGCAATCTGCTCGCCGAGGTCCAGCCCGCTCCCGATGAGGAGATCATCTGCCGCAACGTTTCCAGCTTCACGCTGGAATATTTCGACGGCAGCAACTGGAATGCAACGTGGGATTCCACGCAGGAGGACAAAACAATTCCCGCCGCCGTGCAGGTGAAAGTGGAATTTGACGACGCAAGCGTCCCCGGCAAGCCGCCAATCAGTTACCAGAGGATCGTTCCACTATCGTGTTCAACGGCCGCCCTCGATCCGACCGTGAACTCGGAGGTGCAGGCGCCATGACTCAAGTGCCCGCCTATCCAAACATGCGGCGTGATCGTGGCATGATCTTCGTAACCGCGCTGGGAATCATTGTGATTCTAACCGCGCTGGTTTTAGTCTTCGCCCAATCCATGCGCACGGAAAACCTCGCCTCGGCCAATCGCCGGTCCGACGCCCAGGCCGACGCCGTCGAGCAGGGAGCCGAGCAATGGGTCCTGGCCCAGGTTGACGCTTACACGACCGATGCGATGACCATCACCCAGGTCCCGGCCGAGGCCATCCAGGTCGGCTCCGGATATTTCTGGATTCTCCAGAGCGATCCCGACAGCGATCAGGATTATCTCTACGGCATCACCGATGAATCCGGCAAGCTGAACATCAACACGGCCCTCAATTACCAATTGACGGCCCTTCCCTGCGTCATGGAGCAGAACGTCGCCGATGCGATCACCGACTGGCGCAATCCCGCGTCTCGGGCCACCGCCGACGGCGCGGAATCCAACTATTACGAATCCCTGACCGAGCCATACCAGTGCAAGAACGGCCCGTTTGAGACGGTTGAGGAACTCCTGCTGGTCGATGGCGTGACGCCGCAATTGCTCTGGGGATACGACTTCAATCGCAACGGAATTCTCGAAGATGCCGAGCGCGCCGCCGGCGGCTCCAACGTCGGCTCGTTCACCGGCGGCGGCTCCGGCGTCGATGGACGCGGAATCTACAATTACCTCACCTGTTACAGCACACAACCGGCCGCAGGCGGCGGCCCCGCCGCGATCGGGCGGGTCAACATCAACACCGCTTCGGACGTGGTTCTCGTCGCCCTCGGAATGTCACAGGGCAACGCCGAGTCATTGGTTTCCCAGCGCCAGGGCCAGGATTACACGACGACGACCTGGGCCAATTCATACCTCGGCGGCATCGCCCCCGCGCTGATCACAGGGAGGTCGTACCAATATTCCGCCGACATCGTCGCCGTCAGCGGCGACGGCCGCGCCTTCAAACGCGTCCGCATCGTCGTCGATTGCCAATCGTCTCCCTCGAAGATCATTTATCGGAAAGATTTAACATCGTTCGGCTGGCCATTGCCGCGGAGCATTCGTGATACGCTGCGCCTCGGGAAGCCGATTCAGACCGGAATGTTTCAGTCGAGCATGACTTCATCCGGCACGATTGGCCAGAGCCATTAAATGACGCTCAAAGAGTCAGGAGAACCTTGAAACCGGTGAGACAGAAAAAGGTGCTTGGAATTGCGATGGGCGAGCGCTCCCTCCTCGCCGCGGAGGTTGTCGCCGCCGATCGACCGCAGGTCCGCCGCCTCGCCGAACTCGTCTATCCCGAGGGAATCTCGCTTTCGCAACCGGCCGAACTCGGCAAACTCCTGGCCCATTTCCTCAAGGACAATCAATTCTCCACCCGCTCCGCGGTCATCGGCGTCCCGCTGAAATGGATCGTCGTCAAGCCCAAGGATGTTCCGCCTGCCGATGATGCCACCATCGCCCAACTCCTGCGCCTGGAGGCCGAGGCGGAATTCTCCACGGAGTTGAAGGACCTGGTTTACGATTTCACCGGCGGTGCGAAGGGACAAGCCCTCGGCGCGGAAGGGCAAGCCTTCCGCGGCGCCGCCACGGAACGGGGCCACACCGTCCTCCTGACCGCCACGCCTAAAAAATACATCGATTCCATCGAGGCGATGTGCGAGTCGGCCCGGCTTCAATCGCTGGCCGTCACGCCGTCGGCGATGGTGCTGGGGTCGATCACCGGCTCTTCGCTGAAGCGGAATGTCCTGGTTCTTTCGCTCGGGTCGGGGGGAAGCGAATTGTCCTGCCAGCGCCAGGCGACCGCGACGGCAGTTCGCAGCTTGCGGTCGGCCTCGGCGGAGCCTCCGTTCGTCAGCGAATTGCGCCGCGCGGTCTCCACATTGGTGGTCCCAGGAACCCAGGGCGAACTGATCCTCTGGGATGGCGCCGGCATCGACGCCGCTTCGCTTGGCCGCCAGCTTGGCCTGACTGTCAGCACCGGCGAATTGCCGTCGCTTGGCGTTGATGCGGCCGAGGCCGGGGCCAACGGCCAGAGCGCCAAATATGCCGCCGCGGTCGCACTGGCGCTTTCGGCGATGGACGGCACGGGTCCGAGCATCGACTTCCTGCATTCGCGCCTCGCCCCGCCGCGCGAGCATCGAATCCCGCGTTGGGCCTACATCGCCATGGCCGCGGTCCTCCTCCTCATCGGGATTTGCATCTATGCCTATACCGATCTGGAGCGACGCCAGAAAATCGTCGACGATCTTCAATTCCAAATCGCCAGGCAGCAGAAGCAGGTCGATGCCGCCGGCGATTTTGTTTCCAAGGTCACGCTTGCCCAGTATTGGCATGGCGGCGACGCGCGGTATCTGGCCTGCCTGCGCGATCTGGACGACGTGATTCCCGAAGATGGCCAGACCTACGCCACGAGCCTGGACATCAAGGCTCAAACCCCGCCGCTGGCCCAGGGCAACGGCGCTCCCGTAGTGGGTTCTCCCGCCAGCGCCGATGAAGGGCGAATTCTCACCGTCACGCTTCAGGGCCACACCGCCAACCCCGAAAGCGTCACCGCCCTCGTGGACCGCATGCGCCACAATCCCACGGCCTTCACGGAAATCAAGATCGGCCCCGAAACCAAGGTCCCGCGCACACAGGAGTACCTGTTTTCCATTACTTTCAATTACGTGCCGCCGAAAACGACGCCGGCCAAAACAGGAATTTCGAAATGACTTTCAAGATCGTGGAGTGAACGTGGTTTTATCGAAGCGTGAGAAATACATCGCCATCGGCGCCATCGGCGCGGTGGTCCTCCTGGGAATCAACAGCCTGGTGATCGGTCCCTACACCGATAAACTCGGTGCGCTCGATGACCAGGAAACGACGGCCAAGAAAACGCTCAGCGACGATACCCTTCTTCTGCACAAGCAGCAGAGCCTGCGATCGGACTGGCAGGAGATGCTCGCCAGCGGATTGCAGGCGGACGACTCCATCGCTCAGAGCAAAACGCAGCAGGCCCTTCAGGATTGGGCCAGGGCCGCCAACATCAATCTCGAAGCCCTCAGTTCCGAGCACGTCGCGACCCAGCACGGGCCGTTCCAGGTCATCGATTTCAGTCTCGACTTCAATTCCAGCGGCTCACAATCGATGCGGCAGATCGCCCGCGTCCTCTGGTCCATTGAAAGCGCGAGTGTTCCCATTCGTCTGAACGACATGAAAATCACCACGACGCGGGAAGGCACGGACAGTTTGGACGTGAAGCTGATCGTTTCCTCCCTTTATATGCCGCCGACCGGCCAGCCCGCTGCGACGGGCCAGCCCGGCGCAACCGGCAACCAAGCCGATGAAACGGAAGATGTGCAATGAAGATGTGGCTTCTGATCCTGGTTGTTTGCGCGGGCGCGGCGATCGCAGCGATAGCCGCCGAGACCACGACGCGCCCGGAAGTTTCGCCCGCCGCGCCGGCTTCCAGGCCCTCGGCGTTTCCGCTCCGCGCCGCTCGCGCACGCTCCTATGCCCAGCGATCGGTTTCCGCGTCGGGCAACCTCCCGACCATTTACGAGGAAGTCGCCATCCGAAATATTTTCGTCAGGGGAAACCAGCGGCCTCCGCGGACCGATTCCGACGCGGGCGGAACTTACAACGGCGTGCCCTTGCCGAATCAGTTGCTCCTGACCGGCATCTCGCTCACCAACAACGGCAAGGTGGCCTTCCTCGAGGATCAGGACGCCAATCAGGTCACGCTGGTGAGAATCGGCGACAAGGTTTCCACCGGGAAAGCCGTGAACATGACGCTGGATTCGCTGGACTATAAGGACGCCGGCGGCAAGGTGATTCGAGTCAACGTGGGCTTCAATCTTGCCGGCGGGGATGTGTGGGGCGTTTCCGGATCGTCGTCCACCCAGCCGTCAACCCAGCCATCGCGCACGGGTCCGCGCGGGCCGGGGGAGTCGATGGAGGACTATCTCCGTCGCCGAAGGGCCGCGGAAGCCGGAAGATGAATGAGAAACTTAGGGAATGAAAGGGTTACCATGAAACGGAATTTGCGAGGGATGACATTTTTCGCCGCCACGCTGGCCGCTCTGATGATTCACCCGGTCGCCTCGGACGCCCAGGTCGCCGACGGCGCCAATCCCGGCGCCCAGCCGTCCACGGACGTGATCGCATCCGGCGGGCAGGTGTTGTCGCCGTCCACTCAGGCCGCCGCCACGCAGATCACCATGAATTTCAAGGACGCCTCCATTGACGCCGTCCTCGATTATCTCTCCCAAACCGCCGGGTTTTTCGTCATCAAGGAAGTCCCCGTCACCGGCCACGTGACCGTTTTCAACCGCACGCCGATCAGCCCCGAAGACGCCGTCAAATATCTCAACAGCGCCCTGAAGAACGACGGATTCACCGCCATTCAAATGGGCAAGGTGCTGAAGATCACGACCCTGGCCAACGCGAAACATGCCGATATTCCGGTGCACATTGGAAATGATCCGCTCAAGATCGACACCACCGACGAACTGATTACCCAGATCATTCCCGTGCGCAGCGTTGACGCGGTGAAACTCAAGACCGACATTCTGCCGCTGGTGAACACCGAGGCGGATCTCACCGCCAATGCCGCCAGCAACACGCTGATCATCACCGACACTTCCGCCAACGTCCGCCGCGTGGTGGAGATCGTTTCCAGCCTGGATAAGCGCGAGTCTACCGCCAGCGACATTCGCGTTCGCCAGCTCAAATATGCCGATGCAACGGCGGCGGCGAAGCTTATCACCGACATTTTCAGTCCGCAGCAGACCCAGACTCAAACCGGCCCGTTCGGCGGATTCCCGTTCTTCAGGTTCGGCGGCGGCGGCGGACCGGGCGGGGGACCCGGTGGCGGCGGCGGCGGGCGGGGCGGGTTTGGTGGAGGCTTCGGCGGCGGCGGTGCGCCCGGCGGAGGCGGTGGCGCCGCACAGCAGCCTGACGCCGGAGACACCGGACACGTCCAGGCCTCGGCCGATCAGCGAACCAACACCGTCGTCTTTTCCGGGCCGCCCGATACCCTGGCCGTCATTGATCACATGCTCACTCAGCTCGATTCCGATCCCGCGGCTGCGGAGGATTTCTTCATCTATCCCGTGAAAAACGGCCAGGCGGTTGACATGGCCTCCACGCTCAACGGCCTGTTCAGCGGAACCACCGCCAGCAGCGCCACCGCCAACCGCTCGCAATTCGCCAGCGGCACGGGCAACCGCGTCAGCGGAAGCGGTTCCTTCGGGGGCGGTGGTGGGGTTGGCGGAGGCGGCGGCTTCGGGGGCGGGGGTGGATTGGGAGGAGGCGGCGGATTTGGAGGGGGCGCCGGCACGCTCGGAACCGCCAATCGAGCCGGAACAACCGGCGGCGTCGCCGGAATCGGCAACGGCCTGGCCGGCCGTGCCGGCACCGCCACCCTTGGCGCAGCCGGTACTGGCAGCGCTGCCGGCATGGGCGGCGTGGCCGATCTCATCGGCCAGGTCTATGTCGTCGCCGATCAGGACACCAACTCTCTCCTCGTCGCCACGGCCACCAAATTCGAGCCCCGCGTGAAAGGGGTGATCGATCAGCTCGATCGCCGCGTCCCGCAGGTGCTGATCAAGGTCCTCATCGCGGAGGTGACGCATGTCAACAGCCTGGATTTCGGAGCGGATTTTTCCGTCCTCGACACCAATCGCTTTCCGGCCGGAAAGGAACAGGCCTTCACCAGCACGCTCGGCGCCGCTGCTGCCGCCGCTTCCTCCACAACCCCCGGCGGATTCGTCACCACACTTCTCGAGGGCAACACCGCCGTGACGCTCCAGGCGCTGGCCCAGGAGAACAAGCTCGACGTCCTCTCCCGGCCGTACATCCTCACCAGCGACAACCAGGAAGCCGATATCACGGTCGGCAGCGAGGTCCCTTTCATCACCAACACCACGGTGGATTCCAACGGCGGCGTGCACAATAACGCGCAATATCAGGACATCGGCATCATTCTCACCGTGACCCCGCACATCAATCCCGAGGGAATGGTGACCATGCTCGTCTCGCCGCAGATTTCCTCCCTCACTTTGCAGACCGTGACCATCCAGCAAGGCGTCTCCCTGCCCGTTTTCGACGTCCGATCCGCGGACAGCTATCTCACCGTGCGCGATGGACAGACCGTCGTCATCGGCGGCATGATGCAGGACCAGAAGACCGAAAACGTCAACAAGATCCCGCTCCTGGGAGACATTCCCTGGCTGGGCAAGTTGATCTTCTCCTACACCACGACGGACAAAACCAAGACTGAACTGCTGATTTTCCTCACTCCACACGTGGCCGAGGACCCGACCGTGCTGAAGCCGATGGCCAATGACGAAATGCACGGCCTGCGTCTGACGCCCGACGCCGTGGAGCGCGGCGTGTTCCAGGAACACATGAGGGGATTGCAGCGGGGCGGCGCCGCCACCGAGCCCTCGACGCTGCCGTCGTCCATCTATATTCCTCCGCCGTCACCCGGCGGATCGTTTTTTGAGCCGTCTCAGCCCGGCGGAAAATGAGAATCGGGTAAAATCCAAGCCATGCCCGCTCGATACGCCTCAATCGCGCTCGCTCCCATGGCCGCGGCAGCGCTCGTTCTGGCCGCTTGCCAATCCCACGGTCCGCCACCGAACCCGGCTCCGCCGGCCAATTTCCTCGCCGCCCCGGCCTCCCCCGACCAGATCGTTGACACCGACCCCGCAGCCGCGCGACTCCAGGACATCGGCGGTTTCGTCCTTCTCTATTACCGC
>Ga0116134_1000749_pt1 | contig 16645 bp, 14 predicted proteins | sample June2015DPH_19_5_FD_89737 | JGI IMG/M metagenome (GOLD analysis project Ga0116134, IMG submission 89737) | Peatland microbial communities from SPRUCE experiment site at the Marcell Experimental Forest, Minnesota, USA - June2015DPH_19_40 | ecosystem: Environmental > Terrestrial > Soil > Wetlands... | reverse complement strand
GTCAAGGAGCATGGCGGGGAAATCGTGGCGCGCAACCGGGAAGAGGCCGGAGCGACAACTGGAGCGACGATTGAAGTCCGTTTGCTGGCGAGCGAGAAACCCGCGCTGCCGGAGACGGTGACAGCCACGCGGCGAGAGTCGGTGCTGGCGGGGCGCGTGCTTCTGGTCGAAGACGAGGAAGCGGTGCTGGAATTTGAACGCGATGTGTTGGTTGGCGCGGGCGCTGATGTCACTACGTCCATGAGCGTGGAGGACACGCAGCAGCGGCTCCGTAATGGATCTTTCGACGTGATCGTAATGAACGGTCGTATGCCGGGCGGGTACAGCGCGCAGGAAATGTACGAGTGGATCGCGACGAACTGCCCCGGTCTGGAGAAGGGTCTGCTGCTGACGTTCTCCACGGTGACCGACCAGCAGACTCGAAGTTTCCTGCAAGAACACGGCGTGCCGTCGCTGGCTAAGCCCTTTGAGGTGGCCGATCTGATCTCACAGGTGCGTGCGCTGAGCCAGAGGAATGGGAAACCTGCAACAAAAAGGAATGACCAGAACGAAGAAAAAGCCTCCGTGGCAAGCGCGGGAGCATAGCCGCAGCCGAATCTCGCTAAAGTTGTCCTTTAAGTCCGCGCATCATTTCTGCAATCAATTTTTCGTTGCGCCGGTACCAGCGCCAATGCCCTTCTCTTTGCGCCTCCACCAGACCGGCCTTTTCCAGGATGCGCATGTGATGCGAAACCGTAGGCTGCGCCAGCTTCACACGCTCCTCGATATCGCCGCCGCAGAGCCCGATTTCCTTGTCGAGCGAGCATCCGCCTTTTTCTTTGAGCGCGCGCAGAATGCGGCGTCGAGTGGGGTCGGCAATGGCGTGCAGGAAGGGATCGAGATTGGGAGCGGCGTCAGCCATGATGAGGAAGGGTAACAGAAAGTAAGCTTCGAGCTTCGAGCCGCGAGCGAACCGTCTGCTCGAAGCTCGCGGCGCGAAGCTCGCAGCTCATTTCTTCACAATCGGATTGTACCCATCGCTGATGAGGCGGCCGCGCATGGCCTCGGCGTCTTTCAATTCCGCGTAAGGTCCGACCTGAACGTGATAGAACTTGTCGGCGGCAGGATTGTTCGCCGTGAAGGCTGGATACTGTTTCTTCTTCAGAGCTTCGACCAGCGCGTCGGCGTCTTCCTGCCGGCTAACTGCGGCGACCTGCACGTAGTAGCCGGCGCTCGCAGGCGTAGCGACGGCAGCGACTGCGGCGTCGGTGGCGGCTTTTGCGGGCGCATCCGCAGTTGAGGCCGCTGCGGTCGAAGCTTCCGGTTGCGCCTTCGAATCCGGAGGCGTGAGTGCCGCGTTAGCATTCTTCTCGCCCACGGCTTTGTAAAAGCTAAAATCGTTGGAGGAAGACGAAGACTGCGGCGCCTGCGGAGCCTCGTTCTTTGCGGCCGAGGGCCGAACGATGGTCGCCGGAGCCGCAGTTGAAGCGCTCAGCAAGCCGCCCGCGCCTGCCAGGCTGGTTCGTCTGCCCAGTGAAAAGCCGATGGCAAAGAAGAAAGCACAGACCAGGACAAAGGCGAAAAAAATGGCCAGCATGCGGCCAGTGCCAAGCGTGATCTCCGTATCCTGTTGCGCCGTGGGCATCGTAACCAGTGTTGACCTCTAGCTTCCTGCCGGCGTCGACGGCGCGGGCACGCTCGCGAGCAACTTCTGCAAGCCGGAGAAGAAATCGATCGGCACGGGGAACACCACGGTCGTGTTCTTCTCGACTCCGATTTCGGTGAGCGTTTGCAAATACCGCAACTGAATGCTGATCGGTTCGCTCGACAACAGGTGCGCCGCATCCACCAGGCGCTGGGCGGCCGAGAACTCGCCTTCGGCGTGGATGATCTTCGAACGCTTCTCGCGCTCCGCCTCGGCCTGCTTGGCCATGGCGCGCAACATGGACTCGGGCATATCCACCTGCTTGACTTCCACGTTGGCGACCTTCACGCCCCAGGGCGCGGTGTGCTGATCGAGAATGCTCTGCAGGCGCAGGTTAATCTTGTCGCGGTGCGCCAGCAATTCGTCGAGTTCCTGTTCGCCGAGCACCGAGCGCAGGGTAGTCTGCGCGAACTGCGAAGTCTGGTACACGTAATTCGAGACTTCGACCACCGCCTTATTGGGCTCGATCACGCGCAGGAAAATAACGGCGTTCACTTTCAGCGTGACGTTGTCGCGGGTGATGATGTCCTGCGGCGGAACTTCCAGCGCTTCCTGCCGCAGCGAAATGCGCACCATGCGGTCAACCGGGGCGAACACCAGAATGATGCCCGGGCCCTTGGCTTGCCCCAGCAGGCGCCCGAGCCGGAAGATGACGCCGCGCTCATATTCGGCCAGGATCTTGATGGAACTCAGCAGGTAGATGACGATGATGACGGCAGCAACGGTAATTACCGGGAACCCGAGATCCATATATGCCTCCAGGCAACTCGCAATTCAGAGTATGAGCGGATTGTAGCGCAAGCGAGCGATTATGGGCTGCGAGGAACGCGCCAGCGGAGTTGTTGAGGAAGATGCGGGCACCCTACACAGAAATTGTGATCCTGAGTGGAGCCGCGAGGCATGACCAAACCATATCGTATCCTCGACATCGGCAGAAATGAGAATCTCGGCTCGGTAGTGTCCTGGGACAATCCCCTAGGCTCTTCTCGCTTGTCGAGTGGCCTACGGCTTGCTGATGTTTTCTTCGAGGTTTGTTCTGTCATGAGAGGTTTTAATTCCCCAAGCGGCGAGAGCCCAGCCAGAATGAGCCGATTCAGAACATGAAGTCGATCTAACGGCCTTGGGAAGCGCATAGATTACTGGGCCGAGTGTGACCGAAAAACGGGGAAAAAACAGCGACATGCCCAAAATTAGGACACTACCGAGTTGTGGACTGGCTTGACTTCGGGCCGACAGAGCTGCCATGAACGAAGTTATGCGCGAGCTGCGGGAGGCGGTCATGATCCTGGTGGAGGCGTCTTTCGAAAACCAAGGTGGGACTTCGCAGACTGTTCCCGCACGCATGGAAGACAGGTCTGCTGGGGGCGCATGTATACGGGTCAGGACACGAATCGCGGTGGGATCACAGCTGAGGATTCAGTGGCGCTGGGAGCAGTTCTCTGGCATTGCCAAGTCCTGCCGCAAAGAGGGAAACGAGTATCTTGTAGGTATTCAGCGGAATACGACGAACACTCCGATCCCCAAACGGCCTGTTCCCACGGATGTCCCACTGCAGGAAGGCGTGAGAAGCGCCGATCCTCCAGTTTCGACCGTCAAGAAAGAAAGCCTACCGGAGCGGCAAGAAAGCAAGCCGAGCGAAATTCTCGTAGCCATGCCGAAAGTGGAAGGTCCGCTAATTGCGCGCATCGCGAACTGCACGACTGCGATGCCTACGCGCGGCGTTGGTCAAGAAATACACAACCGGGACCGGCCGAGCATTTCTCAGCTTCAACACTTAGATGCTCTTCGACGGGCTGAACTTCGATGGGCTGAACTTCAAACCACAGAGCTTCCAAAACCAAAGGAAGCTGGCACGGAAAGGAAACATATGCAGCGCAAATGGCTCGGACTGGCAAACTGGCACAACCAGCAGGACGGTCTCAGTGGAAGTGGCAACGGAAACAGCAACGGCAAGGGCGAGAAGGAGAGTCATGCGCCCGAGATGGCGCCCCCTGCGGACAAGACTCCTGCGGATCCTCTGGGAACGAGCGTCGTGAGCCTTCAGGCCGAGCTCTTGCCCATGGACGATATTTACCGCGCGGCCGGGATCATAAATCCGCGGAAGGGATACAGCATTAGCAAGGTGGTCGAGATGCTTGCGAGCGAACACATCCGCGGGGCCGCGAAGGATATGAGGCGGGCTGCCGTGCTCATGGCCCTCGACGCGGCCGGCATTCCGATCGACCAAGTGCAGCAGGACGCCAAAGCGCGCAAGGACGCTCTGGATTCCTACGAGGCCGAACAGAGGAAGCGGGTGGAGGCAGAGTGGGCACGGAAGGCGGAAGAAAATATCCAAATTCAGGCCGAACTGGATCGCGTAAAAGCGCTGTATATGGCGCGCATCAGTCGCAATCTGGAGGGTGTAGCCCAGGAGAAGGACGCGTTTAACGGTTGGCTGACGATGAAACAACAGGAAACCCAAAGCATCTCGGACGCCGCGGAGCTGTGTTTGGAATCGACCGTCTCCGGGCCGGCCAATGCTTTGCTCTCGGATGTTAGCATGGTAGCCGCCAGCGCCAAGCCGGTCATGCCATCACGTGCCATCCCAGTAAAGGACTCTTTCAATCACGTGGAAGCGCACTAATCAGTCTGACCCCACCCTTCGCTGCTTGAAGGGTGGGACGCCACGGTCGTCTCCCCGCGTGGAACTTCTTGCTGACTGCTGCAGCGCCCTCGTTCATAGAGTGCATCGACGATCCAGATAACTCACCCTTTTCGCAAAGTGACGGCGACATTGGTTATGCGTTATTGGTTATTGACTCGCTTTGAGCAAAGTGCAATTATCACAAACTGTGCCCAGACTGAATCCGCAGGATCAGACAGAGGTAACGCATCCAGGCTCCAGGGAATTTCTGTTTCTCCAGTTCAGGACATTGCGTGACGAGATAGCCGCGAAGAGCGAAAGGGTTGTCCGCATCCAGCTCTCTGGCGTAACTGCCATACCGCTGGTTATTGGAGCCGGTGAGAAGTACGGCGTGTTGATCGTTCTCGCCGCGTCCCCGATCATTACGATTGTCTTCACCTTCATTCTCTTGTATGAGCAGAACGGGATCATGAGGGCCGGGAGATACGTCCGGCTTCATTTGGAGCCGTTTCTGGCCGAGCAGCAGGCCACGGGCTGGGAGGAATGGCTAGAGCAGTACCCCGCCAACCGGAGGGCCGAGAAATTCTTCGCATTATCCGCTTACATCGCGTTTTCTCTCTACTATTTGGGCGGGAGCTACCTCGCCTTTCTCACCGTGAAGGCCACCTACGGCGACCAGTTAGCGGTGGTGCTCGCAGCGATCTACGCGGGAGGCTTCCTGCTGGCTCTGTACCTCGTGGTGACGAACTTTGCCATCAGCACCAGAACGCAGGACGAGTCGGTCGATAGACCTCGGCCGCGGCCTCTCTCGTAAGCTAATGACTGAGGTCAAGCCAGTTGACCGGGGTACTCTTCGTTCTTGGGAGTGTGGGATTCCACGTCTACCCGCCTTGGACGGCGCGGCCATCTGCCAGACAACTTGCGGAGGTTGCAGGTTACGCTGAGCGCAGCTAAATTAGGTGCGAGAGTTGGAGGTGTACATGAAAAGGCCCGTCGGGGTGGAATCTGCCTCTGCATTCGCCGCCTCTGCGTTAATCGATGAGAGGATCAAGGAACTTGGGGACTGGCGGGGGAAGACGCTCTCGAAAGTTCGCGAAATCATACACCAGGCAGACCCTGAGATCGTTGAGGAATTGAAGTGGGTCAAGGCGACAACGCCGGGGACTCCCGTCTTTTCGCACGGCGGCATCGTCTGCACGGGAGAGACGTACAAGAACGTCGTCAAGATGACATTTGCCAAGGGAGCTGCGTTGCCGGACCCTTCGGGTTTATTCAACTCCAGCCTCGACGGAAATGTCAGGCGCGCCATCGACATCCACGAAGGCGACAAGGTCGATGAGGCGACCTTGAAGGATCTCATCCGGGCCTCGGTGGCGCTCAATCTCAAGGGCAAGAGCACGCCGAAGGCCAAGAGAAAATCCCCACTCTAAATTTCGCAAAGAACGCGAAATTTAGAATGGGGCACCCGGCGAATCAATGGGGCCCGGTCCGAGGGGGAGTAGGGGTCCTTCGACTCCGCATGGGCTTCACTTCGTGAAGTCCATGCTCCGCTCAGGATGACAGGTGTGGAGGGGTCTTCTCTAGGCCATGACTGTTCTCGCTGCCGCTACGGGATCTACTCTTAGCGTTAGTCCATCTAATTGGCGCACTACGACGCGTTCTCCGGCGGGAATGGGGACGGCGGAGATGGCGTCCCACAGCTCGCCGTGCACGAGTACCTTTCCGGACGGGCCCAGGATGGTTTGCGCAATTCCGATTTCGCCGATCAAGCCTTGTTCGCCGGTGACAACTTTGTTGCGGCGAGCGCGCACGGCGATGCTCATCAGGAAGGCGGTGATCAGTCCGAGCGGGATGCTGACGGAGAGCGCGGTTATGAGGTGGACGCGCATTTCAGGGATGGGCGCATCGACCAGGAACAGTCCGCCGAGCGTCAACAGGACGATGCCGCCAGTTGTGAGCACGCCGTGGCTGGCGAACTTGGCTTCGGCGGCGAAGAGCGCAAAGGCGCCGATGATCATAGCAATCGCCGCGAAGCGCACGGGCAGCAGGTTCAAGGCGAACGCCGCCAGAAGAATGAAGACCACGCCCACGGTTCCGGGAATGACCGCGCCGGGATGGTTGAATTCGGCGTACAGCGCGAGCGCGCCTATGGCCAGCAGGATGAAGGCTACGTTCGGGTCCATGAGGTAGGAGAGGATGCGCTCTTTGAGCGTCATGCGGTAGTCGCGCACGGGTTGGTCGTCTAGGCTGAGCGTGACGGTCGTGCCATTGAAGCGCTTGAAACTTTTCCCGCTCAATTGGTGGAACAGGTCTGGTGCGCTGGGAGCGATGTATTCGATCAGTTTCTTGTCTAGCGCCTCCTGGTCGGTGAAGGACTTCGACTCGCGCACGGCGCTCTCCGCCAGTTCGACGTTGCGGCCGCGCTTGGCGACGACGGAGCGCATCAGGGCTGCGGCGTCGTTCTCCATTTTCTGCTTCATCACGTCGTCCATTTTTTCGCCGCCCAGGATGACGGGATGCGCGGCGCCGGTGTTGGTTCCGGGGGCCATGGCGGCTACGTCGGCGCATTCCAGGATGAAGAAGCCGGCCGACGCGGCGCGGCTGCCGCTGGGCGTCACGTAGATGATGACGGGCACCGGCGAGGCCACAATTTTTTCGATGATCTCACGCGTCGAATCGACTAGTCCGCCGGGAGTGTTCATCTCGATGAGGACGGCTTGGTCGTGGTTGGCGGCGGCCAGATCCAGGGCTCGGCCAATGAATTCGGCGGTGACGGGCTGGATGGCGTCGTTGATTGCGATTTTCAGGACGTCGGCGGAGCAGGTGGCGGCGAAAAGAAAGAGCACTGCTAAGCAGCGGGCGGCATGGCGAAACCAGAATTGCTGTAGCGGCCGACAGCTGCCGAGCTTCGCTCGGCTTGGACGGGCGAGGGCGCTCGTCCCCACACGAGCTCTAAAGGCGAAAGATCGAAATGGCTTCATCATGGCGGTGACAGCGGCTGCGCTTTCTCCGCGAGCTTGGCTGCTAGGGTGCGCTTCAGGTCCTGGCCCGCGGGATTGCCGGGCTCGAGTTGCAGCGCCCGGTTGATGTTCTGGGCGGCTGCTTCCATTCTATTTTCTCTCAAATCGAGGCGCGCAAGAATCAGGTAGGCCTCGGCCGATTCGCGAATGCGGAGGGCGGCCTCGGCCTGGGCGCGGGCTTCGCGGGCGTCGCCGCGAGCGTCGTAATCTTCGGCCAGGGCAGTGAGCGGCGCACTGCTCGAGGGATCGACCACAGCGGCGTGGCGGAATTCGGCCTCGGCTTCGGTGGTGAATCCGTGGGCCAGGAGCTCTTTGCCGAGTTCGAGGTGAAAGCGCGCGTGGGCGCGGGGATCGGATCGGGCGAATTGCTGTTCGGCCCAGCTCCCCATTTGCGTGGTCATCTGGCGGAAGGCGTCTTCCTCGTAGTTGCGCTTGATGCGCTCCATTGGCGCCTTCGACGTCGCGCTGCTGGGAACAATAGCGCCGCTGCCAGCAGACGGAGGCACCAGGGAGTCGAGCAATGCTTTCGCCTCGGCGTCGTTCGGGCGATTATCGAGCGACGTGTGCAGTTCGCGAGCCGCGCCGGCGCGGTCGCCTGCCTGAGTAAGAGTCACTCCGAGGTTGAAGTGATAGTCAGCGTCGCTCGGATCGTTCTGAATCGCCTTCTCGAAATAGTCGGCGGCCGTCTTCGGGCTGTGGCCGCGGCGGGCGGCGACCACTCCGAGGTTGTTATAGACCTCGGCCAGAGGCAGGCGGGCGGCTACGAACTCAAAGGCGGTTTCGGATTTCGCGAAGTCTCCGTGAGCGTAGGCGGCGAGACCGAGATAGAAATTTGCTTCGCGGGCGACTGCGGAAGAAGGCTGGACTTGGCTCAGGGTGCTGATCGCCGGTTCGTAAGCGCGCAGGGCGTAGTAAGTCTCGCCCAGTTCCAGCCACGCTTGAGCGTAATCGGGATTGAGGCGGACCGCTTCGCGATAGTGCTGCACTTTCTCTTCGGCGGTAGTGGCCAGTATGCCGCGAATGTAATTTTCCTGGGCGTCCAGGCGCGCGGGGGCAACGCTGGCGATGTAGTTGTCCTTGGGCACGGAGAAATCGGTGCGGATCAGGCGCAGCAAATCCCAGGCGAGTGCGGCTTGCAGCGTGCCGAGATCGGCAAGGGCCGCGGATTCGGTGACGGCGGGCGAGAGTTTTTGAGCCCGCATGTCGAGCAACTGGGCGGTTGCCGTGAGGAGCGCGCCGTCATACTTATAAGAGCCGAGCACGGCGTAATCGATATCCATCTGCTCGGCGAGGCGGTAGAGGGTAGCGCGCGAAGCGTGAACGCCGGCCGGAATGCCCTGGCGATCGTAGGCCCGGAGCCGCTCGTCGCGGCTGGCCACGTAGAGCACCGGAGAGTTGAGTTGCTCGTGGAAAGCCTCGGGAAAAGATTCGCCGAGCCATTCCAGACCTGGGGTCGGAGAAGCATTCTCGAAGGGAATTACGACCATGGTTCGTCCGACCGCAGTCTGGCCGACCGCGGTCTGTCCGGACACGGTGCGGTCGGAGGCGGGCGTGTCCTGAGCGCGCAGCGACGTGCAGAAAAGCAGCGAAGCGAGAACGACGAAAACAGAGGCGCATTTCACGACAACTTGATTATATCGGCAGGGGAGATAGCGCATCATGCTCGGTTCGGCCTGGCGCCATTCCGCTAGCGTCAGCGCCCAACCTCCGCATACACTGCTTCTTCACACTTTCTTATTCACACTGGAATGACCCCGGCGCAGCCCAGTTCGCGAACCCTGCGTTTTCTTCTGCCTTCGGTTCGCGACATCATTTTCATTTTTCTTTTCTGGTCGGTGCTGGCGGGGCCTTTGTCGAATCGGCCGCTGGCGGATGCGGATATTGGATGGCACATTCGAACCGGCGAGCAGATTCTGGCGACGCACTCGCTTCCCCGCACCGATCCGTTTTCTTTCACCATGCAAGGTCAGCCCTGGTTTGCCTGGGAGTGGCTGTACGACCTGCTGCTCGGGATTCTGCACCAGGCGTGCGGACTGAACGGAGTGGTCTGGTTGTGCGCCTTGCTGGTGGCTGCGATTTTCGCGCTGCTGCTTTTCGAACTGCTGCAGCGCGGGACCGGTCTGCTGCTGGCGATCGTGTTGATGCTGCTGGCCGAGGCCGCGTCGATGATTCATCTGTACGCGCGCCCGCACATTGTGAGCTGGCTTTTTTCGCTGCTCTGGTTTGTCGCGCTGGATCGATGGGAAAGTTGGCCGTTGGTCGCTGTTCGCTGTTCGCCGTTCGCTGTTGGCGGTTTGCCCGGCGGACGAATAGCGATCAGCGAAGAGCGAAGCGCGAACAGCGAGCAGCGGGCGGCCAGCGTCCAACGATGCGAGCACGCAAAGGTTCCGCGATGGATCCCCTGGTTCTTCCCCGCCTCGATGTTGCTGTGGGTAAATCTGCATGGCGGATGGCTCTTTGGCATGGCATTGCTCGGAATCTACACCTTTGCTGCGTTCATCGAGAGGGTGCGCGCGAGGAAAAATGATCCGTTTGCTGCGATTCGCGCCGCGCATCGGGCTCGGGCCATGGCCGTGGCTTGGGTGGCCTCGGCGATGGCGACGCTGGTCAATCCTTATGGCTGGCGGCTGCACGCGCACATCTATCGCTACCTGGGCGATCGCTACCTGATGAACCTTATCGACGAGTTCCGCTCACCCGATTTTCATGGCTGGGCGCAGCGCTCGTTTGCGGCGATCCTGGCGCTTACGCTCGTCGCGCTCGCGGGCAGGAGTTTTTCGGGTGATCATCTTTCAAACAACCATCCTTCGGTAGAGGCAGACAAGCTGCGGCTTAGTCACCTGCTGGTGGTGCTGCTGGCGGTGTATGCGGGATTCTATTCGTCGCGCAATCTTCCGGTTTCTTCGATGCTGCTGGTGCTGGTGGCCGGGCCGATTCTGTGGGGAAACTTCGCCGCACTGGCGGATAAGCCGGGCGCCTGGCAATGGCTGCGCAACTCTGCCGCCCGAATTTCAAATTTCTCCGATCGCATGGGCGCGCAGGAAATCGAGCTTCGCGGGCACCTGTGGCCGGTGGTCTCGGTGGCATTGGCATTCGCGATTTGTCTTCAAGGGGGATGGCTCGGCTCGCGGCAGTTGATTCATGCGCAATTCGATCCGAAGAAAGTGCCGGTGGCGGCGGTGAATTTTCTGCAGAAAGAATTCTTGGGGAATCAGCCAAGCACGGAGCCGGTTTTCTCGACCGATTCCTGGGGAGGCTATCTCATCTACCGTTTGTATCCCGATCGCAAGGTCGTAGTGGATGACCGTCACGATCTCTACGGCTCGGGCCGGATTCGGCAGTACCTGATCCTGACCCAGGCAGAGCCGGGATGGCGGAGCGTGCTGAAAGAGTGGCAGATTCGGACAGTGCTCTTGCCCACCGATTCGACGCTAGCCAACCTGCTCCGCGAGCTTCCGCGGGATTGGCGGATCGCTTACGAAGACAAAGTTGCGGTGGTGTTTGAGAGACGTTAGATGCCGACGAGTATGCGCGCCGCCACAACTCTCATGGCGGCGCGACTTAATACTTTCCGGAATTACTGCGGCGGAGTCGTGGTAGTGGTTGTCGTCTCAGTATGTTCCCTCGGGGCTGGGGTCGTGGTTGTGGTGGTTGTATCCTTCACCTTCTCCTTCTTCTTGTGATGGTGCTTGTACTTGGTTTTGGTCTCGTGCGTCTGAGTGGTTTGGGTTTGCGGCTGAGCCGGAGTCTGGGTCGTCGTGGTGGTGGATTGCGTGGTGTCCTGTGCCATGACGGGCAGCGACAGTGCAAGCACGACGAGCGCCCCGAAGACAATGGCTAATAGCTTCTTGTATTTCATTCGATTCTCCTTATATTTTCTGGAAGTTGATACCTGAAGAAAGTTACGCACGGATTCCGGCCGTGGCGAACTGCTTCCTCTGAAACATCAACAGGTTCGCCCATCTCCGAGCGCAAAACTGTACAGAATTGCTCACGTTGCGAGCGAGACCCGAATTCCTCAGTACTCTCTGCAACCTGAGCGCTTCCGGATCATCAGATGTAATTGGGTTTGGCGCTGGCTGGCTGGGAAGTGCTATTTTTGGACGGGTGTGAGAACTTCTGTGCGCAGGCTTCTGAGAGACTGAGAGCATATGCGGATCGCAAAAATGCGCCGGTGTATAGAGAGATGTGCGGAGAGCCGCCGATGAAGGCGCAGTGTTTGCCATTCCAGCAGATTCCGCATGCCACACGTCTCTTCCTTGATTATCTTTCCTATACTCCATCCGTTCGCGGGATGTATCCGCGGGCGCCGATTGGTTCCGGGATTTTTTCCGAGTGGGTGAAGGACGAATCCCAGCGCGTTGTTTACGATGCGGCGCGTCGCGGCAAGGTTAGCGAAATTCTTGAGCGGCAGAATCGCGCGTGGGGCGCGTCTCCGAAGACGCTGGCGAATATTGAGCGGCTTCGGCGAGGCGCGCTGGCGGCGGTTACGGGACAGCAGGTCGGCCTCTTTGGGGGACCGCTGTTTTCGATCTTCAAGGCGCTGACGGCAGTCAAGCTGGCGGAACAGGCGACGGCGGCTGGAGTGGACTGCGTCCCGGTCTTCTGGCTGGCGACCGAGGATCACGATTTGGCCGAGGTCAACCATGTTGCGCTGCTTTCGGAACACGGCCTTCCGGAACGATTGGCGGTAGAGAGCCACGGGATCGCCGACGCGCCGGTAGGGGCCGTCAAGTTCGGGGCAGAGATTGAGCTGGTGGTCGAGCGCGCCGCCACGCTGTTGGGAGATTCCGACGTTACGACTTGGCTACGCCGGGCGTATCGTCCGGGTGAAACTTTGGGCAGTGCGTTTGCCCTGCTGTTTGCGCGGCTGTTTGAGAATTGGGGCGTCATCCTGCTCGATCCGGCGGAGAGAGATTTTCATGATGTTGCAAAACCCCTGTTCCGCGCGGCGATCGAGCGGGACCGCGAACTCGATGAGGCGCTGCTCGGGCGGGGCAAGGCGCTTGAAGCGGCGGGATATCACCAGCAGGTAAAGGTGACGTCGGCGAGCACGCTGCTTTTTGACGTGAAGAATGGCGCGCGCACAGTAGTGCGGCGCCGAATTAATGGTAGCAATGGCGCCAACGGAGGCGAGTATGCAGTGGGTGAGGAACGCATCTCGCGGGAAGAGCTGCTGGAGCGGATTGAAGCGGCGCCGGAAAAGTTCAACGCGAATGTGCTGTTACGTCCGGTGGTGCAGGACTACCTGCTGCCGACGCTCGTTTATACGGGCGGAGCGGCCGAGGTTGCGTACTTCGCGCAGGCCGCCGTCGTCTACGAGAAACTGCTGGGACGAGTGACGCCGATCCTGCCGCGGTTTTCGGCGACGTTGCTCGAAGCCAAGCCCGAGCGCATTCTGACGCGCTACCAACTCGGCCTGCCCGATTTGTTCCACGGTCCGGAAAAAGTTCGAGAAGCTATTGCCGCTCGTTCGCTGCCATCGGATTTGCAGGCCCGCTTCACGGAAGCGTATGCGAGCGCGGAGCAGACCATGGCGGCGGTTCGCGAATCGATCGGCAGACTGGATTCAAGCCTTATCGAGGCGGCTGACCGTGCCCGGACCAGAATGTGGTATCAGATTAACCGGCTGCATCGGCGGGCGTCACGGGCGGAAGTGCTGCGCAATGAAGTTATCTCCCGGCACGCGGATGTTTTGTGCCACGCCCTATTCCCGTATAAGGTGCTGCAGGAGCGCGAAGTCGCGGGAGTGAGTTTTGTGGCGCGCTATGGGCCGGGACTGCTGGCGGATCTTTATCAGAAGATCCATCCCGATTGCCACGACCACCAGGTGATTGCACTGCAGTAATCAGCCCGCGGGTTGGCATAGTAGCGCCGGCATCTTGCCGGTTGTCCCGAGGGCATTGTGCCCTCGGAGCGGCGGGCAGGGATGCCCGCCGGACAGCCGCCGGGACGGCGGCGCTACCGTCGATCGCGCAGGGCGATCTGCAGCTCTTTGAGCGATTCCACTCGCGGCACTCCTTTTTCGCGGTATGCGCCCGGAACGTCCATCAACACTGCTTGCATGCCTGCGCCGGTCGCGCCGAGGTAGTCCACGGAATAGACGTCGCCGACATAGAGGCTCTCTGCGGGCGCGGCATTCATACTCTTGAGAGCTTGGCGGAAGATTTCCGGGTGCGGCTTCTCGTAGCCGACGTGTCCGGAGTCGGTGATGGTGCGGAAGCAACGGGCAATACCGCAGCGGTGCAACACGTCTTCGATTCCGCCATCCGCATTGGAGATGACCGCGATGCGGTAGCGCTCGCCGATCTCTTGCAGCTGTTCGGCGGTGCCGGGGCGAATCGTGTCCCAGTTGCCGGATTTGCGGATGCTGGCGACGAGCTGGTCGCGGATGGCGTCGGCGTCGTTCTGAAGTCCGATCTCGGATAATAGCTGAGAGTAGAACATCCACCAGAAACCGTGGTCGGCGCTGCCGGTCGTTGTAATCGCTCCGGTCATCATGCTATCGAACTGATTCTTGGTTCGGCATTCCAGATCGCGCAAGTGCTCGCCATCGGGCACGATGCCGCGTTCGGCGAGAGGCGCGTGGATACGCTCGCGATTGGGAAACAGCAGCGTGTTGCCAACGTCGAAGAAAATGACTTTGATGTTCGAGTTCATAAGCAGTGATAATTGTAACTGTCTGCGAATCGTGAGTGCGGAAGGAAGGGGATTGCGACGGTCAGCCCCTGAAGGGGCGGCGGATTTCGAAGCAATGTGCGGTATCGCTAAAGCGACACCCTGATACGAAGCACTGCGGTATCGCTAGGGCGATTTCTCGACACGAAGCACTGACGAAGCCTTTGTCCGCAGGCGGCAAAGCCGGGCTGCGACTGACGATGCCACACTGTAGATCGCCGAATGAATTAAACTAAAAATTTGCCGATGTATTAAGTGGAATCAGAGTTATGGCCCAATTGCGCGTTGTCGTCCTGTGGCACCAGCACCAGCCGTTCTACAAAGACCTGGTGACGGGGCAGTATCGTCTGCCCTGGACGCGCCTGCATGCGTTGAAAGACTACTACGGGATGGTGAAGCTGCTGGACGAGTTCCCACGGGTGCATCAGACGTTCAATCTGGTGCCCTCGCTGATCAGGCAGATTCAGGATTATGTTTCGGGCGAGGCGCACGACCCTTTTCTGCAGGTTGCGTCGAAGCCCGCAAAAGAGCTGACCGAGCCGGAGCGGCGGTTTGCGCTGCAGTATTTGTTTCAGGCGAATCCGGTGAATGTGATCGGGCGCTATCCGCGGTACCGCGAGCTGTGGGAGAAATTTCGCGGGGCGGGGGATTCGCCGGAGCGAGCGGAGAAATATTTTCAGGATCAGGACTACACCGACTTGCAGGTGCTCTCGCAGATTGGATGGTTCGACGAGTTTTTTCTGGCGGAAAAGGACGTTGCCGAACTGATCCGAAAGGGCCGGAACTATACGCTCGAAGACCAGCGGTTTGTGATTACGCGGGAGCGCGAACTGCTCAGCCGGGTGCTGCCGGCTCATGCGGAGGCAGCCAAGAAGGGCCTGATCGAGATTTCGACTTCGCCTTTTTATCATCCCATTCTGCCGCTGGTGTGCGACACGGAGATGGGGGCGGTTTCCTCGCCGGGGCTGCCCTTGCCGCAGAACCGCTATCGCCATCCTGAGGACGCTCGCGAGCAATTGCTGCGCGGACTGGATCTGCACAAAAAAGTGTTTGGGGTGCGGCCGAAAGGGGTATGGCCTTCGGAGGGCAGCGTTTCCGAAGAGGTGTTGGCGATTGCGCACGAGATTGGAGTGCGCTGGATGGCGACCGACGAAGGCGTACTGGGGCGGAGTCTGGGAATAGATTTCTCGCGCGACGGTTATGGCCATCTGAATTCGGATCTGGCGCACCGGCTCTACACGATTTATCGCTACGAGAATGGAGATACGCGGATGAATCTGCTCTTCCGCGACCACACGCTCTCGGACCTGATCGGGTTCGTATATTCGGGAATGCCGCCGCAAGACGCGGCCAACAATCTCATCCACAAGATTAAGGAATCGGCGAAGCCGGTGCTGGCGAGCGGACAAGATGCCATGGTTCCCATCATTCTGGACGGTGAGAATGCCTGGGAATACTACCCGCATTCGGGACGAGAATTCTTGCGAAGATTCTATGAGGCTTTGCAGAAAGAGCCGGGGATGGAGGCGGTGACGGTGACGGAAGCGATCACGCGCCACAAGAACGTCAGTCATCTGAAGTCGCTGGTGCCGGGGTCGTGGATCAACGCGAATTTCAACGTCTGGATTGGAGCGCCGGAGGACAACAAGGCCTGGGACTACCTGTATCACGCGCGCAATTTCTATGCGCAGGCGGCGCCGGGCGCAACTCAGAAACAACGCGACCTGGCGTTGGAAGAGATCATGATCGCCGAGGGCAGCGACTGGAACTGGTGGTACGGGCCGGAGCACCACTCGGCCAACGATCGCGAGTTCGACGAACTTTATCGCAAGCACCTGTCGAACGTTTACCAGGCGCTGGGCGGGGCCCCACCCGATTATCTGGCGCAGCCGATCATTGCCGGCGTCGCGCGGCCTTCGTTCACGCCGCAGACCGCCTACATCCACCCGGGGGTTACCGGCGACATGGTGCGCTACTTCGAGTGGATGGGGGCGGCGGTTTACACAGCTGACCAGCGCGCGGGCGCCATGCACGGCAAACAGTTTCTGATGGATGAAGTGTTTGCCGGGATCGACGAGCAGAATGTGTACGGGCGGCTGGATTTCGCCGGCAAGGTGCCGGAAGGCGCATTCGAAGTGGTGGTGAATCTGGAGTCGTGGGCCAATCATGCGGTCAAGCCCAGGCGCGAGCTGCGGTTGGGTGCGGCGGTGGATGAAGGGCGCATACAGTCGTGGGAAGTGACGCAAGGGAAAGACAAGGAACTGGCGAATTCGACGGATGCTTGCGATAGTGCGCGAGTGGCGCTGGTCCGGAATTTTGAGTTTCGCCTGCCCCTCTCGTGGCTGCTCGCGGCTCCGCTGCAGATGGACAAAGTGCGGGGGCCGAAGAGCTCGGATGTGCTGACCGTCCGGCTACGCCTGCGTTTCAGCGTGTGGCAGAATCATCTGCCGGTCGACGCCTTGCCGGTGGAGGGATGGATTGAGCTGGAGTTGCTGACGGAAGAGGATCTGGCGGCGATGGGCGGGTGAAGGCCAGGTTTCAAGGTTTCAGAGTTTCAAGGTTTCAAGGAAGCCGAGAAGGCAGCAATTCAAACCGCGACGAATCCTTGAAACTCTGAAACCTTGAAACCTTGAAACCTTG
>Ga0116134_1000748_pt1 | contig 16645 bp, 29 predicted proteins | sample June2015DPH_19_5_FD_89737 | JGI IMG/M metagenome (GOLD analysis project Ga0116134, IMG submission 89737) | Peatland microbial communities from SPRUCE experiment site at the Marcell Experimental Forest, Minnesota, USA - June2015DPH_19_40 | ecosystem: Environmental > Terrestrial > Soil > Wetlands... | reverse complement strand
ATGACTTTCTTCGTTTCCTGAAAGATGATGTGGAGGCCTGCTTCAAAGTGGCCGAGCAGTTAAGCGAGAATTATCACAATGCTTGTAAGGAAGTGCGCTGGCTGGGACTGTCACACTCGGCCGCCGAGAAACTGGCGAAACTGCTTCTGGAATTGAGCTCCAAGAACAGGCAATCCGTCAAAGGGGAGCCCTGGTTGAAGCTTAGACTCAGCCACGAGGAAATCGCGCAAATGATCGGACTTTCGCGAGAGACCGTCACCCGGGTTCTCGCGGATTTCAGGAAGCAGCGTCTTATCCAGCAAAATGGCTCTACGCTTGTGATCCCCGACCGCGTTGCGTTGAAGTCCCTGATCACAGTGAAGCGTGACCATTCTCGATTGGCGTAATCGCCTTCCATGAGAGAAGGTCGGTCGATGCCAAGTCAGTTCTGCCCGGTTCTTGTTGGTCACCTGTTTTTCCCCAGCCGAGCCGCTCCAACCTGCGCAGGTCAAGCTGCTACTGCGTCAACTTCCCGCAAATGGCCTAGTTGACTCGCGCAAGAGTTATGGACGTAGCCTTCCCACTGCGGGGCTAGACGGAAGCCGGTAAAATATCCGATTGAGCGTTGGCAGATTCGGCAGAGGCTGCGAGCGGTTGCGTGACGGCGTCTGCATTCCTCATGCCCGCACTCCGCGAAACAAATGGCCTCAGAATTCCCGGTTTCTAGCAGTACTGGAAGTGGTCTCATGTTTGTCACCTCCTTTGGTGCGCTCACCGTACCGCGTCGCCTTGCGGTCGTCAGTGTACTAACGCACAATTTTCGGTGGTTGTTTGTGCTCTAGCTCACAATTTGCTGTGGAAAAGCGGTGGGAATGACCTCCTTTCTCTCTTCAGCGGGTAGTGTTCCACTCGCAAGCTTCTCTGTGCAATGATGCGTATCACAGAGAGGGGGGTGAAAAAATGAGAGACCATCAAAGCAGTCGGTGATGCCCGTCACGTCCCGCGCCGCCGCCGCGCGCCTGCAATTCTTTTGTAGAGAGGCCGACTATGCCAACCGCCACCGAGTCGGAAGTCTATGAGGTCCTGCGCGAGGCTAAGCAACTCGCGCATTGTTACTACGCCTTAACCGGGAGGCCGCTAGGCGTTACGGGCAAGGTCGCGGAATACGAAGCGCACCGCCTTCTGGGCCTAGAACTAACCGAGGCCCGAAACGCTGGGTACGATGCCACGGAGCACGACAGCGCCGGGCGGCTTCGTAAGCTCCAGATAAAGGGCCGCCGCGTGTTGCCGGGCTGCAAACTGGGACAGCGCGTAGGACGTAATCGACGTTAACAAGGATTGGGACGCCGTGCTCATGGTCCTGCTAGACCTTGACGCCACGGCGATCTACGAAGCGCCCCGCGCACTGGTCCTTAAGACTCTTTCCGGGCCACGCTCCCGAGCGTGGAAAGAGCGCGGTGCACTGTCCGTCAGCAAGTTCAAAGTGATAGGGAAACTGCGCGGCCACCAGCAACGGAGGTAGAGCCGTAAACAGAGAGCATCTAGAACTGCAGGAGATTTTTGGTGTGCAAGTGGACATGCCCGGTTAGGTGGCTGCAACCTCAGCGGGCCACCGAAAACGGAAGCACCACCTCAAATTTGGTTCCCTTTCCGACCACGCCACTCACTTCGATGCGGCCATGATGTTGTTCAGCAATAAACGCGGCGGATGCCACATCGGTTAGATCGAAGGGCACTCATCTACTTCGGTGGTTCAAATCTATCCGGCATGACGATCCAACTGTTTGCGGTGCTCACCCGATCTTCTACCTGCTACAATTCCACCCGTGCGGACAATCCCGTCCAATCTTCCGTGGTGGGGATGGCTACTCTGTTCCCTTGCAACGTGGATAGTCTGCCTGATCGCCTCTTTTGCAGGGAAAGTTGTCGGAGGAAAAGAGGGAGGCGGCATTTCATTACTCTTGGCCTTCGCATCAGGTTTATCTGGTCTGTTTACCACAGTCATGTCGGTCGTCCTCTTCGTCAAGTGGGTCTCGACTAATTAATTTTCCCGAGCGACAGCCCTTTAGATCAGCAGCCATAGAGTTCACGGTCGCGTTTCCTTTTCTTTCTGCACAGTACGATTCCGCAGAATTCGTTCTGCTCCGGAACGGAGGTTTGAGGTGAGTGACCTTGCGTCCGGGCTGGTAGACCGCGAAATTCTGATTGCGCCGAACAGCCCATTGGCGGCGTGCGGGTCGCGTTCATCGTCGAAAACGGCGCACCTATTGCGTTGCTTGAGTTCACCGACTCTAACCCTCCGCATCGGCGTTAAGATACGACTTTTTTCGCGTGCCTTTTAACGGTAGTAGCGGGCTACTGGGCGGTCTGCACTTCCAGCACCGCTTCGACGTGGGCTGTGCCCCCACTCACGTACAGGGTTTTGCTCCAGTCGGAATATCCTGCCTTCTTAATGGAGATTTCGTGCTTTCCGGCCATCACCGTAACGTGTAAGGGCGTACTCCCGGCGGCGGCACCGTCGATTTGAACCTGGGCGTCATCGGGGGTGGAGCTGATCTGCAAGGCCGTCTTCGATTCATCACCCGCCGTCTCGGCAGATGGGGCGGCAACGAAGCTGGCCAGGTCCAAGCGGAGGTCTCCGTTGACGAAGGCGGTGATCTCCGTTCCGCGGGGAAAGGTTGTGTTTGTGCCGTGGATGAGCAGGAAAAAGGGGGCCATAATCGGCACGGTAATCATCGCGTCGGCCATATCCCGGGCCATTTCCTCGGTGCGGTTCTCTCCACTTGTTCGGTTGAATGCTCGCACTGGAACCTTGCCTCCGTTGCGCAGCTTGATGTAATTGATGGTGAAGTTCAGCCTACCCTCGCGGCCCATTGTCTTCGCGGCTGCGGCTTGTGTGACCACGCCGCTGGCCGGCGAGCCGCGGCGCAGAACGGTGACGCCGTTTACCACGACGTCGTTCACGACGTCGAACAAAATTTCGTCGCCGTTCTTGGCAGTGTGCGAATCGAGCTTGTTCAGCAACCGCAGCTTCATCGGCGTGCCGTCCTGCAGAATGCTTGCAGAGGGCTGCCGCGCCGGGGCAGCGGCTATCACCGCCACAGGAGCCTGGGATGCCGGGGTAGAAACCTGGGGCGCCTGCTGCGCTACAAGCTCCACCAACAAGAGCGGGACGAACAAAAAAGAAAGCAGATTGCGAGTCATGACGGTCCTTCCTCCTAGAAGGGGACGATTCGATTCGGCAAAGCAATCGGCTCGCCGAGCGCCGCGGATCCCGGCCTATTTGACCGGCTGGGTGCTCACCTTTAGCAACTGCGGCGAGGAGGACATCTTGGCCGCCGACTGCTCAGCCATATCCTGCACCGAATCCTCCATGATGTGCTTCAGGTTGCTGCGGTAAGTGAATGCAGTGCCTAGGTGGCGGTTAGCTGATCCCTGCACGGTTTCAATCCAGACGACCTTTCCGGACTGGTCGCGTACCGTCCACTCCACCAGGACAACCAGTTCACGGCTGTTAAAGCCGTGATGGGTGGCCAAATCGGCGAACTTGGGTTCCAGCACAACCTGTGCATCGCCGGCCTTAGAGGAGTCATCGACCCGCGTGAGGCTGGTGAAGATGCCCTTGAGCACAGGCTCCAACTCAGTGCAGGCGGTCTTGCCGACGGGGAACTTTTCGTGTCCCATCTTGTTTACGGTTGCGCAGAACTCAGGCGTGAGAACTAGCGCGGCGGCGAGTGACAGCTTCTGGGGCGCCGGCGGCGTCTGGTTCTGAGCCATCACGGAAAGGGTAAGCAGCAGCGAACACCACAAGGCACGCGAAAGAAGGCAGCGGCGAGCGGTCGACATAAAAGGTTCCTTCCTAGAAGAACAGGTTTACAACTTCAGTTTCACTGCTTTGCGCGTTCGTCAGCCCCACCTGCAGATGTATTTTCTTCCGAGGAGCGTCCGTCGGCACCGGGACATAGACAAATCCGTACACGGAGGAGCCGGGCGAAAGCGTCTTGCTCCGCACTTCTTTCTTCATCAGGTTTTCCCGCACCTGCGTAGTGTCGGTGAACAGAGTGAGATCGACGAGCCCGCCAGAGCCCAGCCGCGACGCGGTCTTGCCGGTAACGTCAGCTGCATCCCCCAACCCGACGGCGGACTTGTCGAACAGATATGCGTCCGTGCCGGAGTTGTTCTGAATGACGATGAAGACCGGGAGGATCCCCTTGGAGCTGAGGTGAGAATTGAAATACGTCTTCTGTTGCTCAGCGTCTTCCACCGGTTCGACGGCGATGATCAGGCCGGCCTTGGCCACTTTGTTGGCGTACTCGCCCGCCGGTCGGACGGGATAGTCAGGGAAATGGTGCGAGGCATAGCCGGGCTGGACCACGAGCAGAACCGCCAGCGTGCAGATAACTGCAAGGGAGTTGGTTCGAGACATCGAAACACTCTCCTTCCGGGACGGAAAAGGGCCGAGGCGCGATGAAGAGAAAAGTCAGGACCTTCGCCTCAGGGGGTGTTGCGTCTCAACGGGCGGGAACTGCTCTTCGAAGAGGCGGGACGCCTGCATCTGAACATAAATGAGCGCGTCCTGTCTGTGAGAAATGTCACATATTGCTGTGCGGTGATGGCCAAGCGACGCGTGACGAATGGCCGTGACATCGCAGCAGATTTGGAGTACTGTTCCCGCCGAAAGCTGAGACTGGGCCCGTTCGAAGAAATTTTCGCCGCAACGGAGACCTATGCAGCCGCACTTTGCACTTGTAATCCCGCTGGGCTTCGTGCTCGCCAGCGCCGTCACCGTCGCCTTCATAGTCCGCGAGATGGTTCGGAAGCTCAAACAGGACCGCGTCGTTCGCGACTCTCTCGCCAAGCTGAAAGTCGAACAGGAGCGGGCCCGACTGCAGCGCATCAAGGATTATTCTGGCCTGTTCGCCGATCGCGAGGCACACGAGCGGGCGCTCAAAACGCTGTTCGGATCTTTTTGTCCTGAAGGGTACTTCAGGGATCACGAACACAACCACGAGCACGACACACAGGCGGCGGCATGAAGGCGAGGGGATATGATTACGCGTTCAGGTTGGTCGCGTTTCTAAGATCGGGATATTTTCAACTTTCAAGGGAAAAGCCAAAGCCCTCTTCGGCCGGGATGGTGCTGCATCACATGGGTAGACTGGCGTCGCCGCCCATTTGTGATCCGCGGGGGACGGGGGAGTTGGGCTTTCCCCGTTCGCGAGGATGATGCTCGTCACGAAACTAGTGAGGTAAAACCACGATGAACAATAAAACCAAATTGGCCCTCGGGATACTCACGGCCCTAGCTATGTTGGGGCTTACGTTTGTGCTTCCAAGAGGAAGTGCGATGCGAGACGCAGTTTTGGTTCAGTTTCCAGTAACAGTTGGGGTGTGGGCGATCTTCGTCCTGCTATTCGTGAAACTGAAATAGGCTTGGCCCCAGCATCGTTGGCGTTAAATCGCCTCCACACCAGCGACCGGGTTCTTGGTGAACCAGGAGGATCAAACACTGTGAGTGAGATGGCAGATCGGGTGGAGCAGTTCACCAATTGCTTCGTACCGAAAGTTAAAGTCTTGACGGCTTGCCTTGTTTGCGCCCAAAGGTGGGCAGAAATCGATCCAAACCATCCGGATGCAGTTGCCATCCGGAAAGAGATTGCGAAAATTGACCCAGAAATTACTGGTATGTTGAATGATCTCGTGAACCTCGCCGAAGACTGCAAGCCTTACAGACATGGTGAGGAGCCTCCCAATGCGGCTCCTGGTCTTCTGGCTGACGAGCAGCGGATTGCCGCAGCCCTACGTAAAATGACTGCAGTGGTCAAGGAGTGCACGAAACAAGAAGTGCTTCTGCAAAAGGAGCTTGAACTCGTGAAAGTAAAGAAAGAACTGGAAGCACTGCGGATCGTTGCCCCGTTGCTCCGGGATGAGGAAGATTGGGTTCGCGAGGCCCAACCTACCCTAACCGTAACCGGACCGTCGCTCGTTAAGGCCGGGGCTGTCATAGATTCGCCCCCTGCTTCCTCGTCGCAAAGGGGGCTAGATAGAGTCTCCCAGTTCAGGATGCCAAAATGGAAGGTCTGATTAGAACCGAGGGTCCCAAGGAATGTCTGATGGTTGCTCTATGGGCCATTTCCTGCTGTCTTATTGCTTGTAAGTCTGGTACGCCGCCACCTAAGCAGGAAGTCAAGGTGCAGGCGCTAGTCATTTTTAGCAATGGGTCAGAAAGCAAGATCGGCTCTCATCTCTCGCTCGGCGAACAATGCATTGGGGATCACATCTCACCATCGCCCCACCACGATACCCTTTGCGTTTTTCGCAATTTCGGTGGGGTCAGCCCTGAATCCCTACATCTTTTTGGGGAACGCAACATACAGCCGGGAAAGGCTTACCTCGTGACTAGTAATGGACTCAAGTTTTTCAAAGATGTCGATTTGAAGTTAACGGATCAGCAACTTGCGACGCAGCTCGGCGTGGAGTAAGAACGCATGGGCAAATCTCGAAGTATAGGAAAATCAAAATCTCGTGTTCAGCGTGAACGAGGCACTGTGGCGGGTCGAGTAGCTGCCGTTGGTTGGAAGAAGTGAGGAAGTACCCTGGGTTTCTCGCGTCTACTACGATCGCGACCTGCTGATGAAGTCTTGGCGGAAGACCGTTATTGCGCTTCTCCGCGCAGCCCTGCGAGCAGGTCTTGAGCCTTGGCAGGTGCGCTATGGCTTTTGGCGGTCACCTCACATCAAGATGTGACCTTCCGCACTGACAGGACGCGCTCATTTGTGTTTCCGTTAATACGTCCCGCCTCTCCGAAGAGCAGTTCCCGCCCGTTGAGACGCAGCACCCCCTGAGGCGGGGACCCAATTCACTTACAGTTGCGTTAGCTGTTGGAAGTCTGTTCACATCACGCACAGAGAAGCAAGAATATGAGCTATCCCAGCAGAAAAGTGGTTGGTATCGCAGTGGTTTCGATGCTTGTGGTTTCGACATGTTTTGCGAAGACAATCGAGGCCATCGGTAGGGACTGTTATGAAGGCAGGACCAAGGATTGCGCCGAGCTCAGAAAGATCGCCACCACAGCAAGAAGCCCAAAGGACAGAGTTGCAGCTATTCGGTTCATTTCAGACAGGTCTGTTCTGTCCGCGATTGCAAACGATGCCACACAAGAGCAGGACGTAATCTCGGCCGTCGGTGCCCGGCTGGCCGTGCTAGACAAGCGAGAAGCAGAAAGGCAGAGGATAGCGACCCAAAAGTATGTTCAATACCCCAATGGTTTTGTTCTTCCAGAGGGTGCAAAGGTAGATATCTCGAATCCAACCGAGGTACTTAACTTTTGGGTCGCACATCCTGGCGAGGTGCACCACCAGTCAGCGGGAGGAGTCTTGCCGGTTACGGGCACGGAGGGATTCAGCGGCAGTGTCCTCGTTGCGGGTGCCAAGTATCAGGTCGGTGGTCTTGCGGTTATGCTTCCTGACGTGCAGCATGGGACGACACTTGAGTATGCGTTTGTTAGTCCCAACTGCGTCATCCGTTATTCGGCAAGCGGAAGAGGTGTCCTGGCTTTAATTGTTGGAACAACCGAATGGCTTCTCCCGGATTTTGACCTTGAGGCCGCGATCCAAAAAGGTTATGTTTACAGGGGACGTCTTATCCAGAATACGGAGCATTAGTCGACAAATTGCGGGAGTGCGGGATATCGGCGGGTGGCCCCTACAAAATCTATAGCAACTCAAGCCTTTAAGGGACATTTGCCGCATAGCCTACTCTCTCGCTCCCGCAGCCCGAAGAATGGCGGCCACGTCATGCACCTCGTCCTCCCCGAGATAGTTCTTTTTTACATGGGGGGCTGCAGCCATCATTAGCGCCGTGCAGCCATCCTTGTTCTTAGCGTTCACCTCAGCGCCTGCGGCGATTAGATTCTTGACGCAGTCCACATTCCCTTTGACGGCAGCCATCATGAGCGCCGTCCAGCCATTCTTGTCCTTCGCGTTCACGTCCACGTTCTTGCCGAGACTGATTAGGTTTTTGGCGAAATAGCCGTTGCCCCTTGCGGCAGCCGCCATGAGCGCCGTCCTACCATTCTTGTCCTTCGCGTTCACGTTGTGATTGGCACCAGGAGCCAATAAATACCCCACGAGGCTGTCCCCGTTGCCCACATATGCAAGCCTCATCAGTTCCGTAATGCCGTCATCTGTAATGCCATCGTTGGACGTTTCTTTGTTTCCTACGCCGAATAGTTTATTCAAGAAGCTCATAATCCGGAATCTCCTTTTTGACCATTTTTCCTCTTCTGCCCGGGAACCAACACACCGGAATTCCAACGAAGTGGCTGGAGCTACTCACATTGCGAGAATCGGGTCACTTCCTTCGGGTATCAGTTCATAAACGCGTCGGGACAGTCAGCAACTCGGCGTTCTGCCGCGGCCTCCGGGTCGGCTAGTCTTCCGGTATGGTCACGTACACCGTTCTGTCGTTCATCTGAACGGGGTAGACCTGATTGCCGTTCGGCGTGATGAACTGCCCCGCCACCCGTGCCAGCTTGTCGGGATCGACGCTGAGCGTCTCTGACCCGTTGGACTTGCGAGCGGCGAACGCCGCCGACTTCCTGACGGAAATGAAAGGCTGGGCCAGCCCCTTAGGCAGGCTCTGAATCTGCAAGAACCGTGCGATAGTCAACCAACTGTTCTTCCCGGTCTACGCAGCCCGCCTTCTTAAGTACTTCCTGCATCTCAAGGTTATAAGCACGGGTGTCCCCAACGACAATCCAATGCTCGTACATTACCTGCCGATTGGTAACGCTGCGACGCTCGATGTGTTGAAAACGAGACGTAAATTGCGACATCAAAATTTGATAAGCTTTATCGCGCTGCTCCGCATTGCTAAAATACAGAATCTCACATCCTTGAGATGGCGATAGAGATTTCTTAGCGGCGAGAATTGTTGAAGGTGAAATCGGTGCCGACCTGGACGGCGGCGAGCTTCCTCTGTTGCGTGCGTTTGCATTGCTGACCAAAAGCCAGATTGTGCGTGCGATCATTGCGGCACCGATACCCACACCTAAGGCGCCGGCGCCGCCGTCGTAGGACCAGCCGCGTGTGAGCGAAGTGATCTCACCCCAAACGAAGAACAGCAGGCCTACACCGAAGAAAAGGGAAATGAATACCCACCCGAGTGCGTTTATTCGCGGTTGATTGTGTGGCGATGGGTTCGTCGGCGGCCCAACGAGAGTACGGGCCTTACACTCCCTGATACATTCTCGCACCCCTTGCACATCGGGATTGAGAGCCAATGCCTTCTCCAGCCAGGGAACGGCTTCATCGTAGTGCTTCTGCTTGAAGTAGATATTCCCAATGTTGGCGTGGGCGACTTCATTCTTCGGGTTGGCTTTGATCGCTTGTTTGAACTTATCTTCGGCCGCAGAGTAATCGCCCGCCTGAAATAGCGCTGCCCCTTCGTTGACCAGATCGCGCGCATCCCGCTGGCTTTGCAGGCCGTCGAGAAACTTCAGTCCTTCGTCGCCCGTTATTGATATTCGGGTTACTCCAGAGCCATAATTCTGTTTTTCCATGATTTCCTCCAAGGGGAAGCACGCCAATATCCCACGGCATAACGCCGTCCGATTTGCCAGAAGCGATGAACTTTCAACTGAATCATAAGACCTCCTTCAGACACCGCGTCGAGCAGAATTCGAGCTTCTGCTCAAAATCAAACGCGCCGCCACCCGCGCGTGATTACAAGTTGTTGCGGACTCCCAGGCGACCCAAGATCGCCTTGGCCCGGTCAATCTGAGCATTCGAGATCGCAGGTCCCTCGTCTGTGCCGCCCATTGCGGTCAAACCACCGTAACGGACGCGATGTGTCCGCAGGGTTCGTTGAATCTGCTGGCGAGAATAACCGTCCGTGAGCGCCCAAACGCCGGCCTGGACCACCATGGCATCCTCACCTTCCGCGGCTTCCATGAATCGTCGGACGTCATGCGGGACACGGGACACTCCCCTTTAAAGTGGTCCGATTCCTTCGGAATAGGCAGGGAAGCATTGCATACGCTAGAATCGCGCGCTTTTGCAGCCTCGACTCAGTGGGCATGAGCAGCCCTGTCCGCAACTACAGTGGGCTACGGTGTAGGCCATTAATACTTTTCTGGCCAAGAGCCTCTTGTCCGCAGTGTTCACATACTCTATCCTGACACCTTCTTGTAAGGTTATGTCGCCGAGTGATTTCTTAACTTCCCCTTTCTGAAAGGTTGTTTCATCGGTGAGGCGCAAAACTTCATTGTTGCCCATGCCGGTCCTGATTGTGACCGTTCTGGTTGGTTCGTCTAATGCCGTAACGTAGCCCTCTAGTGGTCGCGTGGTCTGTTTAACCGCCGCCCGAAGCGCCCCAATATTTGAGGCGGCTTCAGCGGCATGTTTGCCATCTGGATACATTGCGCGATACTTTTCAAGGGCTGCGATTGTGTAAGATCTTTCAGCCGTTCTCCAATCGAGTTCCTGCAGGGCTTGTTTGGCCTGCGCTAAATGCTTCCCTTCAGGGTTTTCTCGCAGGTACGTTTGATAACTCTCCCCCGTATTGGATCGACTGGCGAGACTCCATCGGACCTCATCAGTGCGTTCCGCGACCTGTTCTACATACTTTCCTTGCGGATGTTTTTGCAGATAGTCCTGAAAGCTCCAAACCGTGTTCGATACTTTGGCTTCTTCCCAACCGCTATCGTCGTAAAGCCTCTCAGCCTCAGTGACATGCCGGCCTGCAGGCCATGATTTAAGATACGCAGCGTAATCCTTCGCATGGTTCCTGTGCGATGCCAACTGCCAATGTAATTCGTCACGAACTCCTGGAGACAGAGCGATGACGGCAGCACACACGATTGCCACAGTGACCAATGTGATGACCAGTGTTTTCATGACCTTCTCACTCCCTTCAGCCTAACAATCTCGCAGTTTGAACATTCGATATATATAAGTGCTGTTCGCCGACCGGCGGTAAGAAGGCGGGCTGCATATGATCTTTTCCGCGTTTAGTGGAATTCGCCGGCGCCGACGTTATAGCAGAGGGCCGCCAGGCCATATTGAGCAGCGACCGAAGGTGAACGAGGCCCTCAGGTCTGGGAGTGGGTTCCCACGGCAACGACGGACAGCGTGGCAGCAGCCAAGGAGAAATGCTCCGCATGGAGCGCCGCCAAATCTGGAAAGCAATGGGTCAAAGATCGGCTCGGCCTTCCGTAGGGTCCAAGTACTTGGCGAGAAGCCTCTCCCTCATTGACAAAAAGATCAAGGGTATTGATCACGCATCCAAGTGATGCAACTCACATCATCGCGGTCGACGCTCTTGGAGGGCCGGCATCAGCGCGGTGGAGCAATTCGGGCGGATAGTGGGAAGGGTCACTCAAGGTATTCCGCGCAGTCGAGTCCATCACGGGCGAGAGTCTCAGCACAAGAACAGCATAAAGAACAGCATTTCGCGACTCGCAAGGGGTGCGTATCGCTGAAACGCGCATTTTCACTGCCTTTTCGCGAGGTCTAATCTGGGACGTTGCGGCCCTGTCCTGCGTTAGCGCTGCGTGCGGGGCGCTCTTGGCCATCACCGCACATCAAGATGTGACCCTCTTCACTGACAAGCGGCGATCTTGGTTGTAGTCTGCAGCCTGACAAATCGGCCAAATCCACCATCGCCATTTCGGAAAGAGAATAACCAAAACAACGATGAACTTCTTGAAACGACTATTTGGTTCCGATTCCACCGACCCGAACTATAGGCCCGCACGCGCACAGACCCTGCCCGCTCTATGCTCCGCGAAATGGATTGCCATTGGGTTAGCGACCATGATCGGTTGGACGACGACGGCATGCGGTTCGCAGGGATATTCCGTCGACGCATTGCGCAAAGCTGCTGCCCAGGGCAGTGCGCCCGCAGAGTACCGACTCGGTCTCATGTATGACGAGGGTTGGGAAGAGCCGCTTGACCACGCCATGGCCATCCGCTGGTGGCGCAAAGCCGCCGAGCAAGGATACGCAAAAGCTCAGATCGAGCTCGGTGACGTGTATTTATTGGGCAAAGTGGTTCCGCAAGACTACGCCGAGGCCGTACGCTGGTTCCGCAAGGCCGCCGAACAGGGAGACGGCGGTGCTCAGTCCAACCTTGGCTGGATGTATGAGAAGGGGCAAGGAGTGCCGCAGGACTACGTCGAGGCCGGCCGCTGGTACCGCAAAGCCGCCGAACAGGGAGACTCCAGCGGTCAGAGGAGGCTTGGCACCATATGTGCAACGGGAGAGGGAATTCCGCCAAACCCCAACGAAGCTGTACGCTGGTTCCGCAAGGCCGCAGAACAGGGAGACGCGGACGGTCAGGCTTGGCTCGGCGTCATGTATTACACAGGACAGGGAGTTCCGCAGGACTATTTGGAAGCTTATATGTGGCTTAGCCTTGCGCATTCGCGTGGTGGTGGCGAGCAACAAACAATCGCCAAAACACGGGACGGCGCCGCGAAAAAGATGACCGCTGGACAGATTCAGGAGGCGCAGCGGCGGGTTCGGGAGTGGAAGCCAACGATCGATCAGAATACGAAAAAATCCGTCGATTTGGTACGCAAGGCCGCCGAGCAGGGAGATGCGACTGCTCAGTTCGAGCTTGGCACCATTTACGATTCCAACAACGGATACGGAGTGTCACAGGACCACGCCGAGGCAGCCCTCTGGTACCGCAGGGCCGCTGAAAAAGGTAACACTTATGCCCAACTCGACCTTGGCGACGCTTATGAAAATGGAAACGGGGTGACACAGGACTACGCTGAGGCCGCGCGCTGGTACCGCAAGGCCGCCGAGCAGGGAAGTGCAAGGGCTCAGGCCAAGCTCGGCTTCCTTTATGAAGGCGGCAAAGGCGTTACGAAGGACGTCGGCGAGGCCGCGCGCTGGTTCTGCAAAGCCGCGGAGCAGGGAGACCCGGGCGGTCAGGTGGCATGCGGCGCTGATTATTTCGAGGGAGACGGGGTGCCGCGGGACTACTTGAAGGGGTATATATGGCTAACTCTTGGGCTCTCGCACGACGATGGCAAAAGAGTTCGCGAAGTGCGGAGCTCCTATGCCACATCGAGGGCCATGTCGGCCGAACAGATCGCAGAAGCGGAACGCCAGGCGCAGGAGTGGAAGCCAACGGGAGAAGGATCGCTGTTCTCTTCCCTTTCGGCTAGGTCCTTACAGCAGAAGAAACCTGACAATGGCAAGCTCACGAAAGAGGATGGCATCCCAAATAATCAAGGCAGGTTGATCATCCAGCGTCCGAACAGTGAAGAGTCCTGTATGACAACCGTATGTGACCCAAGTTGCCGGATGGTGTCGGTGCCCTGCAGCCATTGATTCGGCCCGATTGAGTCGTAACAGGGAGGGGGTAGATGCAAATGCAGCGGCAGGTCCTTCGACTCCTCCTTCACTTGGTCCCACCAGGGGAATCGCATTTGGAATTAGCATGCGCCTTATGGCGCTACTTTCCATTGGGATGTAACACGGTTGGTTCATGGGGTTTAAGCAAAAACGCGAATGAACTGCGAGAAAGAGGCGTTCTCTTCCAGTATCGGGCCGCACTTTTCAACTGTGCAACGCTACCGAAAACTCACTATTCATGGAACGGAATATGTGGTTGGCGTTCTTAACCAAAGCAACACACAAAACAACCAAATAAAAAGGGAACGACATGAACTTCTGGGAGAAACTATTCGATGGCGGCTCAAAGTCAGAGCAGCAACAAACCACTACCTAATAATTGGTATTTCTAACTAGCTCCACAGAGCACTTAAAATCCTCTCGCCCGGCCAAATAATGAAAACAAAAGTTAAAATACTTGAAACGGCTAATAATAGGGCGTGGTAAATCTCAAGTGTGCGCGCTTGAGTCCGTGTGCCTATGTTTACTACAATCGTTCCCTCAACGCCCGCTGGTTCCCAATGGTAGTAGTCCCTCGACACTAACACTGGACGGCTCACACGGACGCTATAGTGAATGGGGAGAGATTTCCCATACAGAGCTTCATCCGCTGGAAGATTCACTGCGATTGCGCCACATCTTTGAAAAATAGGAGGTTCGTTATCGTAAAATATGGTGTCTGTCCACGCTCCAACCCCATGATCCTTCGAGCCAACAACACGAAGGTTATATCCGGGCGTCGTTGCCAGGGACGAAAGAGTTCTGATACCACACTGGAGCGAAGTCACTCCAAGGTTAAAATTTACACGATCACCCGGAAATACGATATAACCATCCTGATAGCTGCCACCTACCCAGTCATCCGGCCAAGTTGCAAAATGATGATAGTTAGGAACTAACCAGTGCTCTGCAGGAAGGGCATAAAGAAGAACAAAACAAATGAGAAATATAATAACTCCAAGGAAGACAATAGAGAGGATAGGATACTGGAGGAGAGAAACAAGTCGTTTCACCGAAATTTCCTCTGTGTCGTCGAAAACGACACCATTGTACGCCCATCTCGCCTGATCGCAGGCGAGAATCTTATGAGACTTTCTCCGGAGAAGCCACATTTCCAATGGACTAATTTCTGGGGGGCAGGTCAGATCAGCGAGTGATTGAGGGGGCGAATATTCATGATGACCTCCGGGTGCCTACTTTCTATCTCCAAGCTTACTGCTTTGCGAGGGGTCGGGGCGTTCGACTTGCACCGTCCGGTTGCCACGCCGGCGTGCTGGCTGCATTTTTCGTTAACTGGTGGAAGTCCTGGCCGTCGATGCCGACGACGCAGAGCAAATAAATTCCTTTCTGCTTCGATTCAAACACAATGAACTGACCGTCAGGGCTGAAGGAATAGGGGCCATTTGGCTTGGAGTCCGCCATAATCCTTCGCGGTATCGGCAACAGCGCGATCCGACCCAGCATCGCCTCGAACCGCCGCCGGTTCAGATGTCCTTCCGCCAGCAGTAGCCATCAGTAACGCGCATGTTTGACCAGCCGTCCTCCGCTCTTCACCAGCCGTTGCTGCAAACTCGTAAGCGACCAGTTCTCGATTCGTTGGGGCATCGCCAGCCGCCGCCATAAATTGCCCAGGTTGTACGCCAGCAGGCTCAGCGCCAGTCGCACCTCGTTCGAGCGGAAGCGATGACAGGAAAGACGAGTCATCTTGACCGCCTGCTTGCCTTCCTTGATCCACTGTTCCGCTGTGCCCCGCTTGTTGTAGAGGGGAACGAGGAATGGTGACTGCGGTCACTGACCAGGTGTCACGCGATGTGTATGCTGCGGTCGTTCTGGGATGCAAAATGGAAACCCAGTTCAGACTTCGTTCACTTCGAAACAAGAAAGGCGCTCGCATGAAAAAGCTCGTTCTCGCCTTCGTCTTGATCGCGATTGTTCCCCTGCTGACCTTCTGCCAGCAGTCTCCAAAGTCTACCGCGTCGTCAGGCCCCACAAAGGCTCGTGCCCACTCCCTGTGCCCCGCGCCGAAGACGGATGGGCCGGGCATCGGTGCGCAGGGCATGAAGGTCGTTTACGGACACCTCGCGAAGCTAGAAAGCTTTGGCCCACCAATTAAATTCGATGATCTAGACATTAAAGTTGAACTTGGAAATGTCAGCTACGGAGCGGGCGTTTCAGGCAACTATGCTATACCATTTACTGGTAGGATAGGCTCCCTTAAAATTAACGGCAAGAACTTCACTCTTAAGAGCGGCAACCTAGACACTGGTTGCATTGATGTCGAGGGAATCGGCCCCGTACTCGTGTTGTTCGAGAACTCTGTGACGCATGAATCGGCGGCTGTTGTCATAACGTCGGAACAGCTTAAAAAGTTGAAATAGCTTTATTTTCCCCGCTAACTAGCCTTGGCTCCACCCGCCAGCTCAGAGCTAGCCAATGGCCGGACAGTCCACGGCGCGGAGACGCATCACATCCTCAGGTGATCTACGTCATTGACTATTAGTAGTCACACATGCCTGTGATCTACGGCACTATATTTCATACCGCGCAGTGACCTGTATCACTGCATCGGAACTGGAAATGAGTATAACTTTTTGGCAAGCGAGCAGCGAGAAGACACTGTCCGCCTGAACCTGCAGCGGCGAAAAGAAACTCCTGCATTTGGCCGCGACGCTCTGTGGCCCCCCATCAGCCTATTCGTGAGTTCCACCTCGATAAGGAGAGGTATGGCGCTCAAGGCCCCCAACCGTTTGCCCGTCGTCCACCGTCAGCAAAATGGAAGTGCATCCCCGTGCTCCTGTAGACGGCATAGCGGGCCGCTCACGTATCGTTGGGCGGCTCTGATGGTGGTGAAAGGCGTCACATTTTTGGAGGAGGTATTTTATGGCTGATCTATATACCTGCAGCTGCGGCAACCAAACTTGGAAAATCTTCGACACGGGCGTGCGCTGCACCGCGTGCGAGATGGAGTATGTCACGCCCCACACTTCAGTGTCGGAATTCAATTCCGAGGTCACGCAAGAACTGGAAGAGGAACTGGCAGAGTGACCCTCCGCAGTCATACCGAGGTGTCACGTGATGTTTCTCCCCGACCTCAGGCCGCAGGAGCATCTCCACTCCCGATGCCTGCAGGCAACATCGAAGCCGGAGACGGCGGCGTCTGACAGAATTCTTGCCGGCACTGTGCCTCCGGCTTCAGAAGGAGGTTGTCATGCCAACTGTAACTGCTCCAACCCGCGTTAAACTGCAAAACATCCTGT
>Ga0116134_1000747_pt1 | contig 16653 bp, 10 predicted proteins | sample June2015DPH_19_5_FD_89737 | JGI IMG/M metagenome (GOLD analysis project Ga0116134, IMG submission 89737) | Peatland microbial communities from SPRUCE experiment site at the Marcell Experimental Forest, Minnesota, USA - June2015DPH_19_40 | ecosystem: Environmental > Terrestrial > Soil > Wetlands... | reverse complement strand
ATGCGGAAGTTCCTTGGGTCGCTGTAGTATCGCGTGCCGCAAAATCCGCGCTCGGCAAAATTCTTATGCCCTCACCCATCAGCACCATCGCACAAATCGGCGGCCACGAAGGCCAATCGGTCACGATCCGGGGATGGCTCTACAATCTCCGCGAAAGCGGCAAGCTGCTCTTCCCGCAATTTCGCGACGGCTCCGGCATCATTCAGGGGGTAGTGCCGAAAAACGCCGTCCCGCCTGAGGTCTTCGACACCATCAAAGGCCTCACCCAGGAATCGAGCGTCATCGTCGAAGGCAGAGTGCGCGCCGATAAGCGCGCGCCCGGCGGCTATGAACTCGACGTCGCGAACGTCCAAGTCCTGCAGCGCGTCCCAGAAACCGATCCTTACCCCATCACTCCCAAGGAACACGGCGTCGACTTCTTGATGGACCACCGCCATCTTTGGCTGCGCTCCCAGCGCCAAGCCGCCATCCTGCGCGTGCGCGCCGAAATCATTCGCGCGGCGCGCGACTTCTTCGACAGCAACGGATTTACCCTTACCGACCCGCCCATTCTCACACCCGCCGCCTGCGAGGGAACCTCTACGCTCTTCCCCGTGGATTACTTCGAAGAGCAGGCCTACCTCACGCAGTCTGGCCAGCTTTACATTGAAGCTACGGCCATTGCGCTCGGCAAGGTCTATTCGTTCGGTCCCACCTTCCGCGCGGAGAAATCGAAGACGCGCCGCCACTTGACCGAATTCTGGATGGTCGAACCGGAAGTCGCCTACGGCACGCTCGACGACCTGATGGAACTCGCCGAAGGCCTGCTCACTTTTTTAGTAAAGCGCTGCCTGGAACGCCGCCGCCCTGACCTCGCAACCATCGGCCGCGATCTTGCGAAGCTCGAGAAGATCGAAGCGCCCTTCCCGCGCATCAGCTACGACGAAGCCGTCACGAAATTGCGGGAAGGCCACGCGCAGGGCGCGCTGGAAAATAAATTCGAGTGGGGCGGAGACCTCGGCTCGCCCGACGAAACCTATCTCTCGTCGCTCTACGACCGGCCCGTCATGGTCCATCGCTATCCGGCCAGCGTGAAAGCGTTCTACATGGAGCCCGATCCCCAGCGGCCCGAACTTGCTCTCTGCGTGGACGTGCTGGCTCCTGAAGGGTACGGCGAAATCATCGGTGGATCGCAGCGCATGGCCTCGCACGACTTGCTCCTGCAGCGCATTCACGAGCACAATCTGCCGGAAGAAGCTTTCAAGTGGTATCTTGATCTCCGCAAATACGGCAGCGTCCCGCACTCCGGCTTCGGCATGGGCATTGAGCGAGCCGTTGCCTGGATCTGCGGCTTGGAGCACGTGCGCGAGACGATTCCCTTCCCGCGCATGCTGCATCGGCTGTATCCGTAGTTCAGTTCTCAGCAAGGCAATGCGAACTGGGGTTAACTGAGAACTGAGAACCGGGAACTGAGAACCTCATTCTATGGCTCAACGCAGCACGACCTACAGCAGCGTCACGCCGCGCCACATCCGCGTGATCGGTGTTCCTCTTGACCTTGGCCAATCCCGCCGCGGGGTTGACATGGGTCCTTCCGCCGTTCGGGTTGCCGGACTGGAAGCGCGCCTTGAGGCCATCGGGCACGTTGTCGAGGATGCCGGCAACATTTCCGTGGCCATCCCCGAGCAGAAAAAAGCAGGCGCGGCCAATTCCAAATACCTCAAGGAAATCACCGCTACCTGCACCAAGAGCGCCGATATGGTATTGAAGACGCTCGAAGCCGGGAAGGTTCCGCTCATTCTTGGCGGCGATCACTCGGTTGCGGTGGGCACGGTTTCAGGTGTCGCCGAGTTCTATCGCCGCAAGAACCAGAAAATCGGGCTGCTCTGGATCGACGCTCACACCGACATGAACACGCCCGACTCTTCGCCGAGCGGCAACGTCCATGGCATGCCGCTCGCCGCGCTCATGGGACTTCCTCCCTTCGAGCTTGGCAAGATCTACGACTTCTCGCCCAAAGTGCGGCCGGAGAATTGCGTGCTCGTCGGCATCCGCGACGTTGACAACTTTGAAAAAGAAAACATCCGCAAATCCGGAGTCGAAGTTTTTACGATGCGCGACATCGACGAGCGCGGCATGCGCGCCGTGATGGAGGAAGCGCTCCGCATGGCCGGACACGGCACCGCCGGCTATCACGTCTCACTCGACATGGATTGGATCGATCCCGAAGACGCGCCCGGAGTCGGCACCCCGGTCTGGGGCGGCGCCACGTACCGCGAAGCGCATCTTGCCATGGAGATCATCGCTGACGACGGACGCATGCTGAGCTTCGAAATCGTGGAAGTGAATCCGGTCATCGACGAGCACAACCAGACTGCCGATTTGGCGGTCGAGCTGGCGCTCTCGGCGTTTGGGAAGAAGATACTCTAGCAGGCTGCCGAAAAAGTCTGACGTCGCGCTCCAGCCCCTAAAGGGGCATCGGATTGCGAAGGACTTACGGCATCGCTAAAGGGATGCCCTGATACGAAACGTCAATTTTTCCGCAGCCTGCTAGAGCCTGCTAACAACCTTTGTGAATTGTCATCCCGAGCGAAGCGAGGGATCTGCATCTCGCGGCGAACTACAGATCCCTCGCTTCGCTCGGGATGACAATTCATGAAAGGTGTAATCTAACCAATCACTGCACGTCGGAAACTTTGCCGTTGATAAACGTAACCTTCAGGTCCTTGTAGACAAAGATCTGCTTGGAGCCAAGATTGACGATCTTGTCGGGGTTCCCGAGCGCGGCTTTCACTTGATCGGGGGTTTGCCCTTTTTCTATCTGCTGAGGCTCGGGCGGGGGCGCTTGTTGCTGCGCTTGGTTTTGAGCTGCACCCTGGTCGCCGCCTTGCTGGTTGTTGCCTTGGTCGTTTCCACCCTGCTGCGCATCGTCACTGCTGATCGATAGAAGCTGTCCGATGACGTCTTCCACCTGACCCGCGCTCGCGTTTGCCAGAGTCCCCTTGGGGAACTGGAAAACCACCTGCGCCTTGTTGTAGGTGGGGGGATCGGTCTTGTTGCAAGTGTCGCAAGCGACGATTCCCATGGAAACCTTGTCGCTGGCCACATTGACTTCGATCTTGGTGGGATAGACCTTGTCTCCTACCGCAAACAAGTGGGTGGTCTGCCCCTGGGACTGCGTCTGCGAAAAATGTCCCAGGAGGGACTTTTTTCCCTGCACCAGCAAGCTGCTGGGAGAGTGCACCGTTCCGTTTTCATACTTGGTGGCGAGAACGGTCTGGTCGGAATAAGGCACAGCGAGAATTCCGCCTTTTTGGATGGCCAGCAGCGTGCCCGCCTCCACCACGGAATATCCGCCCGTGTCCGACCCCATCCTCACCAGCTTGTATTGCGCGGCCAGTTGCTCCTGTAGAGAAACCGCCTGCGCATTGGCTAGCGGCATCGGAAAGATCGTGGCAGCCAGAAGCACAATCCCAGCAATCAGAGCGTGGAATTTCTGCGACATCGTAAAACCCTCCGGTTCGGTTTTTCCCAAAGTTCGACTCCGAGCGGTGCGCGGAACGAGCGGTGCGCAAAACATAATGAGCGCAGAGTCAGGGAATGTCTCGCCACTTCATGGCAGAGGGAGCGTCGTCATCCGACGCTCCCTGTGGTTGATTGATCGGTGAAACCGTCGTTACAAGTGTTCGCTCTACTGCCCGCCGGACGATCCGGCGGCTTCCTGCTTGACCTGAGAGTCGGTCTGGTCGGCCGCCTGCTGTTGGTCTTGCAGCGTCTTCTCCGCCGTGGTATCTGGCGGCGGAGGCGGTACATCCGAGGCCGTGGTGCCCGTGTCTGGCGCTTTCGGAATACCGCCTGTACCCTGCTTCTTCGCCAGTTCGCCCAAGCCGCTATTGAGTTGTTCCGCGAAGTGGTTTTGCATCTCCTGCAAGTCGTCCACTTTAACGGCGATGGTTTGTCCGGCCGCGCATTCCGACTTCTTGCTTGCCGAAACGCTGGCGTTCACCATATTGTCTGCATCGGGAGTGTCTGTGAGCCGCATGATTACGTCACCCGCGCTCAGCGCACATTCCTGCCCATTCGCCACTACGGTGAGATCGCCGGCCACGACAAAGGTGCGCCTTGCCGGATCCAGCGCCGGCGGAACTTCGTTGCTGGCATTCGCCGGTGCTGCTGCTTGAGCCGCTGGAGCGGCGGGCGCGCTGCTTTGCGCCGCCTGTGCCTGCTGCGCGGCCAACTGCGCCTTCACTTCGTCGGCGATGGCCTGCTTGACTTCGGGGGTCATTACCACCTGGCCCGACGCCGCTGCCGGAGCAGGACCACCTCCACCACTGCCTCCGGCATCGGCGTCCGCGCCTGCGTCCGCCTGGGCCGCGTAGGCCGCCTGCAAGTTCGCCGCAATCAGGTAATCCGTCAGCCAGAACGCGGGTGAAGCATAGACGGGATAAGGCGTGAACCACCCGCCGTAGAAGCCAAACCACGGAGCTCCTCCCCAACCCCACGCCCCTACGCCCCAGACAACAGGTGAGGCCCACGGGTTATAGGCCCACCCGTAGAAACCGGGATGGTAGTAGAACCCAGGATAGTAACCGTAGTAGCTACGGCCGCCGTAGTAGTAGCCGCGATACACGCCGGTCCGGTAGACGCCGTGGGAATAGTAGGTGCGCGAATAATAGGAGTGGCCGCCACGGCTGACGTAGCTGCGCTGTACGTATCCGGCGCTCCGTCCAGTGTTCACGACGCGAGCGCCGTTGTGTACGCCCACAACCGTGCGCCCGCCGTGGACCCCATGCTCAATGTGCATGCCGCCGCGATCGATCGAACGAACCTGGCCATTGGGACGGATGCTCGCATTTCCTCCGCCCTTCAGGGAAACGTTTCTGCCCGGAGGAGTACGGCTGCCCGCGTTAGGTCGGCCGGCGTTCGCTCCGCCGGGCCCGCGATTGGTCGCGCCGCCCGCGCCGCCGGGTTTGGCGCTACCAGCTGGACCACCCCTACCAGCATTCGCCGGACCGCCCTTGCTGCCGCCCGCTGGACCACCTTTGTTGCCAGCCGCTGGACTAGGTCTGTTGGTGTTTGCTCCGCTGGGTCCGCGGTTGGCGCCGCCGCCGCCGGTCGCGCCAGTTTTATTCGCGCCCGCCTGCCCACCTCTGTTGGTGTTCGCTCCGCTGGGTCCGCGATTGGCCGCTCCGCCCGCGCCGCCGGGTTTGGCACTACCGGCCGCTCCGCTGGGCTTGGCACCGCCGGCCGCTCCGCCAGGCTTGGCACCGCCGCCCTGGGCGGCTTTCGGCGCGCTCGCCGGTTTGCTCGGTGCAGGCGCGCTCTTCGGCTTGTCCTTTTGAGCCGAAGCCACTGCGGTTACTGCGAGAAGAACCAGCAGTACGGACCATAACGTCAGGATATTCTTTCCTTGGTTGCTCGAATTCATTCGCCACTCCTGTGAGATGTGAAGCTCCAAATCCACTAGCAGAGAACATACGCGGGCACAGAAATTACCAGCCTGCAATCCTGCTCGCGAGTTTCTTCGACGCGAGCTTCCGGGTCCGAGCGCCATAGGGGAACGGTCGGCATCGGCCTTGAAGACTCGATAATTTCACACCCGTTTCAACACAGTGTCAAGCGAGCGTATCGAGCCGTTGCCGAGTTATAATCCGGCCGCGACTTCCGTTTGACCGATTTCCACAGTGCACTATAGACTGGATGAGTTTGCCTGTACTTGCGGACCCGTTCTGGGGCCGCGCCGCGTTTCCGGTCAGAAGCCGCAGCGGGAAAACAGCAAGCACAAGATTGCATCTGCCGAGCTACGCTCGGCTTGGACAGGGCAAAGCCCCGTCCCTACACGAGCATGAAGGAGAGTCTATGTACGCGGTGATCCGCGCAGGTGGAAAGCAGTATCGAGTAGCCCCGGGCGATGTGATCCGGGTGGAAACACAAAAAGACAAGGACGGAAAGGTCGAGTTCGGCGAGGTGCTGGCGGTTTCCGCCGAGGCGGGCAGCGTTGTGCCTGCGGGATCGGGTGCGCTCGTAACCGGCGAGGTTCTCGAACAGGGACGCGGCAACAAGATCCTGGTCTTCCATTACAAGCGCAAGAAGCAATACAAGAAGCTGCGGGGACACCGGCAGGACTATACCGCGGTCCGCATCACCGAGATTGCTTTTGATGGTCAGTCGTTCAAAGCGCCTGAGCTTCCGAAGAAGGAAAAAAAGGTGAAGCCGGCGCAGGAGGGCGGCGAAGGGGTGAAGACTTCGAAGAGGCCGGGGAAAAAGGCGGCGAAGCACGTCGCACACGCGCACGGGAAGAAATCGGCGCCGAAGAAAGCGGCGAAGAAGAAAAAGAAGTAGCAGATCCTTCGCTTCGCTCAGGATGACAATTTGGTTTTGCACGGCAAGAAATTGGAACTACGGGCAACTGGCCACTGGGAACTGATTTTATGGCGCATAAAAAAGGACAAGGCACTTCACGAAACGGGCGCGACTCGAACGCGCAGCGGCTTGGGTTTAAGGCTTTTGGTGGACAACTGGTGCCCGGCGGCACGATCATCGTGCGGCAGCGGGGGACGCGGGTTAAGCCTGGGCTGAACGTTGGACGCGGCAAGGATGACACTCTCTTCGCCAAGATCACGGGGCGCATCAAGTTTGTCGATAAGGGATCGATGGGGAAGTTTGTGATGGTCGAGCCCGAGGCGATAGAAGCGCAGTAGCTCGTGGATTTATTGTAGAGACGGGACTTGCCCCGTCTTTTTGGACACGGCGAGAGCTGCGGCAAGCTGCGTCTCTGCAGGAAGTTTTTCGGCCTCGGCTTTGAGTCGAGGCTTTTTCGTCTCCCGGGCAAGTCATCCGAAGATCTGACCTGACATTTTGAGTCGGAATCGATCAACAAACGCTTCAAGGGGGATGATGTGTTTCCAGTCAGTCTTAGTGTGTCAATCGTTGGATTTCTTGAGATCGTAATCATTGGACTGGCCATAGGTGCGCTTTCGGGATTTCTGGTTTCTATTATTCTGAAACAACGTGTCCAAGAGATTGTTAAAGACGCGCTTCTTGGATTGATAGGGTTCGTGATTGCTTTAACGGGGTTCGACCAGGTCACCACCACGAGCCGATTTCAGCACCCTTTTATTGCGGCAGGGATTATTGCAGTTATTCCTCGCGCGTTGCACCAATGGTTTCGCTTCAAGCGCCTGAGATCCGTACGAAAGTAACCGCCGGACCGGCGCATTCTGTTTCCGGGATATCCAAGGATATCCGCCACATAATTCCGATGTTCATCGATGAAGCCAAAATTCGAGTGAAGGCTGGGGATGGCGGCAACGGGTGCATGGCGTTCCGGCGGGAGAAGTTCGTTCCGCGGGGCGGGCCTTCGGGCGGGGATGGTGGCCGGGGCGGCGACATCTGGATGGAATCGAGCGAGCGCCACAATACGCTGGTGCATTTCCGTTTCAATCCTGAATACAAGGCGGAGCGCGGACGGCACGGCGAGGGTGCGAAGAAGACTGGCCGCGATGGGGAAGGGATAGTGCTGAAAGTGCCGGTGGGCACGATCGTTTACGACGAGGACACAGGCGAGAAAGTTTACGATTTTTCGCGCGCCGATGAACGCGTCGTGATCGCGCGTGGCGGACGCGGCGGACGCGGCAACGCGCAGTTCGCCACTTCCACTCACCAGGCGCCGCGCGAGCACGAAGAAGGACGCCCTGGCGAAGAACGCAACTTCCGACTGGAGTTGAAGCTGCTGGCTGATGTTGGGCTGGTGGGATATCCGAATGTCGGCAAATCGACGCTGATCTCGCGCATCTCGGCGGCGCGGCCGAAGGTGGCGGATTATCCGTTTACGACGCTCGAGCCGAACCTTGGAGTTGTGCTGGCGGGTGAAAAGGGAAAAGAAGAGAGTTTCGTGGTCGCCGATATTCCGGGCTTGATCGAAGGAGCGCACACTGGGTCGGGCCTCGGCACACAATTCCTGCGGCACATTGAGCGCACGCGTTTGCTGGTGCATATGGTGGATGTTTCCGACAGCAGCGGGCGGGACGACGTGGTGAAAGACGTGGATGTGATTCTCGGTGAGCTGGCTAGCTTTGGCGCGGGACTGGAGAAGAAGCCTACTTTGATGGTCGCATCGAAGATTGACGTGGCCAATCCGGAGAAGCTTAAGAAGTTGAAACAGTGGGCTAGGCGCAAGAAGCTGAAGCTCTATCCAATTTCGGCGGTTACCGGCGAGGGAATTGAGAAGCTGAAGTACGCGATGGCGGAGGGAGTCGAGAAGGTGCGAAAAGTGCTGGCCGCCTCTGAGGAAACGCGCTTTTCGAAATCGAGCGCCTGATTGCGGGCAGGTAACTGCCGAGCTGCGCTCGGCTTGGACGGGCGAGGGGCCCGTCCCCACACGAGCAGCCGGGACGGGGCTGAGCCCCTTCACCACACGGGCGTGCTAGAATTTCCACAGCTTTTGACCCTACTTCCTGGACCCTTGTCTTGATCGAGCTTGCGCCTTCGATACTTTCGGCGGATTTTGCGTACCTGGCGGATGCGGTGGCGCAGGCTACGGCTGGCGGCGCCAGCGTCATCCATGTCGACGTGATGGATGGGCATTTTGTGCCTAACCTAACCATCGGGCCTCCGGTGGTGAAATCTCTGCGCCGGACAACTCGGCTTCCGCTGGACTGCCATCTGATGATTGAGAACCCCGACCAGTACATTGCGGAATTTGCGGATGCGGGAGCGGACTGGATTTCAGTGCATCAGGAGGCGTGCCGGCATTTGAACCGAACGCTGCACCTTATCAAGCAGCATGAATGCCTGGCGGGGGTGGTGATTAATCCGGCGACGCCGGTGGAAACGCTCGGCGAAGTGCTCGACATGGTGGATTATGTGCTGGTGATGAGCGTGAATCCGGGGTTTGGGGGGCAGAAGTTTATCCCGGGAACGCTGCACAAAATGAGGAAGTTGGCGGAAATTCGCGCGGCGCGGGGATACCAATACCGCATCGAAGTGGATGGGGGCGTTGGGATGGACACTGTGGCAGACGTGGTGCACGCCGGGGCGGAAATTCTGGTGGCAGGGAATGCGGTGTTCGGCAAGGGCGATGCCAGGGTGAACGCGCAGGGGCTGCTGGAAGCGGCGCGGAGCGCGAGTTTGCAGCGAGTGTAGGGTAATTTGTAATTGGTAATTTGCGATTTGTGATTTGAAAACCAGTCGGGCCACTGAGGTTTTGGTTTGCCAGATTACAAATCACCAATTACAAATGGTTTTCTTGAGGTTTTCTATGCGTCGTTATTCTAAGGTTGTACTCCTCGCATTGCTGCTGGCGTTAACGGTGGCATGCACCAACAAGAAGGCAGTGAATCCGCTGGCCAACGTGGGGTCGAAACAGCCGGACAAAGTGCTGTTTGACCGGGCCATGGACGCCATGAAACACAACCGCTTCGACGTGGCGCGGATGACGCTGCAGACGCTGATCAACACGTATCCGGATTCGGAGTTTGTGGCGCGGGCTAAGCTGGCGGTGGCGGATTCGTGGTACGCCGAGGGGGGCACGACAGCGTGGCAGCAGGCCGAGATCCAGTACAAGGATTTCCGGACGTTCTTCCCCAATATGCCGGAGGCGGCCGAGGCGCAGCTGAAGGTGGCAAACATCCACTATCAGGAGATGGAAAAGCCAGATCGCGACTTCACGCACGCGATGCGGGCGGAGGAGGAATACCGGGCGCTGATCCTGGAGTATCCGGACAGCAAAATGGTGCCGGTGGCGAAACAGCGGTTGCGGGAAGTGCAGGAAGTGCTGGCGGAACGGGAGTTCGAGATCGGACGGTTCTATTATCTGCGGCTGGCGTATCCGGCGGCGATTGCGCGGCTGAAAACGCTGGTAGACCGCTATCCGTTATATAGCGGCGCGGACGAAGCGCTGTATCTGCTGGGGCAGGCGTACGAAGGCGAGATCAACGCGGTGCGGAAGAATCCGCGCTTGAACGAAGTGGCCAAGACCAGGATGATCGAGGGACTCACGAAGGAAGGGGCGGAGGCGTACGCCAGGATCATCAAGCGGTATCCGGCAATGGACCGGGCGGTGGATGCCAAGTCGCGGCTGGAGGCACTGCATCAACCGGTGCCGCGGCCGACGCGGGCGGCGCTCGACAATAGCAAGAGGGAAGAGGCGAGCCGGCAACAAACGGGCATGCTGTCGAGGCAACTGGGGAACTTCGAGAAGGCGCCCGACGTGTCCAGGGCCGCACACGTGGGCGAGCCGACGATGGTGGATCCGGAGCCGGTGACGGCAACGGGCGTGGTGAGGGAACTGACCAATTCGGTGGGCGGCGGGGACAGCAAACTGAAGGTGGAGACGGTGAACGGGACTGTGCCGCCGAACCAGGAGGCGCCGCGTTCGGATGCTTCGGCAACAAATGCAGTCCCTCCGACTCCTCCTGCGGCAGCCCAGATGAAGCCAACTGTCACGGATCCAAATGAACTGAGGCCGAACGTCGAGCCCGATCCGAACGCGCTTCCCCCACTCCAGCAGAGCAATCAAGTGGACAGTGGCGGAGGAGCGACGAGCGCTGTTTCCTCGACGACGAAAAACGAAGAGATGGCGGATATTTCTTCGAGCAAGAAGAAAAAGAAGAAGGGACTGGCAAAGCTGAACCCGTTCTAGAGAGGTCAGAGTTAAGCGGGCAGATTGCAGAGTTTTCTACCGGTTTTGTCAGCCGACTTCTGGAATCCGCCCCCCAACTCTTGAAGTTTTGCCTCTCACTTCCTCAATCTGACCTCTTGATTCTGACTCTTCCCCCCGCCCCAACAGACTAGGAACAGTCGTAACCGTTACCCGTGCAGGAATCGTTGACTTAGGTTAAGGGACAGGATAGTTTCGCGTTATCTCTCCTTTTTTGCGAAGGATGACGCTTGGCGCGGAAAATACTGCTTGCCGATGATAGTGTGACAGCCCAGAACATGGGCCGAAAAATCCTGGCCGATGCCGGGTATGACGTGGTCACGGTCAATAACGGATCGGCCGCCCTGAAGAAAATCACCGAAATCAAGCCTGATTTGATCGTGCTCGATGTTTACATGCCTGGTTACAGCGGGCTGGAAGTCTGCCAGCGGCTGAAGGATTCGGAGGAGACGACGCACATTCCCGTGCTGCTGACGGTGGGCAAGCTGGAACCTTTCAAGGCGGATGAAGCGCGCCGGGTCAGGGCCGACGCTCACATCGTGAAGCCATTTGAAGCCAGCGAATTGCTGACTGCGATCACGCGACTCGAAGACCGCATGGTGCCGCAGGCATCCGAGGGCGGGCGCTTTAGCACGTCGGTTTCGGCCATGGAGAGGTTTGGCGGCGAGGAAAGCGGCAGGAAAACGGAAAAAAGCGCGATGGCCGATGCCGGATGGAAGAGCCGGCTGGGTTTTCCGTCGAAGAATAAGAAAGAAGAACCAGAACCAGAGGATGTCGCGGCGGGAGCGACCTTCCGGGATTTCCGGAAGGGGAAGGGAAAGACGGGTGCGAGCGCGGCGTTCACGGTGAAGGCGCCGGCGCCGCCGGGACAGGAGCCAGGGCTGGTCACGGATCTTCCGCGCGACATCACGGCGGCTGAGTTGGATGCACTGAGTGAGCTGGCCGCGAAGCTCGATGGACCGATTCCGGAGACTGAGAATGTTGCGCCGCTGGCGGAAAAGCTGGCGGAAAGGATGGACCCAGTTGAGGCTCCGGTGGATGCGGCGGCGGCGGCAAACACTGAAGTGGAAGGTCCTGCTGCTGCGGCGGAATCGAAGAGAGAGGTTGAAACTCCGGCGCCGGTCGTTGCGCCCGCGGAGGCAGCCGTTGAGGCTCCGGCGTCAGGCTTCGAAGGAAAGGCCGAAGCAAAGAGTGAAGTCGAAATTCCGGTCGAGCACTTGGAGCCGGCGAGCGAAGGTGCTGCGGTAGTTGCCGAAAGCCAGGATCCCGATGCAGCGGCGGGGTTGGCGGCTGTCGCGGTGAATACCGGCCAGTTTGCGCAGGAACCCGCGCCTGTGGACAGAACCGACGAACCGATGTTCGCGTCGGCTGCTAGCGCGATGGGGCAGGCCGCGGAAGAAGAGGCGGCAGAAGACAAGGGCGAACGAGATATTGAAGCGAAGCCGGCCGATGCCGTCGCCAATAGCGAGGCGGCCGCGGCGAGCACGCTGGCGGAAGGAGGGGATGCGAAGGGCTTAGAATCCCAGCCCGAAGAATCGAAGGCCCAGGAATCAGAGGCCCCGGAGTTGAAGGGCGAAGAGTTGCAGGCGGAGAAAATTGAGCCACCGGTCCCGGTTGCGGCGAGCGTGCCAGAGACGGCGGAGGCGGAAGCGCCGATGCCGAGCGATGCGGAACTGGCGGAAGCGTTGCGCTGGCTGACACCCGCTACTGGTTCCGCGGAGGTCTCGACGGCTCCGTCGCACGAAACCCTGGCGGCGGCTGGCCAGGTGCTGGCGGAAGAAGCGGCACGCATTGCGGCATCCAGTCCGAGGTGGGTAGCGGAGCCAGTGGCGCTGAGTCCGGAGGAAGCGGCGATTTCGCTGGAGGCGGAAATGTTCCGCACTTTCAGCACAATGCCCGCGACAATGCCCGCCGCAGCGCCCAGCGGGGAAACTGAACCGGTAGGGATCACCGGAGTTTCAGCGATTGCGGCTGCGGTTGAGAACAGATTGGCGGAAGCAGGGTTGGCGGCCACTTCGACGAGTTGGGCAGAACGAGGGGCCGAGGGCTGTTCATCTGAGCATGGTTCAGAGGCCAGAGTCACTGAAACATCGGCCGGGGAAGCACCGGCAGAAGTGGTGACGGCGGCCTCGAACGCCGCGAGTTCTTTGGTGGAGGGTAGCGCATCAGAGAAGATCGCACCAGAGGTCGAACAAGCGATCGCACCGCAGATCGGACAAGAGATCGAACCAGAGACCGAAACAGAGAAGATCGAAGCGGAGCAGAAAGATTTCCCGGCTGCGGAAGCACCTGCGGAAGAAGTCGCCTCAGCGACCTTCGCGGATGCAGTGGGCAAGGACGAGACCGAGGTTACGGAGGAAGAGAATAGGGAGCCGGTCGGCGGGACGGATGCGGTCGCGAAAGAGAATCAGGATTCGAGTACAGACGTTGGGGGTCGGGAAGCCATGGGCAAGGCCGTGAAAGCGAAATCGGGGAAATCGAAGTGGCATCAGATCCGCACCGCACCAACCAGCGAAGCCGCGAACAGTGAGGTGGTGGAAGCGGCAAAACAGGCCGAAGACGCAGCCGAAGAGGCTCCGAAGGCTATGGCAGCAGCGGCGGCAAAGGGCTCTCCGACCTCGTCTACGGCGGCGTCTGTACCGGACGCCAGCACGATTGCCAGCATCGTGGACAGCGTAATGGCCGATCTTCGCCCGAAGATCGTGGAAGAGATTGCGAAGAAACTGGCGGGGAAGTAGGACGGCTCTCAGCCGTCAGCCATCAGCTCATGCCGCCTCGGCCGCCTCTAATTGTACGTACAGTGTTCCACGTGGAACATTCTGTGCAGGTCTGATTGTACGTACGTATAAGTAATGTGAGGCGACATCGGGGAGCACTACCGACCTGAGATCAGCCCCATCCATATCGATCGTTTTCGCAGCAAGTAATATTCGTTGATGGGGCGGTCGTCGGTAAGCGCGGGAGTGGCCGGCGAGTACGCGATGATGGCATCGACGGACGTCTGGCCGGAAAGGACCTGATTCATCTGCTGTTCTGGCGTTGGTGCGGGTCCCCATTCCATCATGTCGGTTACCGCGCTTGCCGGCATCCGCGCCACCAATTCCGCCGCGGTCCGGACGGGAATAGGACGTTCACTCGCCAGGAAATGCCAGCCCGGCACGGTTATTCCCGGATACACGCGAACGTAAGGAAAGGAATTCTTGATCGCCCGCGCGACCGCGGCTTGCGTCGGATCGTCACTCTCGGGCAGCCATTGCTGCAGGATCCCACCCGGCTCCAGCCGTTGCCTGGCAACGGCGTAGAACTCCTGCGAATAGAGCAGGCTCGAACCTGCCGTCTGCACCGGCGGAGGAGGGTCCACGATGATGGCGTCGTACTTGGCGGGGGAACGTTCCAGGAAGCGCCTGCCATCGTCAATGATCACGTGCGCGAGCGTCGACGCCATGACCTCGGCCGCATCCGCGTGGTAGTAGCTGAAGAGTTTCGGTACGCTCGGCACAAGTTCGACCGCCGTGTCGGAGATATTCCACGACACCACCGATCGGAAGGTGGTGCCCATCCCGAAGCAGATAATCAAGGCACTGTGGGGGGTGTGGTCGAGCGAGGCCAGGGTCAGGTGAGCCATCATCTTGGTGATGGGGGTGAGTTTGGTCATCCCAATGCCATTCACCAGCAGCCGCCGCTCCATGCCTTCTCCACGGGCAACCACGGTTGCGGTCGAGTCGCGCAACACTCTTCGGACAGGAAACTGGGTTTCGAAATCCCTAGTGGTCAACAGCACAACAAGCGCCAGCGCCAGTATGCCGTATGCCGCCGCGCGGCTGAAAGGCTGGAATCCGGGTGCGCGCCGGATGGGAAAGGACATCGCGAACCACGGCAGCGCAAGCAGAAGCACGGACCAGCGCTCGCCCACGAGAGGTAGCAGCAGGAATCCGCAAAGCGGCGGACCCAAGATGCACCCCGCCACGTTGACGGCATAGGCGCGACTTGCGCGGTCGGGATCGCCTCCCGACAGCCGGTCCACGAGCATGGGCGTGAGGAATCCGATCATTCCCGCAAACGGCATGACTCCCAGGAAAACCCGCGCCACCATGTCCAAGGGGACGCGAGCATCCGCCGTGAGCAGCGGCAGCATTCCCAGCAGGGCCAGTGATATCCATGTCAGCCGGCTCTCCTCGGTTCGGTTGCGGCTCCAGTAGCGGTAAATCTGCGATCCTGCATACGTGGCCAACAGGTAAGCTGCGAGGATTATGGCAAAGGAATAGACTACCGGGCCGATATAGGGCGTGAAGACCCGAATCCAGATCAACTCCATGCCCATGGTGGCCAGTCCAGTGGTGAAGAGCAGGACCAGCGCACTGCTACGGCTGCCGGTTGGGCCATAGGCAGTCTCGGAAGAGCTTGAGGGGCGCGGCTGAAGCGGACGGGATGCGAACGTCACCACAAAGGCCGAAACAGCGATGGCCACATTCAGAACCATCCCAATGCGCAGGGTCTTATGAAATCCGTAAGGCTCGATGAGGAGCAGCGGCAGGAACGAACCGAGCACAGCGCCCAGCACATTGCAAGATAGAGAAAACTGAACGAGCGACGATCGCCTTCTTGCTGACGGCTGCGGATGGCGAACATGGCCACTGGAATGGTCGCGCCCATGCAAGCGCAAAACGGAACCATCGTCGCTGCCAACCACACTCCAGAAATCAAGTAGTAGGCGGCCGAAGACACGCCGGCGCGATCCGCCAGCCCCTCCAGCAGGCGATGCCCCCAAGCCAGTTCCGCCGGAACCACCAGAGCCGACAAGCCGATCAGGAGTTCAAGAACGGCGTACAGTCGCAACGGAGGAAAGCGGACACGGTCTCCATAGCGCCGCACCAGCGTGCCAGCGAACCATGATCCTGCCCCAAGGCCCGCCATGAACACGGAAAGGACGATCGAAGTCAGCGCCGTGGTTACGCCAAACTGCGCGATCGACAGGCGCAACCAAATGAGTTCGCACAGAACGCTACAGAACCCGGAGACAAAGAAAAACACAAAAAACCACGCCACTCTTTACCTTTACCTTTCCGAACCGGACTTCGCGATTGGATGCAAGAATCGGCCAGTGACTACCTCCGGATGTGCTCCCCGTCTAACGGTGAAGGTAGCAGTGCGATTCACGCAAACCCCAACCTCGGCGTGTGGCGCATATCTCCGGCGAGTAAGTATAACTCGCGTTGCCCATGAGCAGGACGCCGCTGATCAGCAGGACGGAGACTGTCGCGGCTGAACACCACGACCGTATATTTACAGGGGATCATCCGCTCGATCGAGGATAGTTTGTTTGACCCTTCTTTTCTTGCGCCTGTAAGATCAAACATTCCCTCCTTCTGCCGGGAAATCTGCCGGGCTTTGCTCGGCTTCGACCGCCGGGACGGGGCGGAGCCCCGTCACCACACGATCAGGAACACGATGCCGCACGAATTGCCGAAAGCTTACGAACCGGGCGCGATTGAAACGCGCTGGGCCGAGTATTGGGTCCGGGAAAAACTGTTTCACGTGGAGACTCCGGCGCCTGGAGATTCGCGTCCGGTGTTTACGCTGCTCTTGCCGCCTCCGAATGTGACGGGGCGGCTGCACATGGGGCACATGCTCAACCAGACGCAGATGGATATTCTCGTGCGCTGGCATCGCATGCGGGGGTTCATCACGCTTTGGCTGCCGGGCACGGATCATGCCGGCATCGCGACGCAGATGATGGTCGAGCGCCAACTGGCCAGCGAGGGCAAGAAGCGGCGCGAGCTGGGGCGCGAGAAGTTTATCGAGCGGGTGTGGGAATGGAAGCGGCACTATGGCGGCGCGATCCTCGACCAGATGAAGCGGCTGGGCGCTTCGGTGGATTGGGGGCGCGAATACTTCACCATGGACGAGAAGCTTTCGCGCGCGGTGCGCGAGGTGTTCGTCCGGCTGTATGAGGAGGGATTGATTTATCGCGGGAAATACATCGTGAACTGGTGTCCACGATGCGAGACGGCGAT
>Ga0116134_1000739_pt1 | contig 16721 bp, 12 predicted proteins | sample June2015DPH_19_5_FD_89737 | JGI IMG/M metagenome (GOLD analysis project Ga0116134, IMG submission 89737) | Peatland microbial communities from SPRUCE experiment site at the Marcell Experimental Forest, Minnesota, USA - June2015DPH_19_40 | ecosystem: Environmental > Terrestrial > Soil > Wetlands... | reverse complement strand
GGGGCGGCCGGTCTACGATCGCGGCGTTCTCGCGGACGCTCACGGCGGGCACTGGGTGGTGCTGACCGGCTGCCGCAAGGGCGCCGTGCCCGCCGCCCTGGCCGCCGAAGGCCCCGGGGCGGCGCTCCGTGAGCTGCGCGCGCTGGCGGGCATGTTCGGCCCCGGCAACGTCATGGCGGAGCTGACATTCCATGATCAGCCCGGCGACGACGAACGGAACGAGACCCTGGGCGATCTGGCCGCGGCGGCGGGAGTGGGCCTGGTAGCCACCGGCAACGTGCACTACGCCGCACCCGCGCAGGCGCGGCTGGCGGAGGCACTCGCAGCGGTCCGCGCCCGCCGCAGCCTCGATGAGATGGACGGCTGGCTGCCCGCTTCCGGCGCCGCCTACATCCGGTCCGGCGCCGAGATGAGCCGGCGGCTGCGGCGTTTCCCCGGCGTGCAGGAGCGGACCGTGGAGCTGGCCAGCTCCTGCGCGTTCGACTTCCGCATCATCGCGCCGGGGCTGCCCGACTTCAGGGTGCCCGATGGCTACAGCGAGATGTCCTGGCTGCGGGCGCTGGTCGCCAGGCAGGCCCCGAACCGCTACGGGCCGCCGGGCGCGGAGTGGCAGCCGGGTGCCTACCGCCAGATCGAGCACGAGCTCAGCGTGATCGAGGAGCTCAAGTTCCCCGGGTACTTCCTCCTCGTCCACGACATCGTCCGGTTCTGCGAGAACCGGAACATCCTCTGCCAGGGCCGCGGTTCCGCCGCGAACTCGGCGGTCTGCTACGCGCTCGGCATCACCAGCGTGGACGCCGTCCGCCACGGCCTGCTGTTCGAGCGGTTCCTGTCCGCCGGGCGGGACGGCCCTCCCGATATCGATCTGGACATCGAGCACCGGCGCCGCGAGGAGGTGATCCAGTACGTCTACGGCGCCTACGGCCGTGACCGGGCCGCCCAGGTCGCCAACGTGATCTCCTACCGGCCGCGGATGGCGTTGCGGGACGCGGGCCGCGCCCTCGGCCATCCGCCCGAAGAGCTGGACGCGTGGTCGCGGCGAGCCGGGCCCGGAGAGGACGCGGGCCAGGACGCGGACAAGAACGCGGGCGTCCCCGACGACGTGGCCGCGCTGGCGGAGCAGATGCAGCAGCTCCCGCGGCACCTGGGCATCCACTCCGGCGGGATGGTCATCTGCGACCGCCCGGTGGGTGAGGTGTGCCCGGTGGAATGGGCGCGGATGCCCGGCCGCAGCGTCCTGCAGTGGGACAAGGACGATTGCGCCTACGTCGGGCTCGTCAAGTTCGACCTGCTCGGCCTGGGCATGCTGTCGGCCCTGCACGACTGCTTCGACCTCGTCGAGAACCACTATGGCCATCAGTGGGACCTGAACTCGATCCCGCAGGAGGATCCCGGCGTCTACGAGATGCTCCGGGCGGCGGACACCGTGGGGGTTTTCCAGGTCGAATCGCGGGCCCAGATGTCCACTCTGCCGCGGCTGCGCCCGGAGAAGTTCTACGACCTCGTGGTGGAGGTCGCGCTGATCAGACCGGGTCCTATCCAGGGCGGGTCGGTCCATCCCTACCTGCGCCGCCGCGTGGGCACGGAGGAACGGCTGATCCCGCACGAGACCATGCGGGAGGCCCTGGGCAAGACGTACGGGGTGCCGCTGTTCCAGGAGCAGATGATGCAGCTGGCCATCGACTGCGCGGGTTTCACGCCGGCCGAATCCGACCGGCTGCGGCAGGCGATGAGCTCGAAGCGCGCCCCCGAGCGCATCGAGGAGCTGCGCGGGCGGCTCCTCGACGGCATGGACCGGCGGGGCATCCCGGGCCCGGTCGCCCAGGATGTCTACGAAAAGATCCTCGCCTTCTCCAGCTACGGGTTCCCCGAGTCCCACGCCATCAGCTTCGCCTACCTCGTGTACGCGAGCGCGTGGCTGAAGCACTATTACCCCGCGGCGTTCACCGCCGCCCTGCTGCGCAACCAGCCCATGGGCTTTTACTCTCCGGCCAGCCTGGTCAGCGACGTGCGGCGGCACGGGGTCGGGGTGCTCGGGGTAGACGTCAACGCCAGCAGCGACCTCGCCACCCTCGAATCGGCCGGGACGCCGGCCGGCCGGCCTCCACCCGCGCTACCGGAGCAGCGTCAGCCTGCCATCAGGCTCGGGCTGCGCAGTGTGCGCAATCTCGGTGCGGGCACCGCCGCGGCGGTCGCCGCGGGCCGCCCGTATGCGGATATGGAGGATTTCGCCCGCCGGGCCCGGCTCCCGGCGGCGGCCCTGGAAGCCCTCGCGGCCGCGGGCGCGTTCGGCTGCTTCGGCATGGGCCGCCGGGAGGCGATGTGGGCCGCGGGAGCCGCGGCGGCTATCCGGCCGGCCCAGCTTCCCGGCACCACGCCCGGACTGGTCGCGCCCGTGCTGCCCGTCATGACACCAGCGGAAGAGACCGTCGCCGATCTGTGGGCCACGGGGGTCTTCGGCACCCATCCGCTCCGGCACATCCGGCCGGTGCTGGCGGAGCAGGGGGTCGCGGCCGTGGCGGAGCTGGCCATCGCCCCCGCGGGCAGCGCCATCGTGGTGGGCGGCCTGGTCACCCACCGCCAGCGCCCGCCCACGGCCGGCGGTGTGGTGTTCCTCAGCCTGGAGGACGAGACCGGAATGGCGAACGTCATCTGCCCGCCGCGGGTGTGGCAGCGCCACCGCCGGGTGGGCGCGGAATCGGGCGCCCTGCTCGTTTCCGGCCGGGTCGAGCGCGCCGAGGGCGCCACCAACCTGGTCGCCACCCGGCTGCGGCGGCTGCGGGTCGCCGCCGCCCCGCCCAGCCGTGACTTCCGCTGAACGCCCGGGCCGCGGGCCGCCGTCATGCCGGTGGCCGGCCAAGGGCCGGGAGAGGGGGCAGGTCCGGGGTCAGGGGTCAGGGGACGACGATGACGGGGCAGCGGGCGTGGCGGGTGAGCCAGCCGGGAACCGAGCCGACCAGATGGCGCCAGGCCCGCGACGGGGCGCCGATGACGAGGGCATCCGCGTCCTGCTCCGCCGCCGCGGCGGCGAGTTCCCGGGCGGGGCTGCCCCGGCGGGTGAGCACGTGCACGTCGAGGCCGGCCGGGTCGGCCGCCTGGTTAAGCTCCGCCCGCAGCCACTTCTCCAGGTCACTGACGCGCTGGGGCAGGCCTATCACCTGGCCGCTCAGCGGTTCGCAGTACATGCCGGCCGGCGACACGTGGACCACGAGCAGGGACCGCCCGAGACGCCGGGCCACGCCCGCCGCGTAGGCGAGCGCGTTGCGGCTGGACGGTGAGCCGTCATAGCCCACGATCACCGGGTGCTCCAGGCGATCCTGGCCGGGTTCGGGCCGCCCGCGCCGCCGCTCAGGCTGGCCGGGAGGGGGGGATGACTCTGCCTGGTCCAATGTCCGCGTCCTTGCGGGAACCGCACCGCCGGTGCGGGGAGCGCCGCGTGGCAACCTGTCTTGTTACCGCTACGTATGCCCGATATCGCGCCAGTCATACCTGCAATTAGTTTGTTTGGTATAAGCAAATACCATAGTGCCCGGTTCTAGGCTGGTCGCCATGAACAGCCTGGCGGACGATCTCGCGGCCGCGATCGGGGCGGAGCACGTCCTCGCCGACCCGGATCTGACGGCCGGCTACACCACGGACTGGACCCGCCGGTACCGCGGCGACGCGGACTGCGTGGCCCGGCCGGGGACAACCGCGCAGGTCGCCGAGGTGGTGCGGGCCTGTGCCCGGCACCACGTCCCGATCGTGCCGCAAGGAGGCAACACCGGTCTGGTCGGCGGGTCCGTGCCCAATCGCGGCGGCGTGCTGCTGTCCACCCGCCGGCTCCGGCGGCTCGACCCCGTGGATACCCTGGCCGCGCAGGTCAGCGCGGGCGCGGGGGTGACGATCGCCGGGCTGCAGGCGCACGCCCGCGCGGCCGGTCTCGAATACGGGATCAGCCTCGCCTCCCGGGATTCGGCTACCGTCGGCGGGACCATCGCCACCAACGCGGGCGGCCTGCACACGATCCGCTATGGCGGGACGCGCGCCCAACTGCTCGGTGTGGAAGCCGTCCTGGCCGACGGCAGCGTCGTCTCCCGTCTGGGCGGCGTCCGCGCGGACAACACCGGCTACGACCTGGCGCAACTGCTGGCCGGCAGCGAGGGGACGCTCGGTGTGATCACGGCCGCGCGGCTGCGGCTGTGGCCCGCGGAACCGCACGTCGTCACCGTGCTGGCCGGCGTGGACGGCATCGAGGCCGCGCTCGCCCTGCTGGCCGAGATCCGCGCGCGTGCCCCGGGCGTGCGGGTGGCGGAATACTTCGAGGCCGCCGGCCTCGCGCTGGTACGCGAGCACACCGGGCTGCCCGCACCGCTGCCCCGCGCGTACCCGGCCTACCTGCTGGCCGAGGTGGCTGGGCCGGCCGATCAGGCCGAACGGCTCGCGGACCTGCCGCTTCTCGGCGACGCGGCCGTCGCGATGGATCTCACCGGTAGTGCCGCCCTATGGGCCTACCGCGAACGGCATACGGAGGCGATCAGTGCCGCCGGCGTGCCGCACAAGCTCGACATCGCGGTACCGCTGACCAGGCTGGCGGCGCTGCGCGGGGCCCTCGGGGCCACCGTCCGGGGGGCCAGTGCGCCATCCGGCGGCGCACCGCTCATGATCGTCTTCGGGCATATCGGGGTCGGTAACCTGCACGTGAACGTGCTCGGCCCGGATCCGGCGGATCAGGCCGTGGACGAGGCCGTGCTGGGGCTGGCGGCAGCGTACGGCGGCTCGATCTCAGCCGAACACGGCATCGGCCGGGCGAAGGCCCGCATCCTGCGGCTGAATCGCTCACCGCAGGAGATAGCGGCCATGCGCGCCATCAAGGCGGGACTGGACCCGGCCGGCCTGCTCAACCCGGGGGTCCTGTTTAGCTGAGCTTTCGGTGACCCGCAGTGGTGCTCAGGTGGCACCATGAGGGAGTGGTGACAGAGCCAGCGGAGACGATGAACCGGGTCGACGCCACGGCCCGTGCCGTCATCGAGTGCGCCGCCGACGCGATCGTCGCCTTCGGCATCGACCGGACCGTGCTGCTGTGGAACCCGGCCGCGGAGCGGATGTTCGGCTGGCAGGCATCCGAGGTGATCGGCCTGGAGCCGCCGATTATCCCCGAGGAGCTCAAGGCCGAGCACAACGCCGTGCTGGAACGGGTGCGCGGTGGGGGCCAGATCTCCTTCGCGACCCGCCGGATCGGCAAAGACGGCAGCATGCTGGACGTCCGGATCGACACCAGCGCCATGATCGGCGGCGGCGAGGTGACCGGCTGGGTCAGCGTCTGTCATCAGGCTGGTGAAGACGACATGGCCCGGCACTACATGGCCGAGCGGGCCCGGGTCGTGCGCAGGCTGGGTGACGTCGTAGCCGACATGAACGCGCAGCGTGACCTGGAATCGGTGCTCGACCGCATCGCGGCGAGCCTCCGCGAGCTGACCGGTGCCGACGCCGGCGGCTTCGTCCTCATCGAGGACGACATGCTCCGCCTGGTCAGCTCCTCAGGGCTGCCGGCCCGGCTGCGCGGGCGTACCGCGGCGCTCTCCACGAGCCTGGTCGGTGAGCTGATGCGATCGGGCAAGACGGTCATGATGACCACCGGCGGCACCGGCGGGTTCGACGACCTGATCTGGTCCGCCCTGCGCGGGCTGCATACCATCGCCCTCAGCCTGTCGCATGTGGGCGAGCGGCCCTACGGAGCGCTGTACGCGCTCTACAGCCGGCGTAACCTCGGCCACGTCGAGCTGGAGCTGCTGGAGTTGCTGGCCGGGCACGCCGGCGTCGCGCTGACCAACGCAATGGCCTTCGAGGAGGCCCTGCGGCAGCGCGCGCATGAGCGGGCTGTCATCGACGGCAGCGCCGACGGGATCGCCGTGCTGGACGGCGCCGGGCTGGTCCGGCAGTGGAACCCGGCCGCGCACCGGCTCACCGGCGTGGCCGCCGATGAGGCGATGGGCAAGCCACCCCCGTTCCCCCAACCGGAACCGGGGGCCAAGCTCACGCACCGGCTGCCGGCCGGCAAATGGCTGGATGTGCTCTGCACCGCGCTGGCCGGCAGCGACGAGCGCGTCATCGACTTCCGTGACGTCACCGCGGCCAAGGAGCTGGAGGAGGCCAAGGACCTTTTCCTCGCCACCACGAGCCATGAGCTGCGCACCCCGATCACCGTCGTGCAGGGGTTCGCCAGCACGCTGGCCCGGCGCTGGGACCAGCTGACCGATGCCGACCGGCGCTCGGCCGTGCAGACGATCGCCGAACGGGCCGGCTCGCTGGGCCGGCTGGTCGAGCAGCTGCTGCTCGGCTCGCGGGCCGGAGCCGATCGGCTGCCGGTCCGGAACGGCCCGTTCGACCTGGGTGGCCTGCTGCGGGCTGCGGCGGTCGCGTTCCAGCCCCTGTCGGACAAGCACATGCTGGTGGCTGATATCCCCGGCGACCTGCCGTCGGCCTATGGGGACGCGATGGCCACCGACATCATCGTCGGCCAGCTGCTGGAGAACGCGTTCAAGTACTCACCGGAAGGCGGCCGGGTCACGGTCCGGGCGCGGGCCCGGGATGGGCAGGTCGAGGTGACCGTGGAAGACCGGGGCATCGGTATCGCGGACGGTGACCACGAGCGCATATTCGAGCGCTTCTTCCAGGGCGAGGCCGGTGATCGCCGCCGGTTCGGGGGGATCGGCATCGGGCTCTACATCGTGCGCCAGCTCGCCGTGGCCCAGGACGGGCAGGTGAACGCGGCGTCGCGGGACGGCGGCGGGACCGTGATGCGGCTCGTGCTGCAGGTCGCCGGCTAAACCGGCTGGCCTAAACCGGACCGGCTGGCCTAAACCGGCTGGCGCGAGCGGCGGTCGCCGCCGGACGCCTCCAGGTAGGCGTCGATGATGCCGGGGACGTCGTCGCCGTCCATAATGATCTCTCCCCGCTCCAGCCAGATCACCCGGTTGCAGGTCTCCTCGACCTCGCCGAGGTTGTGGGCCACGATGAAGACCGTCCCCGCCTCCTGGCGGAGTTCCGCGATGCGCTTGTGGCTCTTGGTCCGGAAGGGCGCGTCGCCCGTGGCCAGCGCCTCGTCGATGAGCAGGACGTCATGGCTCTTGGCCGAGGCGATCGCGAAGCGCAGGCGTGAGCCCATGCCGCTCGAATAGGTGCGCATCGGGAGGTCGATGAAATCACCGACACCGGAAAACTCGACGATGTCGCTATAGCGGGCCTTGACTTCCTGCGGGCTCATGCCCATCGCCAGGCAGCCGAGCACGACGTTCCGCTCACCCGTCAGGTCGTCGAGCAGCGCCGCGTTGACGCCGAGCAGGGACGCCTCACCTGTGGTGTAGACGGCGCCCTTCTCCGGGGGCAGCAGCCCGGCGATGGCCCGCAGCAGGGTGGACTTGCCCGAGCCGTTCCGGCCGATGACGCCGATTGCGTCGCCGCGGTTGGCCACGAAGGAGATACCCCGGATGGCGTTCACCTCGCGGAGCCCAGGGCGGTTCTGCCGGCGCATCATCCGCATCAGTGCGGTCGCCGCCGTGCCCTTGCTGCCGCCCGCGCCGTAGACGCGGTACACGATGTGCAGGTCGTCGACGACCACCATCGGATCTGCCACCGCCGTACCTCGCTTCCGCGTCCCGGGATATGCGCAAGCCTAAAGGCTGGCCGGGACCGGCGCGTTCGGTTGCCTGTCTCTCCACTCGAACCGCAGCCGTCACTTTATGTGGCCTTTATCTGCTCCAGGCGGGAAGACAACCGTTAGCCACTCCATGTATCGGCTACAAAATGTGACCGTTGCGGTTTCCCGGCCTGTCCCGCGGGGCATTTTCCCGCTCGTATCGGATTCGTTGATCTCTCGGGCGGACTGCTTCACGAGGAGGTGAGTACATCGGCAGTCGTACTGCTTCCGTACACGCCGTCCAGCGTCTCGGTGGCCCGGCGCCGTCTGGTGGCCGATCTGGTATCGGCGGGGATGTACGAATCTGTCGTGGGGGACGCCGCGCTGATCGTCAGCGAGCTGCTGAGCAACGCGATCCGGCACGCAGCCCCGTTGCCCGGTTCGACGGTACGGGTGGCGTGGACCCTCCACGACGACACGCTGCACGTCGCGGTCAGCGATGCGGGCGGTGGCCCGATGCCTCACGTCACCCAGGCCTCCGCGGCCGCCCCGGGCGGCCGCGGGCTCGGCATTGTGGAAACGCTGTCCGCCCGGTGGGGTGTGCTGCGGGACGAGAGCGAGACCACGGTGTGGGCCGTGCTCGCCGCCGCGCCCGTAGCGGGGGCGGCCGTCCGGGGTGATCCCGGCGGCGGACCCGGCCCCGCCGCGAGGAGTTCGGTGGCCGGCGCCTGATCCCGCGCGGATCGCCCAGCACATCCAGGCCCCGCAGCCCGCGCGCCAGACGGTGCCGTAGACCGCTGCCTGGCTGCACAAGACCCTGTAGCCCTGGCGATCAGATGACGGTATGGTTCGCTCGTGGAACTCAATGTCTCGAGCCGGTCTCAAGGTGATCACACCATTGTGATCGCCTCGGGCGAAATTGACCTTTACACCGCGCCCCGGCTGCACCGCGAGCTCGTCGACGTGCTGGCCGACGACCGGCCCGCGCGCGTGATCGTTGACATGTCCGGCGTGGTGTTCTGCGACTCCACCGGGATGAACGTCCTGCTTTCCTCGCTCCGGCGCGCCCGCGAGCGGGGCGGCCAGCTCGAGCTCGCCGCTCCCCGCGCCTCGGTCCGTAAGATCCTGCAGGTGACCGGGCTTGACTCGGTCTTCACCGTGCTGGACGATTCCGTCGTGGCTTCCGGTCAGTAGGCCGTTACCTGATGCCCTAGGATCTAGCGCATGCTGCCGAAGGGCGATGGAGCGCTGGCCGGCGATATCGCCGTCATTATCCCCGCGAAGAACGAGTCCGACCGGATCCGGGACACCGTCACCGCGGCGTCCGGGCTGCCCGGTGTGGACCTGGTGCTCGTCGTCGACGACGGCTCTCGCGACGGCACCTCCCGGGCCGCCGAGCTTGCGGGCGCGACCGTTATGCGCCACGGCCGCACGCGGGGCAAGGCCGCGGCGATGGAAACCGGCGCCGAGGCGATCCGTCTCCTGGACCGGCAGGAGAACCGTGTCAGCCCGCGTCATCTGCTCTTTCTCGACGCTGATCTTGGCAGCAGCGCGGCGTTCGCGGCCCCACTGACCCAGCCGGTCACCGCCGGGGAGGCGGACATGACCATCGCCGCCTTCACCTCCACGGTCAAACTGGGCGGCCACGGCATGGTGGTCGGGCTCTCGGGCGCGGGTATCCGCCGGGCCATCGGCTGGGCCCCGGCGCAGCCACTCAACGGGCAGCGATGCCTGACCCGCGCCGCATTCGAGGCGGCCCGGCCGCTGGCCGCGGGGTTCGGCGTCGAAACGGCGCTCACCATCGACCTGGCGCGCAAGGGCCTGCGCATCACCGAGGTCGAGGTCCCGCTAGCGCACCGCGCGACGGGGACCGACCTGCGGTCGCAGCTTCACCGGGCACGACAGCTGGCCGACGTCGCGAGGGCGCTGGCAACGCGGCGATGAGCCCGCGGCCGCCCTTCCTGCCGCGGCCGGAACACGTCCGGCGCTCCGGGTACGCCGGGCCGGCCGGTCTGGCGATGATCGGTGTCAGCATCGCGCTGACCTTCACGGTGGCCGTGGCCGGGATTTCCGTGATGGAGCCGCCTTATCCGGGGCGGCCGGGCCAGCCGCCCTGGGCCTTCAGCGCGCACCTCTCCCCGTACCTGGCGGTCGCGCTGGCCGGAACCGCGCTGGCCAGCGGGACGATCGGGCTCGCGGTCACCATGCATGCGATGCGGCGCGGCTGGGCCATCCCCGCGTGGCCCGTCGTGGCGGCCGGCCTCGGCGCGGCGCTGGCGCTCACGCTCGTGCCGCCCTTCGGCTCCTCGGATCCGCTCAGCTACGCCGCCTACGGCCGGATGCTGGTCACCGGGCACAACCCCTACGCGATCGGGCCCGACGTGCTGGCCCGGCTGGGGGACCCGGTGGCGCGCGCGGTGCAGGACTGGTACACCACCCCGTCTGACTACGGGACCGTCGCGACCGGCGGGCAGGCTCTCGCGTCGCTGATCGGCGGCACATCGGCCCGGCTCACCGTCTTTGTCCTGTCCGTGCTCAACCTGGTCGCCTTCGGCGGTACCGGCCTGCTGCTGCACCGGCTGGGACGAGGTGACCGCCGTCGCCAGATCCGCGCGGCCCTGCTCTGGACGTGCAACCCGTTGCTGCTTCAGGTGCTGGTGGCGGGTGAGCATGCCGACAGCCAGGCCGTGTTCTTCGGCGTCGCCGCCGTCGCCGTCTTCAGCCCGCTGGTATCCGGCGCGGTGCCCTGGCCCGGGGGCGGCGCGGACGGCTCCGGTAGTACGGACAGGACAGGCCGGGAGGCGCCTTTCCGGATGGCGCTGCGCGCAGCGGCGGCCGGCGCCCTGATCGGGCTCGGGTTCGCGGTCAAGGTGACCATCGTGCTGCTGGGGGCCGGGCTGGCGGTCGCGGCGGTGCAGGCCTTTGCGCCGCGCCGCGGTGCAGGCGGGAGAGCGCCCCGCGGGTGGCCGTGGCTGGTCCCGGTCGCGGGCGGTCTGGCCGCCGGGTTCGCGGTCATCGCCGGCCTGGCACTCGTGCTCGGGGGCCGGGACGGTTTCGGGCGGACGGTACAGGCCAGCAGCATGGTCTCCATCGGGTCACCGTGGCGGGTCATCCGCACCCTGCTGCATCTCGGCCTCAGCGAGGCCTCGGCCGGCGATGTGGTCAAGGCGGCGGCGGTGGTGCTCGCGGTGATGCTCGCCATCCTGCTGCTGCGGGGCCTGCCGCGCGGAGCGAACGCGGGCGGGCGAGCGGCGCTCGCGTTCGCGCTGGCGTGGCTGCTCGCCTGGCCGTACGTGCTGCCCTGGTACGACGCGCTGGCCTGGGCCCTGCTGCCGCTGGTGGCCGCGTCCACCCTTGACTGGCTGCTGCTGGCCCGCACCTCGGCGCTCGCATTCGGCTACCTGCCCGCGCGAGTCGCCGGGGTGGTCATGCCGGCCGGGCTCGGTTGGCTCCAGTCGGTGGTCAGGACCGGGGTGACGCCGGCGGTGCTCGCGATCGTGACCGTCTGGGTGGTGGTGAGCATGCGGCGCGGCCGGGCGTCCTCCTCCCGTCCGGACGGGCGGTCCGGGCCCGATGGCGCCGGCGCGCCTGGTCCGGCGGCGTCCCCGACCTCGGCGCGGCAGGGCGCCGCGGACGGGAGAACCGGATGACGCGGGCCGCTGGCCCGCCGCCCGCCGCCCGCCGTGGCCCGGCCGCGCTGGCCACCCGGATGGCCGCGCGGATGGCCGCCCGTGCGGCCCGGCTGCCACGGTGGGCCACCGTGGTGCTCGGCGTGCTGGCCTGGGCGGCGGCGCTGGCCGCCATCGAGCCGATCGTGCACGGGTACCTCACCAATCCGCCCGATCAGCGCCTGGTCGACCTGAACGTCTACCGGACCGGGGGCCTGAGCGTGCTGCAGGGCCAGCCGCTCTACCGCGTGGTTACCCAGCCGCCCCAGTTGCTGCCGTTCACCTACCCACCGCTGGCCGCGATCTTCGCGGTGCCGCTCGCGCTGATGTCGTGGCCGGCCGCCCAGCTGGTCTGGGTCGCTTTCGTCTACGTGCCGCTCGCGGTGATCATCTGGTACGCCTTCCGGCCGCTGCTGCGGCGGGCCGGGCGGTGGCGGCCGGTCGCGTTCGCGGCGATCTTCTGCGCTTGCGCGTACCTGTTCCCGATGCAGGACGAGATGCGGTTCGGCCAGGTCGACGCGGTGCTGGCCGCCATGTTCGTGGCCGACTGCGCGGCGGTACGGCCACGCTGGCCGCGCGGCGCCCTGATCGGCCTGGCCACCGCGATCAAGCTTGTTCCCGGCGTGTTCATCGTCTACCTGTGGGCCAGCGGGCGGCGCCGGGCCGCGCGGACCGCCGTGCTGGCCGCGGTGGCCTGGACCATCGGCGCGTACCTGCTGCTGCCGCGTGACTCGGTGACCTACTGGACGAGCGCGATCTTCCAGTCGGGGCGGCTTGGTGATAACGCGGGCACGGAAAACCAGTCATTGCGCGGGCTGCTGCTGCGGATCTTTTTGCCCGGCCATGCACCGGGGGTGCTGTGGGTAGTGATCGCCGTCGCGGTGGCGGTCCCCGGCTTCGCCGTCGCCCGGCGGCTTTCCCGGGAGCAATACGAGATGGCGGGAATCGCCGTGACCGCCATGCTCGAGGTCCTGATCTCACCGGTCGCCTGGATTCACTACTTCCTGGCGGCGATCATCGCGATCGGCGTCATCGCCGGGGATGGGCGGCTGTCGCGGCGGGTACTGACGGCCGCCGGCACAGCCGTCTTCTTCGGGCTGACCATTCCCTGGTGGGGGCACTCGCTGCTGTCTCATCCGGCGGTGCCCAGGCTGCTCAGCCGGGTCGTCGAGGATTCCTTCGGAATCGCGGCCATAGCGCTCATCGTCATCATCGCGCGGATGCGGAAGACCGGCGCGGACCGCGACCGGCCGGCCAACGGGACCGGGACAGGGGACGCGGCGGGGGCCACGGTGCCACCCGCCACTCTCCCGGATGAACGCGCCGCCGGGGCGGCTGGGCCTGCCGGGCTCCCTGGGCGGCAGATTCCGGCGCCCGGACCGGCCGCGGATGTGAGCACCTGAACACGGCCGTACGCCACGCCGCTAGGTGTCTATAGACCTGTATAGGGCGCGGCCGCTACGGCCTCTATACACGGCAATACATCCGGATACTGCCGTGGCCGCTAGGTGGCTATAGACCTGTATAGGGCGCGGCCGCTACGGCCTCTATACATGCCAATACATCCGGATACTGCCCTGGCCGCTAGCATCGGGGGATTATGGCCGAGCGTTACGCCTATCTGGGACCGGAAGGCACCTTCACCGAGGCGGCGTTCCGCGCGCTGGACGCCGCCGAGCACGCCGAGCCCTGGCCGTGCCCGACGATCCAGGCCGCGCTGGCCGCGGTCCGGGCCGGCGCGGCCGACCGGGCCGTGGTCCCGATCGAGAGTTCGGTGGAGGGCGTCGTCACGGCCACCCTCGACGATCTGACCGCCGGCGGCGACCTGCTGATCCAGGCTGAGCTGCAGCTCCCTATCGCCTTCGCGCTGCTGGCCAGGCCCGGGATGCGGCTGGCGGCCGTCCGGACGGTCAGTGGCCACCCGCAGGCCCAGCCCCAGTGCCGGCGCTGGCTGGCCGAGTACCTCCCCGGCGCCGAATGGGTGCCGGCCGCGTCCAACGCCGAGGCGGCACGCCAGGCCTCCGAGGGGAAGATCGACGCTGCGCTCGCCGGAGCCTTCGCCTCCGCCACGTACGGGCTCGAGATCCTCGCCCACGACATCCACGACCGGCATAACGCGGTCACGAGGTTCGTGGTGGCCGGGCGGCCGGCCGGGCTGGCCGACCCGACCGGCGCCGACCGCACCTCGCTGGCCGCGTTCCTGGCCAACGACCATGCGGGCGCCCTGACGGAGATCCTTACCGAATTCGCCGTCCGGGGCGTCAACTTGACCACGATCCAGTCCCGCCCGACCGGCGACGGGCTCGGCCGCTATTACTTCTTCATCGACTGTGAAGGGCACGTCGCGGACGCGCGCGTCGGGGAGGCACTGATGGGCCTGCGGCGGGTCTGCGCCGACGTCAGGTTCCTCGGCAGCTACCCGCGCTGTGACGGCGGCCGGACGCAGATGCCGCGGGGAACGTCGGACGCCGAGTTCGCCGACGCGGCCGCGTGGCTCACCCGTCTCCGGTCGGCGGGCACGGACAGGGCGGCCAGCGACGGGTAAGGCCCGGACGCACCGGGCCGTGCCCGATGCGGTGGGCCATACCTTCTCGCAGGGCTTACAGATCTCGCTGGGCTTACAGATAGGGCCCGGATGCGCCGGGCGGTCCCGGCCGTCCCAGATCCTCGCCCGGTATCTGTCCCATGCCGGGCGGCAGCGCCCGCCGCATCTGCTCGAGCTGCGCGCGCGCCGCCATCTGCTGCGCGAACAGGGTCGTCTGGATGCCGTGGAACAGCCCTTCGAGCCAGCCCACCAGCTGTGCCTGCGCCACCCGCAGCTCCGCCTCGCTGGGCAGCTCGTTCTCGGCGAACGGCAGGGAGAGCCGGTCCAGTTCCTCGACGAGCTCCGGCGCGAGCCCGTCCTCGAGCTCCTTGATCGAGCTCTCGTGGATCTCCCTGAGCCGGGCCCGGCTTTTCTCGTCCAGTGGCGCGGCCCTGACTTCTTCCAGCAGCTGGCGGATCATGCTGCCGATCCGCATGACCTTGGCCGGCTGCTCGACCATCTCGGTAACTGGCCGTTCCGAGCTTCCCGTCTGCTCGCCGTCCCCGCTCAGTGAGGCACCCTCGATCGGCATGCCGTCGGGACCGACCACCACCACATTGGGCCGGTTCCCGGAGTCTGCATTCATCCCGTCATTCATCTTCCTAGTGTGTCGGACTGATCCGTGAGCCGGACCAAGAGGGCTTCCTTAACGCCGCCGCGGTCCTGCTCCCCTCATTTCACCAGCAGTACCTTGCCGATGTGGTCGCCGGCTTCGAGGATCCGGTGCGCCTCGGCGGCATTGGGCATCGGCACCTTCTGGTCGATGACGGGAACCACCTTGCCCGCACTGACGAGCGGCCACACGTTTTCGCGTACGGCGGTCACGATGGCTGCCTTCTCCCCGAGCGGCCGGTTCCGGAGCGTGGTCGCGTGGATGCTGGCCCGCTTGCCCTGCAGTACACCGAGGTCAAGCTCGGCGCGATTCCCGCCCTGCCGCCCGATGATCACGAGCCGGCCGCCGGTGGCGAGAGCCAACAGATTGCGGGACAGGTAGCTCGCCCCCATGATGTCGAGGATCACGTCCGCGCCGCTGCCCCCGGTCGCATCGCGGACGACCTCCACGAAATCCTCGTTCCGGTACCAGATGGCGACGTCGGCGCCGAGAGCCTGGCAGAACTCCACCTTCTTCGCGGAACCGGCCGTGCATATCACGCGGGCACCGTTCGCCTTGGCCAGCTGAATGGCCGCGGTGCCGATGCCGCTGGCGCCTCCGTGCACGAGGAAGGTCTCGCCCGCAGTGAGCCCGCCGACCTGGAACGCGTTGGAATACACGGTGCAGATGGCCTCGGGCAGCGCCGCCGCGTCCACGACGTGAACTCCGCCCGGCACGGGCAGCACCTGCCCGGCGGGGACCGCGGCCTTTTCCGCGTATCCGCCGCCCGCCATCAGCGCGCAGACCTCATCGCCCGGCTGCCATCCGGTCACCTCCGCCCCGACGGCCTCGATCCGGCCGGAGCATTCCATGCCCGGATAGGGCGGGGCGCCCGGAGGCGGCGGGTACAGTCCCTGGCGCTGCAGCAGATCAGCCCGGTTGACGCCCGCGGCGGCCACGTCGATCAGGACATCGCCGGGGCCCACGTCCGGGTCCGGTACTTCCTGCCACTCCAGCACCTTTGGCCCGCCAGGTTCGGTGATAACGACAGCCCGCATCTCACTCCTACGTGTATTTTCCGGTATTGGTTGCGACGGCCGGTGATCAATGTCTAGCTCTATGGCAACCGACGACGTTGGCCTAGGCTTCCGCTGTAAGCAATCAGACCCTGCCCGCACCGGGCTTACATAGTCCCACCATGAGGAATAGGGGGAGCGACCCGTGGCGACCGATGACCGCGACATGCCTGCTGGAGCGGCAGATGGCGGACGCGAGGACATGCCCGCAGGACCATCGGCGCCGCATACGGACAACGGGAAGCCTGATCCCGTCAGCGGTCCCGGACCCGGCAACGCGGCCAGCCCGAGCGCGGCCACGGATCAGCCGTCGGCCGAAGACCAGGCGGTGCCCGGGGAGCAGGCGGGGCTAGCGGGGGAGCAGGCGATGGCAGCCGGGGGGCAGGAGGCCGGGGAGCAGGCCGGCGGCCACCCAGACGACGACTTCGAGCCGTACCTGCCGCCCGGGCCCAATCCGTTCTCCTCGGTTCACCCGCAGGGAGCACCGCCCTACCGGCCGGCGGCGGCCGGGCCTGGCGTGGCACCCGAGCCCCGGGTGCCCGAATCTCGTGCCGCGGAACCTTCTGCGGCTGGACCCCGTTCGTCCGACGACGAAGGGAAGCCCGGGCACACGGGCGATGCGGAGTACGGGTACCCGCCCGTGCCGCCCTATCCGCCGCTGCCCGAGGAAGAGGACCTCCGGAGCGGCCGTCCCGGGGCGACGGCCTATGGGGGCGCCTCGCCCTACCCCGTGTACCGGCCCTACGGCCCCGACGACGACGTGGCCGGGGACGCGCTGACCGACTACGGGCTGCCCTCCCCGCAGGCGTACGGGCTGGCCCCGCCGCCTCCTCCGGTCGAGCCCCTCCCGGATCTGGGCGTCCCCGAGCAGGTCTACCGCAACGAGCCCTACGAGCCCTACGAGCCGCCCGATTACCGTGACAACGACCTCGCGGATGCCGACAGCGGCCCGCCGCCCGCGGAGCGCGGCCAGCCGGCCGGCGGCCACCGGCGCACCGAGGGCGCGACGGGACAGCATCGCACCGGGGCCGCGGAGAACGGCCTGCGCGGTATGGGGCTGCGCGGCGGCGCGACGCCCGCGGAGGCCCCGCCCGAGCGTCCCGTCACGCCGTCCAGCCGAACGCCGTCCAGCCGAACGGCGCCCGGCCAGGGCTATCCTCCCCCAGGGGCCGTCCCGTCTGGC